>Ga0209367_1001213_pt1 | contig 30880 bp, 22 predicted proteins | sample WorMetLIZISLAND2_FD_187412 | JGI IMG/M metagenome (GOLD analysis project Ga0209367, IMG submission 187412) | Marine gutless worms symbiont microbial communities from Max Planck institute for Marine Microbiology, Germany - Olavius geniculatus... ...
AACTTGGAGGGACAGTGTGCTCGCTGCTGAAGCCAAGAAGGCAGGGAGTGCAAGCGAAGACACACGTCTTACTCCATTATTATTATTATTATTATTATTATTATTTTTACCCTTGGTAGTAAAGGTTCCCGGGGGTTAAAAACAAAAACCAAGTTGCTGGAGTGGCATTAGTCCAATTCGGTAGGAACTGTAAAGGTTCCTTTGAAGGCTACCAAGTTGTAGCGCTGGACCGCCAAAGAGACTCGCTGAAATAAATAGGTGGTTTTGTGACAGTCTCCCGAGACATCTGACAGCCTGCAGCCAAGCTCAGTGAAGAAGGAAATTCCAGTAGAATTTATCGGTCTGAGTGTTTTCAAAGCCAAATGCTGGAATGTGTGTGAAGGTGGAAGTGATGAATATTTTGCAGATTTTCTGGCCGCGGCATGCTGTGCTGCGCCACCTGGACTGGCAGCAAGCGTGAGATAGGACTCCGCCAGTGTATTAACTTCAGTGACATCCCATGCCATTGCTTTGCCAGCATGCCAAGGAATCAAAGTGCTGCCGTCGGGACGTTTGTCATAAACTCTGACAAAACCCGATGGCTCTTTCATGGATGGGACGTTGGCCTTGCACATTATTATTATTATTAATGACATTTATATGCGCAAGTTTGAAGAAAAAATGCAGCAAATGTGCCAAGTCAACTGTTACACGCTGTCAGTAGCTTCTGTCATGAAGAATGTTTTCAGTTGTCTATGAAATACGGACAGTGACATGTTTAATCGAAGTGCAGCTGGCAGACTGTTCCACATGACCGGACTGCTAACAGCAAAGCTGCGGTCATCGTAGTTCATCGTGGTGCTTGGAACAGATAGTTGTCCAGATATGGCAGAGCGAAGGTGACAGTGACCATCAGTGTAAATATTCTTCAGGGCAGGATTAACTGGTGTGCCAACTGTAAGCTGAGCCTCATACTTTAAGCTTACTGGATGTAAGAATCTCGTGTGGCCCAATTTAGGGTTCATTTCATTGTTGGAGATGCACGTCATGTCGGCACCAACATTTTTTACAAGTAAGAAAACTTAAAAGGCGAGATTTTACAGTTAATTGCTCAGTGCACTGTGTTTTCAGCAGATAAGAAACTAAGTCGTAAAGTAAGTAAGCAAGTAAGAAAATTTGAAATATGTGTATTGTGTGTAGCACACACTCTCTATCTACTTTCAGATGCCGTGGCAGACACTTTTGCTTCTTGTTACGCCGACCACATTTGAGGTTACATGTATTTACAATTAGTGCATTATAAACTTATAAATTACTTACTTACTTACTTATTGCTGTAGTGTCGTCATCGCGAGTGGTGGGAGAGACGGAGGAGGAGTTGAGAAGCATGGGTGGTCACATTCAGAGCTCCCACAAACTGCTCACTAAGTACGGCCGGCGAGAGTGGACGGACCGGCTGCTCATTCTGCTAGCACTTGCCTTCTTCTTTGCCACCGTCCTCTACATTGTCAAGAAACGACTCTTTCCAGCGACCGAAGAAGACGACATCGTATAGCTACATCGAGTCTGTGATAATGCGGCATCTAGCTTACATCTGCAGTGAAATCACGAAACTGAAACAAAACCTGATTAATTCACCATTTTTACGTAGCATAGTTTATTGGTGACTGTTTGAGGTAGGTAGGTAAAGGTAAATATGCTGTACCCCACAGGGGCATACATGGAGTGCTTATCATCTTCCTTTCTGTGGCCGTTGAGCCCATAGGTGGATAGACCACTGAGACCATGACTCATGGCCAGTGCGACGCCAGACCTAGGTTACCTTCCCAGCCGCAGAGCGTCACCGCCCTTTGGCTGGTACCAAATTATACTGCTTGGCACATGTGTGAACAATTTGCCTAAGGTTGTTACCTGGCAGTGCCCTGGCCTGGAGTCGAACCTGTAACCTCAGGGTTACGAGGTCATCACCAAGCCACAGCATAGTTTCAGCATACGAGTTCATTCAAAACTAAAACAAAATGCAGTTTGTCATGTGGGGAACTTGCAATGGATTTGGTTTTAGTTTTGACGTTTCCTACATTTACTGTCATAACACGAAAATCACAAGCGCATGCAAATTGTGTGTTATGGTAGTTTTTGTTTGCAGCTGGTATTCATGATTCCCCTACGTAATGTATATCTAGGATTATTTATATTTTGAAAATTACCAGAAGTGATTTATGGGATGACCGTAGTCGCAGACATGCGCTGCGTGATTGGCATTAATTGGCGTTGTAGGTTAAAAAGATTAAGGGGCTGGAAGTTTATCTATTTTTCTGACGGATGACTGCAAAATTTTTGACAGAAAAAAATGAGGGTGCTTAAAATGTCACTTTGGTCCCTGGTGATTTTTGTTTTTTTAGCCCCAGATCTTGTACTTTTGGATGAAAATTTTCTGACAAAAAGAAAGGCAAAAATTTGGGGATAGAGTCAGTTGTCCTCCCTTTTACTCCTCCACTTTGCACGACGCACTGTTAATTGCATGACTTTTTCAACAACGTTGCTGCTTGATGCTAGATATGTGAGACTACTACTGGGTGGGCCAAGGAACTGCAGTAATGGCAATGTGACCATGTTATAACTTATAACACTGTTATAGTGACAGCATGACAGATCGTTTACGTCACGCGTATATCAAATAACTTATGTGAGTCTGCCATGCTGTTGACTTTGCAAAGATGTGTATAAACGTTATGTGCAATTGTGCATAATTGTTTATATTTGTCATAATTGTAACTATAGAATCAAACTGCAGGTTCAGATAATAATTACACTTATGAGTATGCAGATTGCAGAAAGTGTTTAGCACAATACTCAGAAACCTTGTTAGACAGCGTGGGTGACGCCCCTGGTTAGAAGTGTGATGGGATCTTTTAATGATCTGAAACATGACTGCATGCAAATGTAGCGTACTGTGTAAGCTTAATAGACTACAGGGTGTGGCAAAAAAGTGGACCCTTAAAGTTTTTCGCTGTTTTTCTCAGCAACCGTTCGGAATTTTAATTTGCAATTGTACAGCTTTACTAACTAAAACCTTCTACATCTAACTGCCGAGTAAAATATGTTTCTGATGAAAAACGACTAAGTTATGTACTTTTTAACATGACCGCTTATCGATTTTTTAGCATTAACGAATGTTCAAACTACAACACCGATTCAGTAACATCGTTGAAACAACACAGTTAACGAATGATCAGATGCCAGAATTTCATTGTCACTGTGAATGTTCAAAGTGTCCACCGCCAGCTCCAAGCTCCAACACAAGCCATCAGTCGCTTAATTTGATAAGTCTTTCACGGCGTTGTTAATCGGTCCTTATGGCAGGTTGCCTCAGATAACCTGAAGCGCTTGCTTGACTTCAGCAATTGATTTTAGCTTTGTTTTAAGCTTGCGGTAAGCCTTCAACATTGCACCCCACACGCGATAGTCCATTGGGTTTATATTCGGCAAATATGGAGGCCACTGTTCCTTTGTGGTGAAATCTGGACAGTTGGCCTGCAGTCCGTTCCGTGCGCTGCACGCTGTGTATGCTGGTGCGCCATTTTGCTGGAAGATGAACCCGGTGGGCAGTCGGCGATTGCTTTAAAAGAACGATAATTTAGTGATAATTTATAAACAATATAAATTACTGTTGATTAAAGCGTCACTCTGACGTCATTGGCAGTAATGTGTAACCAGTTTTTGAAAATTAAATAGCATTTTTAGCTTGAACATTTTTTAATGCTGAAAAATCGGTAGGCGGTTATGTTAAAAAGTCTATAACTTCGTCGTTTTTCAACAAAATCACATTTTACTTGGGAATTAGATGTAAAAAGTTTCAGTAAATAAAGCTTTGAAATTTCATATTAAAATCCCAAAGGGTTGCTGAGAAAACGGTGAAAAACTTCAGGGGTCCACTTTTTGCCGCACCCTGTATCAGTGAAAGAATTTTTAAAAATAAGTCGATTTTATTACTGATCCAGTTATGTAAGTAAGTAAGTAAGTAAGTAAATGATTCATAGATTGATATATAAAGCGCCAAAGTCTCAGAAAGAATCAGGGCGCAGTTATGAAAGAAACGTAGATAGTTACTTTTTTATTTTGCCACTTTGTGTGCAGTGAAAACATTGTTGCAGTACAGTATTCAGTCTTAAGTGCACGGTGTATTATACGAACCGCTGAATTATTTGCTCATGCATGCAAGTTTACAGTAAACAGGTACATAAGATGTAGGCTACACGCAACGACATCAAGCAAGCTACCATAGGCCTAACTAAAAAAAAACAAAAATCTGAGCTAATGCTCATGAGACGCGCGAGTGCCTATATGCGCAGTACCTGTTCGCAGGTAATCTTGGTCTATCTCCATCCATATCGTCGCAATTCACTCTTTTGCAGCCAAAAAATCGCTATCATAGTCAATCAAGGTCATTAATGTTGACAATTGTAAGAAGCTCGTCGCCAGTGCTTGTTATGTTAAGCAGCATGTCTGTGCATATCTGCAACCATTTTCACGCTAGACAAGCCAACGGCGGATAAATAACCACTTTTTAGAGAAGTACCTCTCTTTGACACCCGCGTGCGCAGGTTTCTTGATCCTAGAGGGTTCGAACTTGGATTGCTAAAATCTACATTCAGTGCGGAAAATTTCATGCGCAGGTTGTCTATCTCCAGCTATTTCGGTGCAATTCGCTCTTGAAATGCGTGTCGCAGCCCGAAGTCGCGAAAAAATTCAATAAAACCCTTTATTGTGGGGGTTCAAGGTCATTTAAGGTCATCGATGTTGACATTCCTAAGAAGCTCGTCACCAGTGCTTGTTATGATAAGCAACATGTCTGTGCCTATCTGCAACCATTTTCACGTTAGACGAGCCAATAACGGTAGAATAACGTCTTTTTAAGGAGGTGTCGCTCTTTCTCCCTCTCGTGTGTGGGGACCCCTTTCACCCAGTGACAAGAAATTTTGTCACGGAATACTGGAGACTCTAAGCTATCATATGGTGAAAACCGGTGAAAACCAGAAGTCTCTATTTCACCTAGGCTCCGATTGATACCGGGTTGTGACAGACAGACACCAAGACAGAATTACTATGACTAATACGCGCTATAGATAGCTCTCGCGCGTAAAAACTAAGACGAAATCGAAACAAAATTCGACTTCATAAACTACGAGTACATCTAGATGGCAACCAGACACTAAAATTAAGTGATTTAGCATTATTGTTATAGGAACAAATAATTTCAGCAAAGCTCACGTTACGCGCGACAGCATCAGTCCTGGCAATCATTGTACAGCGTGCAATAAAATAACAATGAGGAGTACCCAAATTTGATGCTTACATACAGAAGACTCTTTAAACCTAGAAGGTGGAAACTCGTATGGTTAAAATATAGGCCTATGTTCTATGCTAAAAAATTCGTACGCAAGTTGTCCGGATCTATCTCTAGTAATTTCGGAGCAATTCAATCTAAAATTGCAAAAAAAAATCTAAAAACCCCTAATTTGGGGTTCAAGGTTATTCAAGGTCATTGGTGTTGATATCGCTAAAATCTCGACACTAGGCCTAGTGCTTGTTATGATAAGCAGCTTGTCTGCATCTATCTGCAACCACTTTCACGCTACGCGAGCCATAAGCGACAAAATAATCACTTTTAGTTGGATACCCCGATTGACGCCCGCGTGCACAGGTCTCCTTGAACAATGAGTCGGAAATTGGACTGTTAAATTTACGTTCAATGCTGAAAATTTTGTATGCAAGTTGTCTTAATCCATCTCCAGCCGTTTCGGCTGTTAAATTGTGTGTCGCAGCCCCAAATAGCGAAACGTTCACTATAGCCCCTTATTTTGAACGTTCAATATCGTTCAAGGTCATCGATATTGTGAGCCATAAAAAGCTCGTCACCAGTGCTTGTTATGGTAAACATAATGTCTGTGCCTATATGCAACCGTTTTTACGCTAGACGAGCCAATAGCGGTAAAATAGGAACTGTCAAAGGGAGTAGGCTACTCCTATTTCATGCCTTCGTGCGAGCGGAACTCCCTCACTCAAATGCTCGGAATTTCGTCACGAAAAACTAGTCCTTGAGGCAGCCCATGGTGAAAATTTTGTGATCCTACTAGTAGCGTTTTGATAGGGCTCAGTTGAGTGTGACAGACAAACGGACGGACGGACAAACAGACACCTCGACGATGGTTAAGACACGCGAAGCATTACATGCTGTCGCGCGTAAAAAATGACAAACTAGCCAACGACCGTTGATTCCGCTGAACAGCGTATAAACTGTGCACTTCGTTCGCCACACACCTTGCAAAGAGCATACGCCGTTTGTCGTCACATTTCATGCGAATGCGGAGACATTAGAAGCACGATAATAAATCCAGCCGTCCAGAGATAATCGCATCTAGTCAGTTTTGACCCTGCAAAATACTGTCCCGTATCATTATCATCATATCGTAAAACTTGCTATGGTGCCCTCATGCGTAGCACGGGACGAAACTTCGACCGAATTATGCCGCTTCGTTTCTACTACGATGCTAGTAGCTATAGGCCTATAGTTAGTTTAAATAGGATTTTCCAAGATGGCTAATTGTCAAGTAATTGGTGGCGTAACCGTTAGAAAAATAAACCATCTCGATATATAACTTTAGAGGGCAGAGTTCTGTTTGGCAGGTCAACTCAGCCTTTCATCTCTTTGGGGCAGGTAAGTCGAGTTTTGCTTAACTATGGTTAGGCCGTAAGACAGGGCGTGTTCACCTGTGTCGAATGGCAGGTGATCCCATATGGCATGTGGGTGTTATGTGGGGTTACATAGTGTGATTAATTACAATTAGTTATCATCACGGTGGTTACCACCATGGTTATCATAAATTGCCTATTTCTGTACTGGAGGTTGTAATTTGATGAAATGATATTACAGCTTCATAGAATCAATCTTAACACCTCGTTTTAAAACTGATTAATTTTTAAGCAGTCTATTATAGCTTACTGGTTTTCGGCAAGTTTCATCTTACCTCTACTCGGGATGTACGAAAGCCTGTACGAAAGTGACAGTGAGAAATGAAAAAGTCACCGCGTATACGTTAGAAAAGTCGCTGGGTTCACGGCGAATTTAAGACATGCATTTACGGTCAATAGCACAGTACATACTGTATAGGCCTATTATAGTGGCCATCCTTATAATGTAACAGTGATACTACGTTTATAAAAAGTCTCACTGTAAGAACAGCGTTGTGTGTAAAAATGTATGCGGGCAGGAGGTGCAATCTCCGACAGACACTGCAAGTTTCAAACAGACTTCCGATGTACTCTACAGCTGCAAACTTCTAACCGTGACAGATAAAAACTATGGATGCTCAAAATTTAAATTTTGCCTTTGGATATTTTTAGAATAGAGGTTGTTATCCCCAAATAAACAAAAAAAAATTCGACTGTAAAATTCCCCGACAATTTTCCTAAAGCCCAAAATTTAGGGGGGGGGGTGTCACGACGCCACCTTCTACTCCGAGATCACTAACTAATTCAGTAATCACTTGTTTACTATGTCACTAAATGACGCAAGTAATTATCGTTATAAATGATTGGTTTTCTGTGATTTTCTTATTTTTTTCTTTCTTTTACTAAGCAGAATTGGCTTTCTTGATCGGAATAAACAACTAATTAATCGTTATTTTTATGCACATTTTACTATTAAACAAATTTAGTTGTTAACAGTTCTAACATAATCTGACCTCGACAAATATCTGAGCGATTATGGTGAATTCTTACGTTTGTTTAACGACTGCGATCTCCTCTTTGTCATAAATAAAGCGTAATGATTTTAGATATAAGCACAGCATAGAATCTATAGCTACTAACTCCGTTAGCTCCGCCTTGCCATATAGGCCTACCCATTATACCCATTGGCCTATACGACTGCAATTACTGGCAAGTTAGGTAAGCATCGTCACTGATGTCAGCATCCCGTTATCGCACGGATAATTCCGAGGGGCCGAGTTTCCGGCTTCACTAGTCACTGTGTGTCACTGTAGCCAGCAGTAAAACAATCACGAAAAAAAATCAGTAGGCTACGTGCCTCGCACCCAGTAAAGTTTGATGTTTTAACACACATCCGGTGTAAATTTTGTGTTTAAAAATGTTCAAACACATTAGACCTACACAGTACATATCTAACAGTAAAAATTATACGACTTTTCTATTCAGATTAAAAAACAAAAGTATAGTTTCTAATTATTCCATTTTGCGATGACTATTAATAGTCTATTTATATTATTTTTAAACCCTTAAAATTCCCAAGCTGTGACGAAAATTACTTATAGCAAGCGAAATAAAATGCAATCAATCAAGGCAACTGCAACGAAGCTGAAGTGCAACAAAATAGAATTGAAACGATGCAACAAAAATGAAAAAAAGCTGAAATAAAAAAGTTGCCTTCTCGGTCGTCGAATCGTCCCTTTAACAACTAAAATTTTGCGAGCGAAATCAACAAAAAATTGTCGTTCTGACTCATGCTGGAAATATTTGATTAGTTGTTACTTCAACAAAGTGCAAAAAATTCCAAGTTGCCAAAAAATACAAAACCAAAAAAATGTGCTCCTGTAGCTCTCTGACACGATGTCACTCTTCTTCTTCTTTCTCTTTTTTGCGTTAAGAAAATGATGATGAGGTTGCTATTAGACGTCTCCATTTGACTGTTATGCACCATGGACATCGCTTTGTCAAACTGTATGTTTCTTGCGTTTATGTTTTGTCTTATATTTTCTATTTATTTTTTGGTTGTCTTTCTTGATTCCGCCTCCCAATTATGGAACAGTACATCACCTTTACTGGCGGCCATTCATCTCCTATCCTCGACGTGCGTTTTTCATTGTTGATATAACACGACATCTGACTGGGACAGTCTTTAAGCCATACTGCAAAATCTGAAACTTCAAGTTTTTAATTTTACGACATTACTTAAGCCTTCTTATTTATTTAATAATAATTTCTTCAACTTTTTTTAACAATAATGTCGGGGAATTTATGTAAGGGTCCCACATTTTTGCCGAACAGAGCCCAATCGGGGTTAAATCCGACCCTGCGGCGAAACATCAAAAATGTATCTGTTTTTGTATCTGCAACTAAAGTAAAAATCTATGTTTTACAATGTAGTGTAGTGACACAGTTAAAATGTAGTGTGATATTTAATAACCAAGTACACTATAGCCATAGACCTCTTAAAATAAGAGGTCTATGACTATATAACATACATACGGTTACGTCACACGCGTTTAGGCTCAGTGACAGTTCATACATAAAACTGAATATGGCTTTTATATTGCATTAAAATTTTTAAAAAATATTTAAAAACAATGTCATGTTATTTTAAAAGAAAACTGTTAAGCGGGCCAGTGATAAGTTGAATCGGTTTAACCCATCATGTCCAATTCATGTACGGTATGCTCATTGTCCAACTATACCAGTCCTGGTTTGGCCGTCGGCATCAAGATCGTGTGTGTCGGTCTTTTTCTAGCCCGGAGAGCGCCAGTCGCCAGTAGCAAAACTTGCACTCGTGATAGAGAGGATTACCATAGTTCATATCACTTGACTGACAGCTCTATAGTGAAGATTAGCTTCGCGCATCATAACTAATTGATATCCGCTTTCGCACCGGTACCGGCCGATGTTTAGTTTGTTCACGCCCCGCGTCCCCCGTCTGTCGCCCGTGGGGAGTTTTTATGGGCTACCCCTTTATAAATGGCACACCATCTTTACCCATCCACTGTTGTGAGTGTAGGGCCTACTAATTCCCATACGTGCATCGCAGCAAGAGATTAAAGTACAATGCAGCCAGCCTACCGGCACACGCATAGACCTATTATGTTTGAAAATTGTAGGCCTACTTCTCATATTATTTTCAAGCTTCAGTGGAGCTGTCTTCTAATACGCAATGAGACGGATTTCGCTTTGCTTGATGTGCGTTTATCGCATGCTTTTCAATAAATGTCGTTATGTTCAAAGACGTCAGCCGGTCTATGCCATTAAGTAGGATCTCGCGTTCTCTGGCGATGCTTTGAGACAGCGCCACTACAACACAGCTGATGGTTCTACATAATGGTGAATACAGTCGATTTACATACGAATAACTGTACCATAATACTGCTATGTGGTGGAGCGTCTTCGACTGATAAGAACACTTCATTGATTTCTCTAGCTGATACAATGGCGGATCCAGAATTTTGGAATAAGGGGCAAAAGGATAGAGGTGGAGTCTGTGAATGGAGCTATGCCCCGCGCCAAAAATGATTTTTAATGATGCAGAAATAATGCATCTTTGTACACAATTTTCTTTTCGTTATAAAATGCATCAAGTCAGTAGGAAGTTGGGGGCTCCTACGCCTCAACCCCGAAATTCGAATCCGCCACTGACTTGATAAAAATAGATAAAAATTTAAAATAAAAATAATGAAAATATTAGATTTTTATTAACAACAAACTACCGGTAACTGCATTTTATCTGCAGTGCGGCGATGAAAACTTGAGACTGTAAAACCCGGGAGTTGAAAAAGTGGCAACAGAATGCATAGGTGGGAAGCGCAAGAGGCAATCAAATGTAGGCCTATCATCCGCGATGTACGTCAGAGGCAGAAAATGAACTTAATGAGTTCGGTAAACCGTGAGCAGAGATCAGCACCAGAGCGCGTCATCGATTGATTAACTGCGAGGCGCCGCCGTGCAAATAGCCTCAGCTGTCCATCATTCCATGAACGCCGCGTGTGACAGAATTTCGACTGTCAATCAAGTCAGCAGCGTGCGTCATATGCTGCGACGACATAATCAGGCGCCGTCCTGCAGTGAGAAATCGTCTTCCAATCAGCGAGACGTCCCTAAAAGAAAACACCGTCGACCGCCGCACGTCGGCAGATGCCACAGTCTGAGTGCAACGACAAGACGAAGCTAGAAGTTGCAGAACTCAGTAGGCCTATTGTGACGCGAATGTCTTCGTTGTCTTGCGTGGACGGGTTCCAGTGAGTAAACCGTTGACGAGAATTGCACAATTCAGTTCTTCGTCATTTGCTTATACGACACAGATTAGATAGTGCGACGTCAGTTTACTAATTAGGACCACCACTTTAGTCGTCAATAGTAGGCCTACGACAGCGTTCTGGTTGCGGAGACATTATTATTTTTCATCAGCGTTTCATGCTCCACTATTAAACTAAAAACAGTTTTAATTTAGAACTAACTTACTATTTAACGGCAATAAAAGTGACAAGAGAAAAAATTACAAACAAAAAAATCGGCGGCAAGTTATACGGTGTTAAATTTTGAGAATGAAGAGTGCTTGTAAGACAAAGTCTCGACGATCGTCGCTTTGCGATCGTACATCTCACGACACTTCGCGAAACTGGAAATTGGGGCATCAGTTTACATCGAATTTTAGCGACAATGATTGCAGTAGCTAGTGAACACGAGTGACTGGTGAGAATCTGAGAGATGAGCTTGATAACGATAATACGCTACAGATCACTGACACCAGTTACGTTACTTGTCGTCAGCGTTGTCGTCGCCAGCTTCGCCGATCAACCGCACAACGTCATCGGTGAGTGCAATTCAATACAATACGATTTAAAGTGAAAAAATACCAACGGCACCACAGTCACTTTAAAATCAATAGTGGGAAAGGAGGAGAACAGATGAGGCTTATGCCCCGTTTACACGATCCAGCAAACATGAAGCACACATGAAGCTCGCATCAAGCAGGCCTGATGAAACCAAACTGTCCAAACATAAAGCAGACATAAAGCAAACTTAGAGCACACGTCATGCATGTGTATATTGAATATATTTGCTGCATTTTTGCTTTATGTTTGCTTCATGTTTGCTTCATCATGTAAACGGGGTATTAAGTTTAGTCTGAAATGTTCGCAAGCACCTTGATGACGTCATTTCTCATGGCTGACTGTCCCAAGCTTTTGCTGCGCTCGGTCGCCGATCGTGATGCCATTAAAACACCGACGACCATTAAAACGTTTTTATTTAATATTGCGTACGGACTTTAGACATCATCATACCGTTTTTGTTAGGTTTTATTGTTAGATTTTAGGCGTAGTGTTTTTAGTTGTTAAGCGCTGCCGTTCAGGACTGTAGGATGCGCTATACAAATTTCTTTGATTGATTGATTGATTAAAAATAAATACAACATTAAGTTCAAAATGTGCACTGCAGCTACAGAAATATCATAGTATAGCAGAATCCTGAATCCCAGCAATTATTAAGAAATTATTTGAACTGTGCGACGTTTGCTTGCTTTTTGCCTTTACATGGCTACAAGAACACATTTTATATAAAACATCGTCTGAAAAAGCATTTTTGCAAGTATTGTGAGAATCGGTTGCATGTATAATAACGCTTGCAAAACATTTTGCAATCATTTGTTACGTTTTTACGCTCGACAGCAGAATGCTTCTCACGTCTTAGCCATCGTCGAGGTGTCTGTCCGTCTGTCTGTCCGTCCGTCTGTCACACTGCGGTATTGTGTCAAAACGAGGCAAGCTAGGATCACGAAATCTTTACTGTGGGCTGCCACAAGGATTCTAGTTTATCGTGACAAAATTTTGTGCCCCTTGGTGAGGGGGTTCTCCTCGAACGAAAGCGTCAAAGACGAATACCCCTTTAAAAGATGTCATTTGCCGCTATTGGCTCGTATAGTATGGAAACGGATGCAGATAGGTACATATATGATGCATATAATAACAAGCACTGGCGACGGGCTTTTTACATTTATCAATTTCGATGACCTTAAACGACCTTGAACCCTTAAACTGGGGGTTTTAGTGAATTTTTTTTGCAATTTTTGGCTGCAGCGCACAATTTAAGAGTGAATTGCGACAAAATGGCTAGGGATAGACCAAGACAACATGCAGATCAAATTTTCAGCATTAAACGTAGATTTTAGCAGTTCAAGTCCCGACCCCTTAAGTTCAAGTAGGCCTGCGTGCGCAAGCGTCAAAGAGAAATACCCTTCTGAAAAGTGGTTATTTTGCCGGTATTGGCTCGTCTAACGTGAAAACAGTTGCAGATAGGCATAGACATGCTGCTTATCACAACGAGCACTAGTGACGAGCTTTTTATTCTTATTTATAACATCGGTGACATCAGTAAACCCCCAAAATAGGGTGTTTTAGTGTTTTCTGCGATTTTCGGCTGCGGTGCACATTTCAAGGGCGAATTGCGACGAAATGACTGAAGATAAACCAAGACAATGTGCGAACCAGAACTGCTAAGTCTGTCGCGCGTCTTGTGAGCTTTGCTCAAATTACTTGTATACGTGTCTACAATCTAAGCGAACGTCACGGAGGTCATGCACGAAGCGGTCGAAACTGGAACATCTTGATGACGGGGCAACGCGCGCTATACTTGATTGACCGCCTCTCACATGTTAATGTCGCGCGTGTATCTCTACAGACCACTGGGGATTTGTTCAGTCTAATATTCTGATAGAAATCTCTCCACGTGCTGGTCACTTAACTAACATTGCATTTGCGTGTTTAAGATCTCAGCTGTTTGCTGCCCGTTAATGTGACGTACGATCTGATAGAAGGTTGAGTCTTGTGAAAGTGCTTCGTGGAGACCGTGGAGCTTAGAGTGAAGTTTAATATGCAAGTGGGATATCGCAAGATTTCGTGTTTCGGCTGAGCTGACTTTCAGAATTTTTCATGTCTATTAACTGTCAAGTTCTCTGAGATCAAAGCGAACTTTATCTTTTTAACTTTAAGTTTAACGCAAAGTCCCATTTTAATTGATTTTTAATCAGTGACGTACGTTTGCATAAAAATGCTGATTATTGTTTACTTATACGTTATATCTTCAGCATTTAGTATCACTGAAACGTGAGCTCTTTGTAACTATAACTGTTCGGAAAATGACTGATGGTGTCTATAAACTGCTTAAAACGCAAGAGGCTCGTTATGCGTGTTTCATTTTATCGTACTGTTTAAACAATTTAAAGCAATTGCAATGCGCATTTATTTACTTTCAGTGTGGTATTTTATGTTTTAACACATGAAAAGATATTTCGTTTATTCGTTTATTTATTCCGCGTGTGCGGAATCTCACACAAGTCCTGGTGACGCGTAAAAGGTAAGAGCAAAAAGGTAAAGTCCGGTACTTGTTCAAACGCTTTTTACATCAGACGGACTCAAGACCAGAAGCGCTTTTACAATCTCGGAAGTGGCAGCTGATTGGCATGAGCTAATGATACCGCAGCACACTATGCGACCATTCATTGCTCGCGTCAGCGAAAGATTGGACTCGCGGTTTGCCGCAAGCAAACATACCACCGCCCGGCCTCCACTCGTAGCCCGTAAGCTAACATACTCATTTTCGATCCCACGGAGAGTAGGAGGCTGAGTTGACCTGAACGTGTGTGGTCGTGTGTAGGCAGGGGTCCGCCAAGGGTCGTGGCTGGATACCGGCGTCAGATCCAGCACAGAGCCGGGACGACGATGAGACTCGTGTGTCCGGTGCGTGCTGAGCCGTCGGCGCTGGTCAGCTGGTCCAAGAACGACCGCGATATCAACATAGCTTGGGACAGACACCGCGTCGCTGTCGCCGCTGTCACCGGACTAAATTCCAACCAGGCGGACTCGCTGCAGCGCCGCCAGCTCTCACAGCTCAAGGCACGTAAACCACCACAGTATGGAGTGGGTGAGTGAATACGCGGACGCGGTAGGAACTTATCCCACTGCAGACAGTGGTTTAAGTTACTTATGACACGACTCGCATAGTGTCGTAAACGCTGCAGTTTGTGTTTTATCAGTTTATCACGCACGAGTAGCCTATAGGGTGGGCCAAAAATGGCACCATTTTGTACACCTTATAATTTTACCAAATATTAACCGATTTTCAAAATTTTTACTTTCAGAATCAAGAGACAATTTGTAATAAAACTATTATTATAGATTCCACCACACCTTAAGTGTGTCGCTACACTATTTTGTGAAATGTCAGTGTCTTAAAAATAACAATTAAAAACATGACAACTTCTGCAGCAACACATTTTAAGAAATTAACAACAGAAACAGCGTGTTCGTTGTTTCAATTATTGTCTAAAAAGTTATATCTCACAGTATTTACGTCAAATGTTTAATGTGTCCGCCTTGCTGCTGGACGACGCATCCAAGACGGCGACGCCACTGACCAATGGCGCAATTAACCAAACGCTGCGGCAGTTTGGCCCACTCAGCGACGATCGCCTGTTTCAGCTGGTTGACTGTCCTGAATCGTCAACATTGATGGACCATCTGTTGAAGAACATCCCAAACCACATAACTGTCTGGATTTACGTCCGGGCTGTTTGGGGGGCACATGAAAGGCTCGATCAACGTTGATCACGCAACAGTGGCATCGCCGGCTTGAGTGCGTCGTCTGATATTTCACAAAGTAGTGTAACGACACATTTGAGGATGATGGGATCTATAGTGATAGTTTTATTACAAATTGTCTCCTGATTTTGACAGTAAAAAAATTGGAAAATCGGTTAATATTGGATGAAATTATAAGGTCTATAAAAAAACTGCCATTTTTCTGGCCCATCCTATACGTGCGAGCTAAACGTGGTACAATAACTATAGCTATCTAGCTGTGAAGAAGTTAGCTCCGATCTCGAATAATGTCTTTATCAGCCAACCGCTGATCTGAATTATTGTGTAAATCGTGTTTTAATCTGTTGTGTGCAGCGGTGGCTGCCTACACTAACTGCTACCGTATCTCGCCCAGATTCAGTGCTATAGCTCCCGTAGCTTACGTCTCAAAAATATCTCAAACTTCTAGGTTTAAACTCATTCGGTCCTTTTCTTCAGTTGCGTGTTGCATCTTGTAACACAGCACTTCAATATCGATTTTACTTTTAAATGTGTGGTTTATTTTATCTGCTGTATATTTTTATTGCCACTGGTTTAACTGTAAACTTTTAATTGTAAACTGCTTCAATTTAAACCTTGTGCCGCCGTGTGTTTAAATTAACTTGATTTGGTTGATTTCATTGATTTAAATGATTTGATGTGAAGGTACGCAATGCGACGACGGCCGATTCCGGGGTCTACGTATGTACGGCAGTCAACGGTTTCGGCACTGTCCGTGCTTCCTTTGACGTGACCGTCTACCGTACGTCTTTAACGTCATGAGTTGTTACAAATACCTGATACTTAATTACTACGATATGTAAATGCTATGCAAACATCGTAAACTTACAAAATGTTCGGATAATAATTGTTAAGTTTAAAATGCCAAACTCAGAGTACTTAAATACTGCATAACTACATGGCGGAAATTATTTCGAAGAAAAGAAAACAACAACAAAATGAAAAAGTACGTGTACCGGGTATAAAATTGTGCTTGTATTGTCATAAAAAATTATCATTAATTTTTTTCTCTACGGCAACTGCCAACACAATGTTATCGTTTTTAGAACTGCGGCAATTAACCGTTAATAGATTAAAATTGTAATCGGTAGGCCTGGCAGCCAACCATAAAAAAGTTACAACACAACAGTCAAAAGTTGCAAAATTTTCTTCAAATTGCTTTTTTTCTATTGATGTCGTTGTCGGCGTCGTTATACAATCGAGTCAGATTCAAACTTGTTTTTTGGCTTCAGCGTCTTTATCAGATGGCTCCACGAGAAAAGAGGTTTGAATTTTTAGGCTTATCCAACGTTTAAAAACATTGAAAATATCATTTAGTTTTTTTTCCTGACGTCTACTACATTATTTTATGGTCCCATTGTAGTCGATTGTGCCATATTGTCATTGCAGAAGCCGACGCTAATTATACAACGCCGTCGTTTGACAATAGCGATACAAGTGAACAGTTCGCAAGTCGTAAGTAACATCACCTACTTTCAGACTATAGCTGTTGCGAGAGCAGCTGTCGCTACCATTTAAATAAAGCATTAGATGTTTGTCAATTTTGGTTACGGAGCTTGTTGACATCACTGTGTTCCTTACTGACCGCCGAAACGACGGCAGTATTGTTTTCAGCATCGTCGCAAAGTTTTTCTCGCTGTAAACACTATCAGTCACGAACCGCTGCACTTAGCTGGATGAAATTTTGCACAAACATGTATTTTGACAACCTTTAAAAGTCTATTGAGTATCAGTCGTAAGCTAAAAGTCAAAGTCACATGTTTTTGTGTTTTCTTTGCATGACGCTGCGGCTACCCGTAGGCAGTACTTCGCCTTGAGCAACGACTTGCTTTTTGGGCCGACCGTTAAACTGTAAGCTTAAAGATCTGACTTTGTGCTACGAGTTGACTGTCTGTAAGTCTGTTTGTGTGTAACGGATGTACTGTGGCTAAACGGAAGTTGCATATTGCCTTTCTGATTACACGAACATCATTGATCTTGGATGATCTTGAAGGGCACTCTGCTACGCCAATCGTGCGGCATTGTCGCTGAACGAAGTCGTGTAGGGGGTCGGCAATGGTGCTACCGCAATTTTCAATGCACGTTCTCAACCTATTAGTCGCCGTATCTCAGAAACGGTGGGCTCTTTCTAGCGACAGCTGGGTTCTTGGTACGTGTGTCCTTATGCTGCCGCTGGCATAATAAACCACGATAACGAAGACGATGATGATGATGTTAGAATGGTCGTTGTCGCCACATTTCGTGGACGTTGATCAGATGACCGAGCTCGTGACTGCAGTGACGGGAAGCACGGAGCGACTGTCGTGCTCTGCGGTGGGTCGGCCGGCGCCGCGTGTGGTCTGGTACAAGGACGATGTGCCGCTGACGGTAGACTCTGAGCAGACGGACGACGTCACGAATGTTGACGGGCGAAACTTGGTGAAGACGACCCATCAGCTAGTACTGGGTGATCTGCTGCCGGCTGACAGTGGTCGGTATCGTTGTACGGCGCACAACGCTTACGGCAACGTCACCTTCGTCTACACTCTACTCGTTATCGGTCAGATACTCAGCAACCAGAGCTGCGCAAATTAACGATTTATCAACGGATTAATCGTTAAAAGAATTGTTCGATTAAAGGCCAAGTCTCGCCATTTTGCTCAACTGTTATAAAGCGTTAATTGGCTTTATCAAATGCCAGTTTGTCAATATTTGTTGATCTCATGGTTGCTATAATATAAAAATTAGGTTCTGAGTGCGCACTTTTCAAGTTTCGTGGCTTTGATTGCGTTCTGCAATTTCCGGAACTGTGACGTCACTATACTAACTCTAACGTAACCCTTAACCTAACCTTAATCCTCCCTAATTTTATCCCTAACTGTAACCTTAACCATAGGCCACCACCGCACCGCATGACAGTAAGTTTGTCGAACTCTGAAATTATCGATACATTGCCTCCCATGCAGGTTTTGTGGTGAGTGGCGCCAGCGTACAGCTTTTTCCAGAATAACTGTGTCGTCATTGAAAGTACTCGTACTTCGGATGTGGTAGGTATAGCTATAATTTTATGTTCTAAAGGTTGTGCAGTAATACTGATTGGAATGTTTTGTGATAGACGCTGCAGCTGAGAGGCCGGTGCTCGTGGAACCACTGCCTGAGAACACGACGACTTTGCACGGGGGTTCGGCGACGTTCTTTTGCCGAGTTCGCAGCTACACCGCCCCACATGTACAGGTCTTTAGCTCTGATGACGTCGTATACTTCATTGTACACAGTTTTTGTTACTGATTCTCATTTTAATTATCTTATCGCCGAGAGAGAGGGAGGTTGTGTGACACGGCACATGGTCTGCACGTTTATCTGTCTGTCTCTTTGTTTGTCGGCTAGATAACTGAAACAATTGTGAACAGATTTCGACAGTATTTTACGGAGGCGTGGCGAGTGGCCACAGGACCAACCTTCCAAATTTTGCTGGTGATCCGATTTAGTATCCGGATGCAATGATCCTGTATCCGGATGCGGATCATATAAAAAACACATTAGTCCGTTGTGTTCGCCAGGCATCAGCACCATTGTTGGCGTAGGTTTGTGCTGTCCAAGCGGTGGCGTCGTGGGTAAAAAGAGTTGGTGGGGCAGAAAGTTACGTTTTTCCGAAATGCATACAATACAAATTTCCGACGGAATTGCGACAGACTGCAAATTTCCCACAGAAAAAATTATGAATGGTGAAATTTTAATTTTGCCCCACTGTTATGCAAACGTTAGCTGACAAAGAAAGTTTTTTTTACAAAATGCGGGTTTTCAGCCCAAATTTGGCATTTTTGGACAAAAATTTTTCTCTCATTTTCTCAAGGTTTTTTGATTTTAATTTTATTATTCAGTACTGGTTGTTCATATTTGCTCTGTCTTATTATACCGTGCTACTTTTTGTTATATGGGCAGTTGTAAGTGCCGTTGCGGCCTTTCTGACCCTTGGAACACATGTTTTATTGTTCTGTTCTGTATTTTCTGACATTTTCCTGTTTTGTGTTTCTAAAATAAACTGATGATGATGATGATGACAATAAAAAGATTTTCTGACAAGTTTCGGAAGACCCAAATTTTGAAGGGAGCAGCTGATCCCCTGCCCCGTGCCGCCTCCCTGTTCCGTGCCACGAGGCAGCTATGTCTAAGCACTGATGTTGCAGTGTTCCGTGTAGTGGTTGAAGCGAGTGGACGAGGACGGTACAACGCTGATCGAGTTTGACGGTCAGCGGTTCGTCGTGGTGGGAGGCAGTCAGCCTGCAGGTCGACGTGTCCACTCGTCGACGGTGCGTCGCAAGGACGGCACGTATCTCAGCAAGCTGACAATGCGCCGAGTGATTAGCCGTGATGCTGGGCTTTACGTGTGTCTCAGCACGAACAGTGCCGGATACTCTTACCGCTCGGCCTACCTTATCGTCTTTCCACGTTAGTATCACACGGCCGCCCACCGCATAGTTACAGGGTGTTTACACGATCGAGCAAACATCGAGCAAACGTCGAGCTGGCTCAAGCAGGCCTATTGGAACCCTGCCCCCTAGCTCAAATGTAGGCCTAGGCTTAGGCTTTTATCCCACAGCTGATCAAGTGTTATATAGGCCTTCCAATTACAACCTACCCGCCCTTCTAATTAGCATGCTAATTACCATAGAACGTCGAGCTAGCTGCTCGATCGTGTAAACACCCTATTATACACATATACAGCAGTTGGTGGCGTGATGGTGAGGTTTCAGACTTACGATCGACAGGTCCTGGGTTCGACTCCCGGTCGTGTCGCTATCATGTGGTTATCATGGGTAACTTTCTGCGGACAGGTAAACCATCTCGATATAATAACCAACATCGAGATCAAATCAGTCTTTTATTCCTCTGGGGTAGATAAGTCGAGTACCGGTTTATCGGGATAGTGCACGTTTACCTGTGTCGGGTGGCAGCTAACACTGTGTGATCCCATATGGCAGGTGACGCTCCATAGGCCTGTAGTGGGTTTCCCATAAAGAGCTATACACTATCTATAACTTTTAACTCGTTTAGAATTGCAATTGTAAGTTGACTTTTACGTTGATTGCGTTTGATTTTTATGTTATCACGAACGTCGTGATCACTCGCGATAAATTAAGTCAAGTCGTGTTTCCACGTTGGTTGGATGTGGGCTGTCTGTCGTTACAGAACAGTCTGTCGGCGACGATGACGATCTCGATCAAAAACGACCCAACAACAACAACAATGACGACAACAACAACGACTACGACTACGACGACACAACATTGTTGTCGACCGTCTTCGTCGTGTTGCTGGTTGTGACCGGTCTCGCGGCACTCAGCCTTTTCGCCTTTGCCGTGCACCGCCGTCAGCGTAGCGCCGGCCCGTGCAGCCGGACCACCAAGGTAGAGGCCGCCGGTGGTAATCGGACGGCGGTCTGTGGTGGCGGGCAGACATTGGAGTCCGTGGGCCTGCTGCCTCCCTGCGGTGAACGAAACAAGTGCCGCAGACAAGCACTGCCACCGCCGGCCGTCGATCAACTGCCAGAACAGACAGAGACGCTGGACAGCGTATATTATCATCAAGGACCGTCGAGTGACCTCGACGCGTCAGTCTGTCCACTGTCCATCTGGTCTTTGACACCGCCGCCGCCGCCGCCGCCACCGCCACCTAGCTCTGTAGTCGACGATGCGTTCTTCGACTTCGCGCCGTCCACCTTTGCCGTTTTCCCTTCTACTGATAACGATTGTGATGATAGGCCTAATTATTATGACGTGTGATGATGAACAGATCAAAATAGCTAATACTCGCAAACTGTCAACACCACATGTATCACCACCGATAACATCTATGTGCATGTCCGGTTTAATAAATTAATATAAAAAAAATGAAATTCTGATTCGCCATTATTGTAGCCCACGGATTAAGTCGTTGTTCGATCGATATTGCACGCAAACTAAATTTGAGAATTTATTAAAAGTAAAGCAGTCGCGATAAAATAGTTGTTGTATAGGCTACTTGAGTCTGGCTAGTTTCGTAAACGGTCTAGCGAGGAGGCATTCGATAAGTAGGTACCCGGTAAGTATGTCGAATATTGGACATTGTTACACACCGTGGATAACCGTGATGAACAGATGAGTGCTGCAACCCTCGTAGGACAAGATAAGGCACGGCCAAGTAGCTATGATAATAGTAACAGTTCACCGTAGCTCCTGCAGCAGTGTAGTGATCTAAATGCGTGTATCGGGCAGTCGGTTTCTGGCATCGGTCCATCATCCGTCGGTCGGTGCCACTACCTAGCCCTTAAGCCGGCCACTCGCATGCGTGAGCACGTACCAACGAGCGGCGGGCGTTGTTGTACCTGCGCCAATTCACCGAAGCGTGTCCGCACCAGCAGCAGCAGCCGCAGCACAGCAATTGCCGCGCGTTCGTGATAGGAATTGCACAGAACGGTGGGGGCCCTTGCAGCTGGCTAACGATTGTATTGTATACGATAGAGTAGTAGGCCTATACACAAGTACGACGTCGCTCTGCGATACCCATGCAGATGATTTTCGTTATTGTCGTAGCGTCATCATTATCATCATCATCATAGTGTAGCAAAGCCAAGCGTTTTGACGCACGACGTAGTTTGAAAAACCTTCCTCGTCAGCAAACGATTGCAGAGCAGAGCGAACATTCGAACTGTGTTACGTGGTAAGTAGCTTCGCGGTCGCGAGTCAAACATTACGATGTATAACAGCTGCAGAAGTGATTAGAATTGTTTGTTCGATTTTAAATTGCGCGAATTTTGTTTCAATTCCATTATATCCGACTAGACAAGTATTCGGCGCTGCACGATAATGTTGTAAAAACGCAAGATTGCTTCATTCTTACTATTAACGAAATCTTAGCAAAAAGTACAGTTATACAGGTAGAAAAAAGTTGTGTTAAAAGTGTTGATTGAATTGATTCCAGAGATGACTACTTGTCTTGAAATCAGATGACAACGCAATTGCCAGTGTGTTGAACTGTTTGTGAGCAGTCTAAGCAAATTAGCCTAATATTTTTGCAGCATTTTACTCGGTGCAGGATGACTGGTGGCTGAGAAAATGCAAACCGAGCTGTTTTATAGAGCATGGGCGGGGGGGGGCTCATCTCTCTTTCTAACTACTGAGTCCATAGGTGGATAGAACGCAAGCTCTATTATCATGCATGGCTAGTTTTGCAGACAAACACTTACCCTCCCAGCCGCAGAGCATTACCACCTTTTGGCCGGTACCAATTATTGTACTCATGCTCAGAGTTGTTGTTTAATAGCGGAGTCGAAATCACGACCTCCCGATCGCAAATTCGATCTAAGCTATATCCACCCTGGGGCTGACTTCAGTAACTTGGTGATTGTTGCTCAATCTTTGGTCAAGCGATAAGGGGCACCTTGGATGAAAGGACTCTGAAAGCGCTTTATACTTGGAGAGAATTTAAGTAATTTAAGTTGAACCGAAGACGAGTGAGTTCAGAGTTCACGCACTTAATGGTTCAGTAATAGTGTTCTCCGTCAGCCTGCAGGCCTATGTGTACTGTGTAGTTCTGTGTGTATATTTGTGTGCGGTTATGAATGAAGAGAATACAGTCGCAAGCGGCTTAATGTCGTGGCTGTTGAAATCAAAACGAGCGGCGTCTCAGGAAAGACGTGAGGATCGCACTCAGTCTCCCACCGAGCGTCGTGCGACGACTAACGACGCTTGCAACTCGTCGTCCCGTCAACGTCATCGTCGTAGTCGTCATCGTATGAGCCAAAGCGACGCGACGACGACGAACACCGACGAGATGAATCGTACCAGGGATAACGCAGCAGATACGGCGGTGGGCAACCAGCAGCAACAGCAGGCGTCGGTAGCCGTCAATCGCTTCGGCTTGTTGGAACTCGACCTCAGCGACCGCGATCTTCGCGACATCCCTGACTCCGTGTTCGCCCTCGGTCGTCTCGAGGTGCTGAGAGCTGCTCGCAACCGCCTGCGCGGCGTGTCAGCAGACGTCGCCGCCCTGCGCCGGCTGCGTCTTCTCGACGTCGGCAACAACGAGCTCGTCGCACTGCCCGACTCACTGGTCAACTGTGTGCGTTTAGCCGAGCTGGATGTACGAGGTAACCGTCTCACGGCACTGCCGGTTCGCCTGCCGGTCGCACTGGCCCAGTCGTTGCGCACGCTGCGTGTTGCTGGCAACCGATTTGACCGTCTGCCGGATGACGTCGGACGGCTGACGGCGCTCGGCGTCCTCGACGCGTCTGGAAATCGTCTGCGGGATCTGCCGCCATCGCTCGGTCGTCTGCAGCAGTTGCGCGTCCTCAACATCTCTGACAACGGGTTCGACGTGTTTCCAGACTGCGTCTGCCAGCTGAGTCGCCTCGAGACGCTGGAGGTCAGTCACAACCGGCTGAACGATCTGTCGGTCAACTTGGCGCGTCTCGGCCGTTTGCGTGAGCTCCGGCTGGCCGCTAACCGCTTCGACACGCTGCCGGATGCAGTGTGTCGAACTGCCAGTCTCGTGGTGCTCGATGTTTCCGACAACTCTCTGACGACCCTCCCGTCTGCCCTGTCTCGACTGGCGCGACTGGTCGAACTCAACCTGCAGCGCAATGCTCTGGACTCGTTCCCGGATGACGCCGGACCGCCAAACCTCGAGCGATTGAACGTTGCCGCTAACCGACTGCGTCGACTGTCCGTAGTCACGATGCGCTGTCTGCGACGCATCGATGCCGACGGTATACGCTAATGTGATTATTGCAGCACTGAGAATAAAGTCAGTAGGATTAAAATAAAACTGCCAAATAGAAATATTTTTAATCTGTCTTTTAAATCAAAATTTACGTCTGAGCACGTTTTTCTGCCTATTACGAAAAGTTGTACAGTTTAGCATTTACATTTTCGTCGAAGTATAGTGCAGAAACACGTTTCAGGCGAAATGGGGCCGAGATATGGTCTTCCGAAAAAGTCGATTTGGGTGAGTATGATTCCACATCGAGATCTCCGTAATTATAGTGGACCGGGGTTGACCTAGGTTGTTTCGCCTAACGCGAGAAGAATCGCCGTTGATCAAATACTTGTCCGATTTAGAATATTTTCATCGGTCTCGGAGATATTTGCGGCCGAACTTTAAAGTCGTCCGTAATCTGGCCAAATTTTGCATGTTTTTGGCTCCTCAAATTTTTTGGGGGTGGGTCCCTCGAAATTTTGGACCGGCATTATAAAATTCGGCCAAGTAGTAACCACCGTGCAAAAGTTCGCGCCGATCAGCCGACGCATCTCGGAGATTTTGCGTTGAACAAAAAATTGTAGCAAAACATAAACAGCCTAGAAATTTGGGGCAAAGCCCAACGTGAGTTTGCCCGGCGCCCTAAGTCCGATTAGGGAAAATTGGGGGGGGTAAAATTTTCCCGTCACCAAAGTCACGTGGCCCGAACTCAAATGCATTGGCATATGCCCAGCGCGCATTGTCGACTTAGGGTAGGTCAACATGAGCGCTTTAACTTTGTTCGTAGTGGACCGAAGTTCACCATTTTTTTGTTCAACGCCGATATCGTTATCTTCATCGGCTCCAGAGACATTTGCGCTCAAACTCAAATGTTGTCGTAAATCGCACCGATTTTTGAACTTTTTTTGCTTTCCTGAATTTTAAAGGGGCAGTGCCCCCAAATGTTGTATACTACTTGCGTTAACACCCAACCTAGAGATACGTCAAGTGCCAAAGTTTCGTCGGGCTACACCCCCTAACTCCGAAGTTATAAGCGCTCCTTTATTACATTTTGAGCCAACTTTTACTCTCTTTACAAAAATTGTAAGAGGGCCCCCGTCCCCGGTGTGGAGTGCGCTAGTAAGACGGTTATTATAGCGGGTATAAAAATTTGAGGGCGTAGCACCCCTAGGGCCCAAAATATGCTCTTTCAAAAAATGCGCTTTAGGTGGGTACGATTTCACATCGAGATTTCCAAGGTCACTGGACCAAACTTTACCGGACTTGTTTCGCCTAACGCACGAAGAATCGCGGTAGATAAAATATTTATCCGATTTTGAATATCTTCATCTCTTCCGGAGATATTCGCCGCTAAACTTCAAAGTCGCCCGAAATCGGGCTAAATTTTGCATGCTTTTAACCCCCAAAATTTTTTTGGCGAAGGCCCCCCCGAAATTTTGGACCGGCATTATAAAATTGGGCCTAGTTGACCACTGTGCAAAATTTTGCGCCGGTCGGCCTACGCATCTCGGAGATCTCGCGTTGAAAAAAAACATCTGGGCTAAAACTTAAGTTCACTTTGCAAGCTATCGCTTCGGGGCGGACTAAAAACATAATACAATCGATTCATATTAGCCAAAGTTGTCAAAAATAAGAGTAGTTTTTTGTGGACACGGTTTACAATACTATACATTGTGACGCTATTATGCACTGCGGTACATACCTGCACATACAATACGTATAAATAAGTTAAGTATTATGTTTTGTTCCGTAGCAGAGCTGGCAAGCAATACTCACATTGGTCTAGTGTTAAGCGTATTGGTACTTACAAGTTCGAGTTCGAATACATTCATTATTTGCTTTTTTCCAAATTAATGTTTGCAATAGAGTGACAAACTATTACTACATTGCCAGTTATTAAGTGAAAGATAAGACTAAAGTCTAAAACGCATACTGTGTTCCATATTGAATCCCTAACGTGAAAACAAAATGCGTAGAAAACCTGAATTGGTGTAAACGTTTTGAACGTTTTCTAGCATATCAGTAATTGTTGTGCCAATTTTCAGCTCAAGAAGTCAAAGCTTTGAAGGTCGGGGTTATTTTGTGCAATGCAGTATATAGCTAGGCGGACGGCTAAACATCATGTCGACACTTAGCCGACATATTTTTCTAGTTCCACCGTAGGTCATTTTTTCATTGTCATACAGTTGTAATTTGTGAGCTATTGGGCTATCTCAAACAAATGTATGATACGATAGCGGCATGCTTGTTGTTGACTGAACACGCAGGTAACTGGCTGACGGAGATGCCCCGCGGGCTGTACCAGCTTGAGGCTCTGGAGGCGCTCAGTGTGGCCGGTAATCGTATAACGCACCTGTCTTCCAGTATCGCACAACTCACTCGTCTGCGACTCCTGGATGTCAGTGACAACGCGCTGCGCTCCCTGCCCAAAGTCCTCGAACGAATGTCCGGCATTGTGACGCTGAACGTGGCCGGCAACGACCTCAAGCCGCCGAAGGCAGAGCGGCGCCAGCAGCATGGCAGTAGACGAGGTCGTCGCGAACCCACCGCGGCAACCTCCAGAAGGAAAGATCCATTGGTCGCTAACGGACCGCTGCCGACGTTCGTCGTGTCAGCAGATCCGTCGACGCGCGTTGTCTACACCTCGCCGATACTAGCGACACCGAACGGCGACCTGCTCTACCGACCCCCTCTACCGCCGTCCCCGGCAAAGTCCGGCCGACGCGTTCGTGGACTATTTCGAAGAAAGGCTGACCGCGAGAACGACCGGACTGTTACTGCGCTGACCTCTACGCCGCCGGCGCCACTTAGACATCATCAGAACAACGACATCATCAACTCGTCGTCGACGTTCTCCAATCGCCGGTCGCAATCAGCTGTTCGAGACTCGGCGGAACGTCGTGATGCTGCTGCCCGTGAACCATTTCCACTCTCCGCCGACGAAGCGACTCGACGGCGCCGTGGTGGTAGACCAGCTCACAGAGACGACAGTTTGCCTACTCGACACCACCAGAGGCCGCCACTAAGCGACCATCGGTCGAGGTCGGTCACCGACTTGCGCGGAGATGGCGCCGGCAGAGGCGGGGTGACGGCGGACGACGGCTGGACGACTGGCACACTTCGCGGTTCTAGGCTGGCAAATGTTGGTCGGCTGGCAGCTGCCGGCATCGATCTGGGGCAGAACGAGGAAACCTCAAAGGCCGGCGGAAGTTGGATCGACCTGGGGCAGAACACGAGCATGTCGAGAGCCGGCGGGCGTTGGGCTGCGGGCGGCGAGGACGAGGTAAGGTCGGATGAGTCTTTGTTCTGTTGGAATGAGGCCGACAACGTCGACGACGACGACGACCGATGTAGTGACACAGTCACTGTCAACGAAGCGGTCGGCGACGAGCTGTCATTGGGCGAGGACGACTTCGAATTTCTGCCGACAAACGTGCAGGACTCGAAGCTGAAGCGCATTGCCGACGACCTCGAAGCTTTACTCAATCGACAGCTGCTGCAACCACTCATTGGCGACACCTTAACACCGTACGATCTACACCAATACTGTGCATTTTTGACGCATTTTTTACAGTTAATGGAAGACTCGTCTTTGGTAGGTTTTAGTGCTTTAGTAGTGTTAGTACTTTTTTCGAATAAGCAATATTGTCGGTTAAAATTAGCGACATGATTCGACTTAATCTTGATAGTAATTAATGGCGATTTTCAGATACAAAGACGGACGATTCTGTTTTTTTCAAATCTATAAAAATGTAGCGTCTGTATTTTACGACGTGTTTATATGACACTGACGTGTATATCAGTGGTGAGATGGAGGGCGAGACAGCAGAGTCTCGTGCGAGTGACCGGCGTGACCGTGATGACGTTATGACGTCACGTGCGCGTGACCGGCGTGACGTTGTGTCACGTGCCACCGGCGCGCACTTGTCAGCGTCCAGACGTCCTCTACCAGCGCTGCCACTATCACCACAACACGGAGCGTCAGCGTCACTTCAGCGTCATCCAGTTCAACAACAACAACAACAACAACAACAACGTCATCATCGTGACGCTGGAGCTATAGTCTACAACGACGCTTGTAGTAGCCCCAGTATTAGTTGTTGTTGAAGTAGTACCGAGAGGGAGCTATAGTCTACGGCGAGCAGGACGTGTTCGTTGTCGGTCCGCCAGGTGGCCTGTTCCAGTCGACCACCGACCCGGACGTCTCCATCCACGTTCCATCTTCGGCCGTCACGCAGACCATTACACTAACCATGCAGGTGACGTCAGGCGACACACAACAATCATCATTATCATAATCAACAGCACAAACTGATCACAGGCTAAACGGTAATAAAGTCTTTTGGTGTTAACGACGACGCATAGTTTCAGTAAAAGTGGCCAAATTTCGACCTCTCACAGAACCGAAACCGCTGACTTAGGCCTATAGGTGAAATAAAATATGCCACAGGTAGTCATATACCACCAGAAGCCAAATTTCGTGCAAACTGCACATCTTTATAAACGTGTAGGCCTAATAACTTTTTTGACGCCGACCTGAAATTTCCACTTTGCTAAAAAAAGAGTCAAAGTATTAAAAACGGTGCAGATTTTCCGATTGAAAACAAAACTGTAAAAACTGCAAGGAGACAGATTGCTAGTTGTTTATCTGTTAAATATGTAACATCAACAGGTCGTAAGACTGGATGCCCAGCTGGTGTCGGAAGCTCGGCGTGCCGACGGTTCCCTGGAGGACCTGATCTCAGTCGGTGACGTGGTAGTTCTGACGGCATTCACGTCCAACCGGCGAGCCGGCGTCTCGACCACGGCGGCCGGCGCTGACGACGTCATCCTGGCGCAGCCGGCCACACTCACCGTCAGCGGTCCACCGTCGCCCGCCACCGACCTTTTCGTGACGGCCCCCCGTCACAGAAACGCGTTGACGGTCAGCGGTCTACCGTCGCCGGCCACCGATCCCGGCGTGACGGCGGTGGGGCGAGGCAAGCTGAACGTGCTGACGTACCGCGGCGGTCGAGTGGACTCGACGGCAGAATGTGTGCCGTGTGCGTACGACTACACGGCCAGGAGAAGACGCATTGACATTCGCGTCTGGCAACTATCCGGCATCGGGTACGCTACGGAGTAGACCCCTACCCCCATTTCGCTTAATTTTAACTTTAAAACTAACTATAACTTTTACCCTAACCACTAACCTTAACCCTATCCTTAATTGTAACCATAGGCGAAACAATATTAGGCGTAGACGATTATGATTAGGCCAAACGGGATTAGGTGAAATGGGAGAACACCGTACGCTATAATGTGCCATAGCGCTGCGACTGCGAAAGCCTGCGAAATCGACGGCTAGGCAATATTGTTTCAGTGTTGTCAGTCGTTAAGTTTCTTTCTCTATTTCTCTGTTTCTCTGTCAACGCGGTGACTTGTGTACCGTTGTATTTAGCTTGAAGAATGTTTTCATGAACATGTACCCCGACAAGCTCTAGCGTTCTATTGAATTTTAAGATCATAGGCCTAGGTCGAAGGTCAAACTCACATCGTTTTTGTGCGTTTTTAGTCTTCATGATACCCGCGGGCAGTACTTAGCCTTGAACGGTGGTTTTACTTGTTTTAGCGTTATACTGAATTGTATATGTTGCGTTCATGCAGACAAAAAATTAACTCATTTCCATCAACTGAAAAAAACTGCTAAAATCTTAACCGAGTCAAAAATTAAAATTAATGTGATTAACATCAACGTTTTTATTCGTCCATGACAGATCGCATGCAGTATTGTTTCAATTTCTGTCGGTAGATGTAGGCAGTGGCACAGCTTAACGCATACAGTTTAATTATTGTGTTTGATTACTGCTGTTGTAGGTTGGGTGCTGTGTTGACGAAGGCTGGTAACGTCTTTGCCGCCTGTACGTCGGTCGAAAGGCTTTTGACGCTGTTGACACGCGGCTCTGCGGCTCTCTGACGTCATTGCCACGTCATAAGTGACGCACTGTTGACAGTATAATTTATATAACCTGCCGGGTGGTCTATATAAAGTAAGCCCCCACCCCAATTTTTATAATTTCATCTAATATTAAACAATTGTTAATTATTCTTTCACTGGCCAAATCAGTGATAAGTTTAGCGTAACTAAATACACGCTAACCATCACACCCTATGCCTACAAGCTTTGTGAAAACTATAGTGAGCTTTAGAAATTACTGAGAGTTACAAGACATAATACACAATGACCTTGAACTCGTTTATTCTAAAGCTTTCCAAAAATTGGCATCTATAGCAATACTGTAACGACTCGTTTGGGATGTGATGCAAACTTCAGCGATCACTCAGATAATTGCAATAATGCAGAGTATAGCAGTGAAAACAAGTAATTTTAGCAAAGATCACGAGACGCGCGAAAGCCTATAGCAGTTCCTGTTCGCAGTTAATCGTAGTCTATCTTCATCCATTTCGTCGTAATTCACTCTTTTGCAGCCAAAAATCGCCAAAAAATCACGTTAAATCAAAATTTTTAGGGTTTAAGGTCATTCAAGGTCATCGATCTTGATAAATTTAAAAAGCCTGTCACCAGTGCTTGTTATGATAAGCAGCATGTATGGACTTATCTACAACCGTGTTCACGCTACACGAGATAATTGCGGTAAAATAACCACTTTTAGAGGGGTAGCTGTCATTGACGCCCGCCTGCGCTGGCCTCCTTGAACCTAGGGGGTCGGGACTTAAACTGCTAAAATCTACGTTGAATGCTGAAAATTTCATACGCAGATTGTCTT
>Ga0209367_1001214_pt1 | contig 30867 bp, 19 predicted proteins | sample WorMetLIZISLAND2_FD_187412 | JGI IMG/M metagenome (GOLD analysis project Ga0209367, IMG submission 187412) | Marine gutless worms symbiont microbial communities from Max Planck institute for Marine Microbiology, Germany - Olavius geniculatus... ...
ATTCCCTTCCCTTTGTCCTTCCCCTTTCTCTTTCCTTTCCCCTTTCCCGTTCCCCATTTCCTTTCCTTCTCCTTCTCATTTTCTTTTTCCCTTTCCCCCTTTTCCTTCCCTTCCCCTTCTCCTTCCCTTTTCCTCTTCCCCTTTCTTTTCTCCTTCCCTTCTCCTTCCTTCCCCCTTCCCTTTACCATCACCTTCCCCTTTCCTTTCCTTTTCCCCTTCCAATTTCCCTTTCCCATTCCTCCTCCTCTCCTTTCCTTTTTCTCTTTCCCTTCTACCTTCTTCCTTTCCGTGTCCACGTCCGTGTGTCCAACATTTGAGTTGCCATATCTCCATAACGATGCCAGATAGACGCATGGTCACAATGGACCACCCATAGGAAGTAGACCACCGCGAGTCGAATGATCACGTGACTGATAATGTCACGTGACCTCAAAAGGTCAAGGTCGTGACCCCATTATCTCTGAGGCGCCATATCTACACAACAGTGTCAGATAGGCGCATGGTCACAATGGACCGCCCATAGGAAGTCGACCTCCCCGAGTCGAATGGTCATGTGACCAATGACGTCACGTGACCCCATATGTCAATTTCATGGCCCATTATCTCTGAGGCGCCATATCTCCATAACAGTGCAAGATAGACACATGGTGACGATGGACCATTTATAGTAAAGCTCTGGTGACAAATTGAATGGTCTCGTGACTGACAACGTTAATTGTTCGGTTATAATAATAGCGAAGGATGACAGTAACATTGTTGCTGTACAATTTAAAATTAACCTTAAACTATCGAAATGCATTGGACAGACTCTGTTTCGTGTGAACATTATCTTGTTTCTGTTATTATTATTAAGCGGCATTGCTAAAATAATCACAACGTCGGCTACTGTAACAGACGTTACCAAAGCATGGTCTGACTGCATGTGTATTCTCACTCAAGCACACTGCAAAAGACACTGGATAAAATGAGATAACATTTGAGTGAGACACTCTAACAAGATGACAATACTAGCATCACTTCCAATGCCAGCACTTTCTTATGTAATTCATTTGCAAATATTTAGCTTTCACACCCATAAAACGCAGCACATATAACAGTATATCGAGGGCAGAATGACCAAACATCATATCTACAGTGGTCCATGGCAAAACGTCCTAACTACAAACCACAAAGTTCTTCAAAACGCTATATAAATATTTATTTCAGTAGAAAATGAAATACTGCAAACAAATCTGGATGTTATTTTGTTAACAAACTTTGCAAGAACATTAAAACACCCCGAAAAATCTTTTTAAAATGCAATGCATAGAAAGTTGTCTTCAACCTTCTTGAAATGTCGTCAATATGTGTCAAAGCATTACGGACCTGATCGATGTTAGTTTGTTCCTGCACTGATACATCGGGTGGACGCTGTGGTGCATCTACCGGTACAATGCTTTTGTCTGAAGTGCGTGGACCTCCAAAGCCGCCAGCCTGCTGGACGAATAATGTCAACTGGTTGAATGCCACACGCTCTCCCTTTGCATTACTTGTGTCAACTGCACACAGACAATTCAGTTGACTGCTGATGCTCTCACCATTACTGTCACAGAAAACCTATTTGTAACTATCATTTATGATTAATGTCTACAGCAAACCATCTCTAATTACATTCAACAATAATTATCAATTTCAAAGAGCTCTGTGTTTTTTTGCCAGCCTGTGTCTATTGTATCAGTTTCATGAGGCTCACTGAACTGTCTGAAACTTGAGTACGATACCATTAATTATAATGACAGCTCCTGAGCCTTTGTCCAGAATATCCGCGATGTATGCTGATGAAATAAAAGTGTCGCTGGCAGCCAGCGCCTTGAAGACTTCAGTGTACTGCTCTCCATGCAAAAGCTGCTCACATAATCAAACACCTTTATTAGCAAAATCTGTGCCCCCACTAAGCAACTCGACAGCTATGTTCTCCATACATTATATGGTACTACCACAGCATATCAGAAACCATGTTACTTCATCTGCAATGATAATCTGAACAAAAACGTCAGATTACAACAATTTTTGGTACTCATACCATTGAGACTAAAGGTCCTCAAAAGGGGTTACATTTTCCCATGTATCAAATCGAAAATCCACACACACATGGTGAATAGCAAAAAAACAAAGCTAAACATGCGAAAAAGCAATTAAAATTCAGACATTAATTAGAAATGCTGGCAAAATGATTCAAGCACTTTTGAAAAATGGTTGAACCAAAAAATGCACAGTAAATTTAAAGTAAACTGCAAAACTAAATGGCAAATCAGGCAAATACTTAAAAAGCCCCATACCATAGCTGGATCGAAGTGGAATCCCTGAATGTTACCAGACAGCAGACTGGGGAGGGCTCCCACCGTAGCAGGGATGACTGCATACGTAGGCAGCACTGCAAACTTGTCATTTCCTTCATAGAGAAATCTCAGATGATCATCATCCTGTCTAGAAACTCCCACTATCACAACATCAACAGAATGCTTGCTATGTGAGTTCTACTGTCACAGAATCATTAGCTTGATGGCATAATGGTTAGAACTCAGCCTTCCGTTACTCCAGAATAGGCAAATCAAGTACCGGACTGCCTGGCTGGGGTTAAAACAGGTCACATTCCCATATGGCAGGTGATGGCTCTGTAGCTTTGAAATGGTTTTCTCGCAACCTTTAACCTTTAGCCTTCATATTAACCCATGTAATCAGACTGTTTTTGGACTGATTCTGTGACTGTTTGTGTGTTTTACCTACTTCTCTCCGTTAAACAGTACTCCCTATCTATTGAGCTAACGCGCAATAGTGAGAAGATAAAAAATAGAAAAAAAGAGACACTTAATTATCCAAACTTATATCACATAACACACAGCACACATAACACACAGCTAAAACTGACAGTCACATATGAATACATGCTCTAACAGCAAACTGGTCCTCGTTCTAAAACAGCACATCACCTTGTCGGTATTCAAGCGCTCTTGCAAACAGTTATAATGAAAAACGGTGAATTTCACAAATTTGAGCCTCACTTTGATCTTCATTCTATACGGCAAGTTCCCAATTTTGCTAAAATGCCTACGGTATCTATTTCAGGAAAAGAGATACAAAAGCTAATTTTCAATAGTTAAACAGAAACAGTACTGCAAACTGTGAAAAGTTATCACAAATAAACAAAAAATATCTTTCATGTTTCTTGATAATTCACACATGCACTGATCTTAAAAAATACATAGATGGAATAAATGATGCAAACCTCCCAGAGCATAAAGTATAACATCACGATCACTGTAGGTAAATGACTTTTCAGGCAACTGCAAACCAACTGCTTTCTCCTATCAACAATAAAACACTCGCATCATATTAATCAAAGTCCCAATAAGCAATGACGCCAACAGCAAATTTTTATAATAATAAATAATACAGGCCTCAGCACAGCTTTGGTCCCATAAGCAAATGTGAAAAATTCATGTCTAACTCTGAACTAACTATATCATAGTTTTTTTGCTGACTGCAATGACAAAAATGTTTACATTTTAAGCATGCATATAGACATCATTCGGAAGTGTCAATATTTTATCAACTTCTTCAATCAGAAATCGTAATAAGAAGAACATCAAAGTTTACCAAACTCAATGACTCGTGCTAAAAGCAAAAAGTGAGATCAACCACAACAGAACATCTTCAAAGATACAGTCAACAGCTTCAGAAGCATATATAAATAAAGTGAGAAAAATTAGAAACAAAGAACAGAAAAATATTTATTTTGTCAAACAAATAACGAACTAACGATAGCACAATAAGAATTAACCATGGCAAGCTACACTGAAAGGCCTAAACCAGCCCACCTTTAGCAAATAAACCAATTGCAATACTGATACAAAATGCTACATCAAAAAAAATCAATACATGCCCAGGACGTTGTAGCTGAACTGGTATGATTTGCTTCTACATCTTTCTTATCCAACTCTAGCACCAACGGCCACCACTCGGCACTCGCTTCTGTCAACAGATGACAATGCTGCTTGAAACTCAGTGCTACAGTAATTAGCTTTGTTTGTTGTTACAAAAATAGCATGAACAGTACTTTAACGCTACAGTGTCGACTTCAACGTCTCTGCTTGTCAAAATAACTCTCAATTTTTCTCAAATATTCGAGCTTCCAGCGACACTGAAAACCTTACAAATCTAACCAGTTAATATTATAACCTTAGAATATGTGACGTGTTAATCACTGTTGACAAAATATGTCACAATGTTCCAGAGATAAGTTGCACTCAAGACCTCATAATAACCCTCAATCTTGAGAACCTAATCAGATTATCTTGTGCCATTTCCAGATCATCACCCAAAATTTGGCAAAATTCCCTTTCCTCTATTACACATTACAATACTCGGCTCAGATGCACTGACAAATATTCACATGCTACTGGATACAGCGTACAAAACACGCAATAATACCAACATGTATCAGAAGTTAAGACACTAACGGCGCGTTGCACCAACGTCGTTCAACTTTGAACCCGGGTCAAATCTGAATTTGATCCTAGTTCAGCTGTAAATTGTGTTGCACCAAAGCGGATCAAGTGTTTATCTCCATTCAATTCTGAACTGTCATCTGACCACCAATCAAATTTTGATCTCGGTTCAACCTGCGGTTACGGATGCGCACTAAGCAATAAATATTTTCCGTGATACGATTGCTGCAAAAATTGTCCGATTCAAATCTTATCCTGTCCAAAAACTTCCTCATATCGAATTATAAGACTTTTAATGCAGTTATACTGATGATCTGGATATGTTGGATTTCTACTATATTCGTTTTATGTTCTCTTTGTGCTGGATAAATTAACAAACAGACCAATAAATTGCATTTTTCGGTGGCGATGTCTCGCTGCTGCAGTAAACATACGATCAAACCCTAACTACAGCAACAAAAACTCACTCGTATCAATTTATAAGACGTTAAATTCAATTATACTAGTGATCTAAATATGTTACATTTGTGCTATATCTGTCTCCTGTGGTCTATTTGCTGGATAAATTAATAAATGGATAAATAAACTTTATCAATGCAACTGTTGATGCGAAAATCATGTAGTAACTTCACAGAAACTTAAAATTCAAACAAATTACGACCAATCTGTACTGGACTGTTTCGTAAGCATTGCATGTGACTGTGACATCATTGTAGTTGGCCTGTAGGCCGAGCATGGTTGACCTTGCAGCGTCATCCACGGTATAACCACAACCGTTCAACTGAATGAGATCAGCTGATCCGAGTTCAACTTGGTGCAACGTAATTCAGTGTGAACTTGGTTCAACTTTTGATCTAGGTGCAGCTGAACCAAGATCATAAATGAAGTTGGTGCAATGCGCCCTAAAACAGTTATAACAATAATAACACAGTGACACTATATTAATGTGCTTGTCCTAATAATGCTTTTACAGCTACATTACAATAAAAGTTTCTGCTGATTTCATCCCCATAACAGCCACAGAAAAAGAACAAAAAGAACAGCAATGATTTACAAGGCTGCAACCAACAATTATTTTATTAACATACCTTCGGTACTGGCAGGATATGTTGCACAAGTAAAGTCTGTGATCCTGTCCCAGTTATCTCGTACTACATCACACACAGTAGACATCCGAAGCATCATAAAATAAGCAAACAACAAAACCATAATATCATAAAAAGTGACTAAAAACTACTCCACCAAAAATACTAGAATTATAATGTATAATTTGCCTTTTTTTGACTATAGAAGTATCGTAGAATAAACGTTGGTTAGTACCATCTTCCGGTGTCAAGTCGACATTTTTCTTTCGCAGCATCACTCCTGGCGCCCTCTGCCAGCGCACTGCAACATTACGGCACCATTAATAATCATGGCCAACAAACATATCAATAAACGCCTGCAAGAAAAATTAACACACAAAGTTGTGACATCAAAGTAGTGGCAATACAGTACAAATTAAAGTTTCCATCTTTGGATGAACAGCAATGACGTTACTGGATAATGAATACTGACAATACAGCGGTTCGATTGATAAACTGTAAGTATGTGACAGAATCTCTACACTGGTGAGTGTCACAAGTAGACACAAAATTATTGCTAGGCTTATGATTAAGTGAGTGAGTATAGGTGGGTGCTTATAGCTGGCATAAATCTATTAAAGTCATATTGTGCCAAATGATGATGGTCACAGTGAGTGAGTGAGTAGGGTTTAACGTCCTGCCTGACACAGTATAGGTCATTTCAGGAATGACCTTTTTCAGGCAAAATTGCACATACACATAATAAAGGAACAAAAAGTTCAACCTTTACAATATTTTTACCATGGTGAAACACAAAACACAAAAAAAACCTAAACCTAAAACTGTAAGAACTGCCGATTATAATTGTGCATATACATGGTGTTTCATAAAAAGAACCCCTTTTTCTTTCCTTCATAATTCACTTAAATTATAATGAATTTGTACGAAATTTTTACCAGTTGTAGCTGAAAAAATACCAATTCAAAATTCTTCAACAAAATATGACTGTTGATTTAATATTCTTTGCTAGTCGGGATGTAACGATGATGTTATAACGTGTCGCGAGTACAAGCTTGCTTGTCTCAACTGGTGTGTCAATTGCTACCCTGCTTCGATGTTGAAATTTATCTGGTTCGCTGATGAAAAAATGTTCATCATGTCAGCACTAAGCAACATGGGGGCTTGAAATCAGGTGTCTCACGAGCTAGCAACTCAACTATCTCGCAATCTCTGTGCTGGTGCACTGTCTTGCTGGAAGCTGGAATCAGCAGCAAAAGTCAAGCTATCCCCACAAATGTGTGAAAGCGATTGTTTTGGGCAATTTTTGTGGCTGCAGTGGTAAAACTTCAGCAATTTGCCATCAGTGAACCAGATAAGTTTACCATCGAAGCAAAGAAGCTATTCAGCAACTGACAGCACCAGATGAAATGATCAAGCTTGTACTCATAATGCATTACGACGTCAGTATTACATTAAGCAAAGAATATTTAATCAACAGCCATATTTTGCTACAAAATTTTGGATTAGCATTTTATTCAGCTGCAACTGCTAAAAAATTTTGTGAAAATTGATCATTATTTGACTGAATTATGAAAGAAAGAAAAAAGGTCCCCTTTTTATGAAACACTATATAATGGTAATGGCAGTTCTAATAATCTTCCCTGTTATCCTCCAGACAGTCATTAATTTCAGAATGCTGTCTATTGGAGGGCAAGGGGGATGATGGTCATAATCTGCTAACCTTTGCACATCCTGCTAGATGGCAAAAAAGCACACTTGCTCATTGTGTGGCTTAGTGTCCAGTAGCATATAGACTAGATGCTGCTTTTTGTATAATTTGCTAAACATATTTTGTTTTCTTTTTCTTTTTAAAACATAATTATTTGTAAAGCTCAAAGTTTGAGTTGACATTTATTTGAATACTGAAGCAAACTCACAGCCATCATAATGAGAGCAGACACTTGTTCATTAGAACAAGTTGTCAGGCTGTTTATAACATCAAATAAAAAAAATCTTATCTGTTATAATATTAATGACTGCAGTATAGAGTATACTGTTGAGAATGCTTACACCGAGCCATCCAGCCGCCGCCACACTCAAACAGTTGGCCGGTGACATTGCAGTCCTCATGACACAGCCACAGGATCAGTGGAGCCACGTGTTCAGGCTGCATTCCACCCATCATACCTGCACATAGCATCAATGCTGCTGCTCATTTCAACAGCACACAACAATCAACTAAACCATGATCCTAGAACATATCATGTCGAGAAATCCGGGATGAAACACGTGGGCAGATGCCCGGAAAACTGTCCAAAATTGGGGTAAAACCACCTGAAAACCCGTTAAAATCCTGCCCAAAACTTAATACAATTTTAGTTTCTTGTTTTACAAATAATAAAATATTTGGTTATGGCTGATTTTTTAAAACATTTAAACCCAAAAATTTGCAAATTTAATAATAAAATCAACGATAAAAATAGCGTACTCACACTTATTTGATGTGGAGAGTATCTACTCAACAGTGCTCGTTCTAATAACTTAAAACCAGTAAAAATATGATAACCTACCACGTAGGGCCTTTTTACAAAACACGGCTTAACCTGAAGAACTTTGAAATCCAAAAAAACACTGGTTAGGCGTTTAAAAAACGCCTTTGCAACGCTGCAAGAAATATGACGGATGCACAAACTACCAACAATGCCAGTAATAATGACGAGACCTCAAAACCATCGTATTGGTCTCAGACCTGTAGTCACTAGAACCTCCAATTCATTCTATGGATCGATCTGACTCGTTCTTAACATATGGTGCTACACTTTATTAACAGTCTATCGAATGACTGATGCAATCAACTGACTGATCACTATCACACACTTGGTCTGAATCTTGTTTCATCAGTGAAAGTTAATTACCTTAAGAATAATGAGCTACTCAAGCTAAAACTTTAACTAAACTGCTCAAGAACGGCCACATTCTACTCAGAAATACCGCCACAAACTGTGAATCAACTGAGTGCTATTATTGTTGAGGCACAGAATTTTCAGAAGTGGTCTTATTGAGATCTTGAGTTTTTAGTCTTGGTATCAACCTTGTGTCTTGGTCCTGAAATAGCATCACTGCCCAATGTGGGCCAATAATACACACATGAAAACCTGCAAGGAATAAAAAGCAAACAGCAGGACAACATCAAACAATGACAGACAAATACATACTGCTGGCTGCAATCGTTTGCAACATTCGTGACACAGCTGTCGGTGCAACCACATTGACAAAGATATTGTCCTTTCTGCCTTCAACGGCGAGAGTATTCGTCAGCCCAACAACTCCCATCTTTGCAGCACTATAGTTAGCCTGACCGAAGTTGCCATATATACCAGATGACGAGCTGATATTGACAATTCTAAACAAAACAGCATGATCATACAATTGAGCTGTAAAATGTGACAAAGTCTTACGCTAAGTTGCACAAACTAGGCTACAATAAGCCAAATACACATGCAGGTGATAACACAGATTTCAAAATGCAAGTTTGTCTGGCACCAACAAATAGTTGATAAGCTACATATGCCATAGAGCATGTGAAATTAGCCAGATGGCTACTAAATCTAGTGATATGCTGATACAAAAAAAACACACATGCTTGAATTGATTTGGTTTAGCTGTCTCCATCCAGCTCTATTTGTCTTGTGCTGCCACATCTTTCGGCTACACTCAAAACTTCGTGTCTGCATTTCATGTTCAATGTATCATTTAATCACCGACTTCCTCTGTGTCCTTGCAGTGTCTAATGTGTTTTGCTTGTTGGCAATACAGTCATCTTAACATCCCAACGTGTGTAATGTGTACGAATAAAGTCTATTTTATTCTCCTCAGCTGGTCCAGCAATAGCTCCCAATTTTTTTTCTCTGGTAACCGTTTCTTCAATATTTCGTCATTTTTGCACTATGTAATATCGTTATTAACACTGAAGATCACCGCTATTGCTGCAATTAAAAACAATTAATCATTTTCACAGCAATATACTCAATAAAACACAAAACTATTTCAATTAATTAAACCAAAGAGCTGTACTGATACAGAAGAAACTCCCACAAAAGTATCAACAGTATTCAAAAACAAGTTTACCGTCCATATTTCTGTTTCTTCATGTGTGGCCAAGCAGCTCGTGTTATGAGAAATGCCGATCTCAAGTGAATTCGCTGAACAATATCTGCAACAGAGTTCACTAAACTGTCTCAATGTCACTCACTACTCTAGGTCTTAACTGTAGATAAGTGCTAGGTAGCTGCTGCTCTTATTACTCTCACTGACAATGCACATAACTAAGTACCATTTTCAGCCTCTGCTTACATGGCTTACGTTTCCAGATTCACCCAAGTTAATTCCCATAAGACAACAATATGAAAATTGCTGTGCAGGTAGTTTTTACAGCAAACAGCTCAACAAAACACTGAGAGATGAGCGTAAGTGCTGCTGACGGGAGACCGCATGAGCTGCTACCCACCACAATGGACCAGTAAACAGCTCCATGATGGCTAGATGGGCTGCCTTGTCAATAAATATCAGGGCAGCACCTGTATTATCACATTGAAAATGTTCCCAGTGAACTAGAAACCCTGTTTGTAGTAGCACATACTTCATGCAGGACGAACGCTTATCTTGTCGGTCAAACAACAACATCAAAGGATTAAGTGCAACAACTATCGAATAAGAATTATTGGATGCAATAAATTATGCTCTAACGTATATCTTAACTTTGTAAATAAGCCAAAACTTTGCAACTACTGTTTAGATACTTTTGGTGAAACAACATCTGGGCAGGCACCTTTACCCTGAAGTTACTAAAAACACAGAAATCTCAAGAAAAAATGCACGATAAAACAAAAACAAGTAATCTCAGCAAAGCTCACATGATGTGCAATAGCAGCGGTCCAGCCATTTGGGCAATCAATGTAGGATTATAGCAATAAGATATTAATGCATCTTGAAAGAGCACTTAAATTTGAAGCCTCTGTGTGAAGGACTCCTTGAATTTAAGAAATCAAAACTCAGATTCTTAAAAATGTACATTCTATGCTAAAATGTCATACACAGGTTGTCCAGGTCCATCTACAGCCATATTGGCACAATTCACTCCTAAAATGTGTGTCGCAGCTGGAAATTGCAAAAAAAATCACTAAAACCCCTATTTTGGGGGTTCAAGATCATTCAAGCTCATCGACGTTGACAGCAATATAAAGTCTGTCACTATTGCTTGTTATGATAGGCAGCATGTATGTACCTATCTGCAATGGTTTTCACGCTGTACAAGATAATTGCGGTAAAATAAAAATTTTTTAAAGGGGTAGCCATCTTTGACGCCCGCTCGGGACTTGAACTGCCAAAAAAATCTACGTTTAATGCTGAAAATTTCATACACAGGTTGTCTTGGTCTATCTCCAGCCATTTCGTCACAATTCAGTGTTGAAATGTGAGCTGCATCCAAAAATTGCGAAAAATTCACTAGAACCCCTTTTGGGGGTTCAAGGTTATTCAAGGTCATCGATGTTAATAAATCTAAAATGCCTGTCACCAGTGCTTGTTATATGATAAGCAGCATATCTGTACTGGTGATTGCAATCCCAGAATTGAATTTCAATCCCGGGATCCGGGATTGAGAAATTTGCAATCCCGGGATCACGTTTTGGGATTAGGCTCACAGATTGGTCGTCCTTTTAATATCCTTTATTGACTTATTTCATGCATATGATGCAGTATAAAGGCCCATACGGAAGGTATATCCGAACTGCAGGGAGTGATAATGACTGTTAGAATATGAATTACAGTACACAGCAAAGAGTGGAACTCTAGCGCACATAAATAATTTATTCACCAGATGGCTAAAATTCTTATTTCTATCATTTAACATGCGAAAAAGTATGATTTTAACTAATTTTGTAATCCTGTAATCCCGGGATTGAGACGCCGCCAATGCCGGGATTCGGAATTGGCGAAAACGGCCGGGATCCCGAGATTCGAGATTGCAATTGCTAATCTGTACCTATCTGCAACTGTTTTCACACTATACGAGCCAATAACAGCAAAATAACGTCCTTTTAGGGGGTACCCCTCTTTGATGCCCTCGTTTGAGGGGAACCCCCGCACCCAAAGGCACAAAATTTTGTCACAAAAAACTAGAGACCTCGAGGGAGCGTACGGTGAAAATTTTGTGATTTTAGCTTGCACCGTTTTGATACAGTGCCAGGGTGTGACGAATGGACGGATGCCCAGACGATGGCTAAGACGTGCGAAGCATTCTGCTATCGCGCGCAATCACAAATGGTAGACTGGCAAATAAATTTACCTGCATGCAACAGAAACAACAAACAAAAGCAAAGGTTAATTAACAATGCAGTCATTACCAAAGTCCATGTCAGTAATACGAGCAAATGACCTATCCCTGATGATGCCAGCATTGTTCACTATAGCATCTGTAATGTCATTAAACAAACATAACTGACTGCCCTGTCTGCAACATGACAGCTATGAATATGAAACTCAAAATACATAGTTTAATCCAATGAACAACTTGAACAACTTACAAAATACAAAGCATCTGAAATTTTAAGATCATGACCCTGACACTCTGGGGTCACATGAAAATGTGCACATTGCGTAAATGTTTGATTTACAATAGACTTAAAGCATTTCAGTATTCCATCTACAGGGTGCGGCAAAAAAAAGTGGACCCCTAAAGTTTTTCACTGTTTTCTCAGCAACCGTTTGGAATTTTAATTTGAAATTTTACGGATTTATTTATTAAAAGCTTCTACATTTAACTGCCAAGTAAAAATGTGATCCTGTTGAAAACGACGAAGTTACAGACTTTTTAACATGACTGCCTACCAATTTTTCAGCATTCAAAAATGTTCCGGCTACAACACCAGTTTAATAACATTGTTGAAACAACACAGTTAAATAATGATCAGATGCCAGAATTCCATTGTCACTGTGAATGTTCAAAGTGTTCACTGCCAGCACCAAGCTACAACACCAGCCTCCAGTCGCCTTATTTGAGAAATCTTTTACAGCCTTTTCAATCGGTCCCTGTGGCAGGTTGCCCCAGATAACCTGAAGCACTTCCTTGAGTTCGGCGATTGTTTTTGGCTCTGTTTTAAGCTTGCGGTAAGCCTCCAACATTGCACCCGATACGAGATAGTCCATTCAGTTTATATTCGATGAATTTGGAGGCCAAATGTCTTTTATGATGATATCTGGACAGCTGGCCCGCAGCCAGTTCTGTGCGCTGCGCAGTGGTGCACGCTGTGTGTGCTGACGCGCCATCCTGCTGGAAGATGAATCCGGTGGACAGCCGGAGATTGCTCTAAAGGAACAATAATTTAGTGATAATTTATAAACAATATAAATTACTGTTTATCAAAACGTCACTGTGATGCTATCGGCAGTAATGTGTAACCAGTTTTTGAAAATTAAAAAACATTTTTAGCTTGAAAGGTTTTTATAGCTGAAAAATTGGTAGGCAGTTATGTTAGATTGTCTATAACTTCATCAGTTTTCAACAGAATCACATTTTACTTAGCAATCAGATGTAGAAGATTTCACTAAATAAAGCTGTAAAATTTCATATTAAAATCCCAAACAGTTGCTGAGAAAACGGCGAAAAACTTTATGGGTCCACTTTTTTGCCGCACCCTGTACAACAGCTGCTGAGACACAATGCTTATGTTACTAAACATCAGCATAAGTTATAGGGCCAGATTACTATTATGGTCAAATGTTAACCTTGCATGCACACTGTGGGCACAACAAATGAAAGACTAGAAATATGGGGCAGAGCCCAATGTGAGGCCGCCTGGCACCATAATTCCGATGAGGAGTTAATTCAGGGGGGTGAAATTTACCTAGTAGCAAAGTCACGCAACCCGAAGTCAAATGCAGTTCGATCAATTTTGGTCCACTAATTACAGAGATTTAGAAGTGCAATTATACCCCAAAAATCAAATTTTTCGGAATGCTATATTTTGGCCAAAGTTCACCAAACTTTTTTCGTTGAATGTGGGAGGAAACGCTGTAGTGTACCAGGTTTTCAGATTTGAAAAATCTCTATTCATTTCAGAGATATTTGCGCTCAAAGTGGAAAGGTGTCCGAAATCGCACCAAATTTAGCATGTTTTTCGCCCCCCCAAATTTTTTTGGAAAACAGACCCCAGACCCCAAACTTTTGGACTGGCATTTATAAATTGAACACGTTTCCGAACACGCGGCAAAATTTCGCGGAGATTGGCTCACGGACCTCGCAGATCTCGCGATGAAAAAAAAGAAGAAAAACTGTTGTAAAACATAAGGTCTTCCGGGAACTACCATTCCGAGCGGCCCAAAAACTGAGAAGACAGGTCACATTTTGATGCCTAATAAATTCAATCTTTTTTGAGAACCAAATGATACTGCCAAAAACTATCAAACTCAAAATGTTAAAATAGATAGTTCAGCAGATACAAATGCCACTGTTGCTGATGAATGACAATCATAATAACATTAACTAAAGAATATTAAACATTAAAGCCAGCAAACGTATGTTATAGCTTGTGCAATATGATCCTTAAATAAACATAAGTGTGCAGTGTCAAAGCACACCAGTTAAGTCACCTGGCAGCAAACACTTAGCTAAAAGACAACTCAACCTATGGGTGGGACTGACATGACCATATCAATCATGCATAAGAAATGCTGCCAAATATGTAAAAATGCTCACCAATTCGACCAAACTTATCAAGCGTAGCATTAACAATCTTTTCTCCTTCTTCAACAGAATCTGCCATATGCATTATGCACACGTTCAATGCAACTGACAGATGTACAAAAATGTACACTAGGGTGCCAATGAAAAATGAATATTTCAATTTCAACCTCTTACCCTTTCACACTATTCCTTCTGGCAAGATGTTTAACTACAATAAAAATCATTACTATAAAATATACATTTACCACTTGCTCAACACCTGTGCATTTATAGTGCATTAACTGCATAGCGCTTAATAGTGCAGAATGGGTGGCAAACTTAGACTTAACTGCTGTTTTAAGCCAATACTGTATATCAAAATGCTACATAGTGCTGCAGCTTGTACAGAAGTACAGAAAAAAATAGTTTCTCATTATTTGCAAATTTACTAGTTGTTGTTTATTGGCCACTTGTATGGATGGTGACTGGTGAATTCTTCTGAGAGCTCAGTGTGCTCAGAGACAGTTTGGAAGCTGTTCTGAGCTGATGGCAGCATCTTCTGTAGTAACTGACTTTCATGTGTTGTCTTAGCCCTTCTTCATCAAAGCAGAAGCTACATCATCAAAGAAAACCAAGCCAATCAGAAGCTCACTTGGCTACCACAAGCGATATCACTGTTTTGCACTGATTTTCCTATGTTAAAGCTGTTGCAACAACGTTTGCAAATCTTGTTGTAGAACAGATGCTGTAGATAAACAAATAAAATGACTATAACAAACAGTGTTTGAAATGCTGGTGAAGCTATAAGTTCGTGGATGTCTGTATGTCAGAACCACCAACTGCTTTGTAACTTTCTGCTGCAGCAAAACACATGTTTCTGCTTTGCTTTCTGTCAGTGGTTGTGAAATGCCAGAGATTAACTTGTTCTGTGAAACTGCAGTCTTCCAAGTTTCAGTGTACCGTGCACAAGCCTACCAAGTCATCTGCATTAGGCCTAAATGACACTCGCAATTTAACCTTGTCACACCATATAGTCAATTATCGCCCGCCGTTGATGAATGTGTCCCATTTTGTTCTCAATTTGCCTTTATTGTTTAGTCTGCACTAATTTGGTCAGTTGATTCTCAGCAAACTAATCATAACTGTTGTCACCAGATGTCACATTTTGAGGCTAAAATGCACTAACTTTGATTTCAGCCAGGACTCCACTCTAAACCTTGCTGGCAAAGCTCACAGTGCTCCCCTGGACTTTATAGCCAGATTTAAAATGTCCTACTTCTATGCAAGGTCAGGTCAGTCAGGTCAGGTAGTCGCGTAGTCGTTGGACCGTAGCGTCGCTCTTCCACTGTGACCACGCCTGATAGCCAGCTTCCATTGATCAGCAGGTGGGCGGTTGTTGTCTCTTCAGAGCTGGTCTATCCATCTGCCACGCTGACAACTGGGACGACGTTTCCATGTAGGGTCTGGAAGGCGTCCCTGAGACAACCTGACGCAATTGTGGAGTGCCTTGTGAGCTGGTACTTCATCGCCGTGTCTCGCTAGGTATCCAAAGATGGCTGAGCGACGACAACAGATGGTGGTAGATAGGGAAGGGAGACCAGTGCGAGCGGCAATCTCTTCGTTCCGCACGAACTGATGCCATGATATACCTAGGATGCAGCGCTGGCATTTCATGTGGAATGCATCTAGTGTTTTGCTGTCTACCACAGTTAGGGTCCAAGTTTCGGATGCGAGGGAGGGAAATAAAATAAAAAAGAGAGGGGAAGGAAGGGAGGGAAAAGAAAGGAGGGAATGGCAGGAGAGAAAAAAGAAAAAAGAGGGAAAAGGAGAGATTATTACTTGCACAGGTGGTATGATACCTTAGCATCCCTGTGTGCACTGCTACTGCCTTTGCTTTGCCAGTGCCACTAGGAACAGCTACTAATCAACTTCTAGCAATAAATAAATCTTTAATAGATAGGTAAAACATGTTGTATTTTGCAAATAAACCAAAAGGAGGCCATTATTAGTTTCTTAATTCAAGGTACTTTTATATTCATTATTTTGCTTAAATGCATACAGTTGAGCTTCTTTGAGCAACCTCTAAATAACAAGTTAAATTAAAACATAAACCATTTCCTAGATCCTTATAGCAAAAGGAACAAATACAGGGGGTAAGACTTTGAAAAAAGCTATTTTCATTTTTGCCATGCTTTTCATTGGCACCCTAATGTACATTGACACCCAATGCTGAAGCAAACATGCACACATGTTGCTATACAGTAAATATTCACGATTACTGTACATTAGTTGACAACAAGTTGTACACAATACACATAAAATGACAAAAAAACTAAATTTAAAACAAAAGAGAACTGCCCAGAAAATTTTCACTTCTCTGCCGACTGAGCATGTAATCATCAGTCTTTGATAAAAAAAGCCTGGGAAAAAAAAACAAAAAAACAGCATGCATATGTGTGCATGCATTTACTTACATATTCCAGGTATCATAAACTGACAGTCTATCTTCAAAATTAGCATATATCACTGACAAATTGCTATAGCTACAAAAGCAGGCCATTCACTCATGAACTGTTCATCTGCCAATCACATGCAGTAAACAGTGGCATAGCCAGAAACGTGTATTGGAGGGCCTTGTCTCCCTTCTACTTCTTTCACTTTCATCTCCTTCCCTTCCATTCCCTCTCCTCCCTTCCCCTTTCCTCATATACTTCTCTTCCCTTGTTCCTCCCCTTAAAAGTAGGACCCCTAAATTCCAGCTAGGAAGTCTGGGAGAGTGCTATGAGCTCCCCAAGCAGATCTGGTGCGAAGCCCCTGCCAAAATCCAATTTGACGTAGCTTCAAAATGTGACAGATGGAGGGAACAATTTTAATTATTCTCCTGAGTCCCTTATATCTATTTTTAACAAAAATTTTAGATTAGGGGAACCTGGGCCCAATCTTGTTGTCTATGCCACCAGGAGTAAAACATGGGTTTTGGCAGACAAATAACTACAATACATAAAATAGCTTGCACAGCACAGTGACACAGACCATAATTTGCAACAGCTGTTCCACCTTTAGAACATATCTCTTCAACAACTAGATCAGCAGGTTGTGAACTCTGGCCACCTCCTTTTATGTCACCACCGAGATCATTAACTGCGCACAGTAAATAGCACAAACTTCAGGAACAACACGTATACTAATAGCTAAAAGGATAACTGATACCACTGCAACTAATGAAACCACTTTATGAGCTGGCTGAAAACAGACAACAAACAACAAAACATAGCACAATCCTGTCAAAATATTTCACTAAAATAAGTGACAAAAAATTAGGGTTGTTAACAGTTAACCGATTAACCGGCTAACCAGTCCTGAATGCAAGAACGGTGCTGAAACTGCCAGTCTGGTTAACCATTAACCACATAATAATAGGCAAGACACGCGGCGCCATGACTCTTCTCGCCTGCTCTGTGGGTGTTATCAGCTGTGATCAAAGCCTGCGGCACTGCATGCTCTGGGTGAGGAGGGAGGGTGAGGCTTGGCATACATGTGTTTGAATGAATGAATGAATGAATAAATGGTGAGTTGCTAATTAGTGCCAGACAGCAGCACTGGTGATGCAATGGGTGAGATGGCGTGGGCCATTACACAATAGTTAATTATTGCAACAGTGGCAAGCAACACAGATAAGTGCAGGCGGTATAGCATAGTCACTGTGGCGCTGCTATCAACAACCCAACAACCGACGTAATGACGTGCAGCATGAAGGGAGCGTGCACATATAAGTAGAGCTTACTTGTTTGTAGGCCTAATATCGTTCACTGTGATGGACCCAGACTGAATGACCAACCTGACCGCGTGTGTGTGTTTCTGCATGTGTTGTTCTTGTTTGACCTCCCTCTCCGACTCTTTGTCCCTGTTTCTGTCTGTCTGCCTAACTCTGTCTATGCACGATGAACCTCAAGACCATCGAGCTCACTGGCCTGCCCAGCCATGTCAATCGCTGACCGAGGGAAAGTGTTGACCCTGGACGGAGGCTCCTCATAATCACCCACGCCACACCTTTCAAGCATGCCTTGCCCTCTCCTTGCCTCAGATTCGGCCACTGGCTGACATTGTGTACTTTAAATATGCACCTACTTACTTTCTTACTTACTCTCCTCCCCTCCCCTCCAACCAGCACTCAGTGGACAACTGAGCACCTGTGCTTCACTTTGCATGCCTGGCCCATCGGCGGGTCAGCAGGCCTTGCCTGATCAGGCAGACTATGACTTTCAATCAGGGATTAGCAAACATGATGCAGCACCCATCAATAAGTGCGTACAACTATGGCTAACCAGTCCTTTCCCTCACGGTTAATCAGTTAAAATGATCGGGCGATCTCAACAACCTTACAAAAAATTTAGGCTAGACAACACCACAGCACTCTAACAAGTTAAATATAACCAGACATGACAGGTCTAACCATCAGCTATGCATGGTGAGGCAAAAAAGCCATGATAGATGCAGTGAATTTCAGAAGTTATTTAAGCTGTAATAAATACACTAGTTTAATCTTTTTTCTAGAGTATCAAGTTACCCTGAACATCTAAATACATTATCATGCAATAGACACACTACAAGTGAAGACTTGGCCTTAATTTACTGCCTACCAACAACTTTTGCTCCACGAGCTCCAAATGCCAAAGCATATGCTCTACCAAGTCCTACAACATGCAGACAATGCACAACTGTGACACGAAAGATCATGCAATAAACTCATAACGTACTTAGTAAAACTAAAGAAATATTTTAAATAACAAAACATATATTATCATTTCAGTACACAGTAACAGCATCGGTAGCCAATCAGCATAAATGTACTTCAACATACATTGTGTAACAACTGGTTTTGTTAATTTCAATGGCACATAATGTAAGGGGTAATTCATCATCAGTATTAACTGCTAAATCAGCAATGCTGCATTATATATGAAAAATCTAAAAAAAACTATAAAAGAACTTGGCCACTCAGTTACTACAAATCTGTGTAATCTCAAATGGTCAAATACATCGTATGCTGGGGTTATCCTTAGATTCAGAAGTCACCAAAGCTTCTTTCAACCTGCAAATGTTTGGATTAGATTAGCCATTAGGAATTACACCTGTTGAGTAACTTAATATAGAAAACAGGTAAAAATTGTGTGCTAAGGTTAAACTGTGCACTGAAAATAGCTTATTTGACTTCTAGCAGTGAAACTGGTCTTGGTGTTTGCTCAGTAAGTAATTGCACTTGTCTTGGTTATTTTGCACTAAATAGTATGTTACAGTGGTGATCGTTGTGCCTTTTGCTTTCCTCTGAAATAAAAAAAAACTAGAGCTGTCAAAATGTTAATTTTTTAAATGCATTAATGCACTGCGTTAATTTTTTTACACATTAATTAACACGTTATTAACGCAACCAGGCCTGTTGACAGGGAGAGTAGAGGATAAGTTACTCCGGATCCTGCAACGTTTGAGGGCCTCGCCTGTCAAAATAATTATTTATTTACAGTAGTGATAGAACGGCAACTACAGTTTAGTTACTTGAATTCATTCGATTGTCAAATAGCCGCAGTTTGATGAAATATTGAAACTTTTGCTTCATGGAATTTAGTAAATTAACGTAAATTTACGTATATGCGTTAATTACTAACGCGCGTTAATTTACTAACGCATTAACGCGTTAATTTGACAGCTCTAAAAAACACCAAGCATCAATCAAGGAAGGCGGAGACGAACCGCTGCCCGCTCCAGTTACTAGGACAACACGGTTAACAAAGCGCAACTTATTTGTCGCCATCACACCACATTTGCAACGCAATTATATAAAATACGTAACACGTAAACTGTCAAACAACACAATGTTAGAACTTTAACAATGTTTTCTACAAAATTTTGACCAAAACTTTCATAGCGATGAATATCTATTCCCGATAATAAATTGTAGGGATGGGTCAATCTCAGAATTTCAATTTCGACACACTATCGACCACGGCTAGAAAATAGGACATGATATCGACCAAATTTCGTGACATACGTATCTCACAAATAAGTAAGTATTAATGGCCTTGTGCACTGCAACGATTATAATAATTTTAGTAATTCAATAGATTAGTTCTTATAATTTTATTTTTTAAACAAATGTGAACTTTCTTATGGCATTTATTGACATATCGGCCAGATTTATTGCAAATATTGCTTTGTCAGTGTACTACACTGTATACATGATGCTGGCACTTCTATAAAATAGTGTCCTTTTACTAGACTTCTCAACTTTTACACCTAACTTTATTAAACTAAGCAGTAATCAGATTAGAGAATGTCCCTACTATTGACAGCGACTTCTGTTATTATACCTGGTAGGTGCAGTTTGTGCCCAGTTAAAAATAGAGGAAGTTTTGTTAAAGGTGTAGATCACAAGCTCCCCCTATTTTCAATGGGCTATCAACACCTTTAACTAAGAGTCCAAAAGCAGGGGGAGGGGAAATTTGGCCCGATTTTAAGTCCAGATTTAAGAAGGAGGAGGATAGAAGCCACTGACTATTGTCATTATGCAACATGTAATTTGTTACAAACTGGTTACTTTGCCCGTGTTTTCACAAATTGCACAATCGAAATAAAACTAAGTCAATGAACAACAAAAAACAACAAAAAACCGACTTGGTCTGACTATTCAGAAAGTGTGGGCCATCTGCACAGCTACATTCAGGTTAATTGTTCAACATCAATAGAAACACAACAAAACATATTTTGCCTAAAATGTCATTTTTTCATCCATCCAAAAATACAAATTTTGTCCAAAAAAGGCAAAATTTCATCCAAACTTCTAATTTTCATCCAAATATCATCCAGGAATTAAAAAAGCATTTAATTTGCCAATAAACAAATATGGACTACACTATGGTAGACTTGTTTCATTAAAGTTATAACGTCTGCACTAATTTCTGTTGTGCAACCAGTAGGTCTGGAAACCCCAAAAATATATTGTCCAGAATGTCATTTATTGTCTGTCAAGAATCATTAATTTCATTAAGACATTCATTCAAATTTCTAACTGTCGTCTAAATTTTGTCCAAAATTGTAAATTTTGCTCTGATCCAAAATACTAACTTTCTACAATTTTGTTTTTTTTTGTCCAAAATGACCTTGTAAACCTAAACCATCAGAAATTTTAGTACAAAAATATAACCAATCATGTCAAAACACGAACTGGATGTAATAAGCCAAAACAAAATCATGCAAAACACAAGTCACCAAATCAATATCACAATATACACAAAACTATTGATATTCCCTTTGATACAATACGAAAAACGTAAATTTTCTGTAACTACCAAATGCAAAAAAAGGCTGTTCCGCTGTGTGGTATTTCTATTTCTATTTTGTGGCCATGAAAATTGAAATGAGAAAGTAAATAAAATACTGCTCAGCTGATTACACTATAATGCAAGTAATACCCACCAAGCACACATTGCAGTGTGTGCTGAGTAAGCTTACTTTAACACTCGGGAAATTATGTATTATCTTAAATCAATGGTATACATAACATATATAACAAAAGTACACTAAATATCTGACAGTCGACACAGTTTCAGTGACAAGATCCCGTTTGATTCATAAATATCGACCAGAAAGACACTGTAATCGCACAAAAAGATGCTGATTTCTGTTCACATGCATGACCAATGGTGGCATAATTTTTATAATATCTCTAATCGACACAACTGTTATCTGGGTCCAAATGAAAAACAAATTTAGTATCTGAAGATCTGCGGCACTTGAGAAATGCTATATACCATAAAACTTGGAACAGAAGCCCAGACTTCTATTAGTACAACTTGCCTCGAGTCCCAGCCTGTATCTGGGACATGGCTGCTAAAAGTACAAGTTACCCCAGAGCCTACCAGAAATTTGCTGTATTTTCAAAAAAAAATCAGAAAACAGTCATCTCCTATGCATCACATATAGCAGTATCCTAGTCATAGCGACATACATCTTGGACCCGGCTTGTAACTAGGACCTGGCTTCTATTAGTACAAGTTACTTTGACCCCCGGCCTGTAGCTTACACCTGGCATAAATTCGGGACACGACTTCTATTCAAAGTTTTGCTGTGAATTCACAGTTTACCAATTAACTCACTCGCATACTAAGATTGAGCCCATACTGATGCCAGTCAGCTGGCAGTGCAGAGAACCTGGACCCATTTCGTTAAGCAGCTGTTCAGCCGAGCAACAAACAAGTATGCAATGGCACAACATGTCGACATGATAAGGAATGCAGCACACTCGTAGATGTATCGTGGTGCAAAGATCTTCCACACCATCAGATGACGTCGATGCAAGGTTACGCAAACACTAAGCGACAGTATCTACAACACCAACACAGCATTGATTCTCAAGCATCAACTGACATCTAACCAATAAACCATTCATTTGTCAGGCTCAGCCATGGTGAGCTGCAGTGTCATTGTGGTCTAGTTAAAACAGTCAACTATGCATGGCATCAATTTCAATACAGCATACACCTCTACTGATGTGAGGACTGCCCCCATGCTCATTACCTCGAAAAAAGGTCCCTGATAACTCAGCAGTCAGCAATGCCTCAGAACTTAACCAACATACCAATGTTCCATAGAAGATTCAACAACGTCAGGCTTAAATTCAACTCACAAATAAAAACTATGCTAAAAAATGAAAGTTTGCAGCATATACTCCAAATGCACATATCCTCGACATGACCTAAAATCCACATAAAATCCTAATTTTTTTCAAAAGCACAGATGCAGTTCTGTACTACATGCATATTGCCAAAACTCAGCATGAGTTTCATTAAATCCTACCTTAACTTTGCTGAGATACACCGCAACTTCCTTGTTTATAAAAGCCCTGTCTACTATTGCTAAGAAATCCTAAAAGATGATCACTACAAGACTGAAGTCAGAATAAATGTGGACATTCTACAAAATAAATCAATTTCTCCCTATCAGCTGGGCATTCTTCAGAAAAATTATCATCAAAATCCAACTTAATTTTGGAGACAAGGTGCATAGATAGACATACAAAACACATAGACCACCATGGCAGAGGTAATGATTCGTAACCGCTATTCCGAAAGTCTACTATTCCCACTAACCCTAAGTCGAACCCTAAGGCTGACCCTAACCCTATAACCCTAACCCTAACCTTAACCCAAACGTTAGCACTGTGGCACGTATCTGCACAATGGACTTTCAAAATAGCGGACCTTCAGAATAGTGGACCTTCGGAATAGCGAGCCGGTATCGAGATAATGATCAGTCTCCATAGCATCTGCTGCAATTTTCCAGCTACTTACACATGCAAACTTTTCGGGCCATTTTTAGTTACTTCCGTCCATCAATGCTTGGATGCTGCTGATTGGGTGAGAGAAAAGGACACCTGGCGTGTGCAAAACGTCTCACTCAAACAATCCCCATGGTTACTATTCCCCTGAAATGGGCTTACCTGCAGCAATACCAAATAAGATCACTGCCAACTAAAACACGAGTAAAATCCTTCTTGAGCAACAAACTGCTTATCACCACTTTGCTAGCCTTCAGCCAGACACCAGTTTACACTGCAAGGCCATGGATACAGACAAGACTAGTGCATTGTGTAGTGTGCATGTCTGTGCCCCAGCTCTCACTGGTACTTACTGCACCTACCCACAGAGGGATGGCCAGGCTGAGTTGACCTGCCAACTACAGAAAATAAAGCATGTAGTAGGTGAAAGTTAAATACACACAACTGAGACGTGACTAGCTGTAGCCATACCTTGATGGCAGACAGCAGCATGAACCTAACGATCAGCAAGTAGACATGACCTTTTACTTCCTCGCCACCTTTTACATTCAACAGAAATTCTCCCTTCTCCTGCCCGACAACCTTCTTGCTCTGAGCAGCAGCCATCCAGCGCCCCCTTGTGAATGGCCAGTAAACCAGCAGTGGCAGTGTGAGTGTCGAGAGTATGTGTGAGGCAAACGTGTTGAGTGAGACAAGTAATGCTGGAAGCCAGATGGTTGTGTGGTCTTCGGGGAAACCGTGAAATGCAGCAGACCACTGGATGCCGGCTATTGTTGCCTGGTGTCCAGTGGCAAAGAACTGCTGCGAGGCCATCAGAGAAACCAATGCAATACTGCTCCATGGCACGCCGACAGACGTCTGCTCACCTAGCATGATTAAACAAACAAATATTTTATATTCACTATCACTACCATTCTCTGGCAACAAAGCTGGCACAACAAGCTAGCATACAGAAAAATAATGGGCTCAGAATCAAACTTCAGATTTTTCCATTCCAGATGAAGACTATTATGCTTAATTAAATAAATGTACAAAACATCAGTTTATACACTTGTTTACGGCAACATTTAAGTACTTGCACATCGAAAACAGCAAAAATTACAAAAGGTGATATTGCCCGCATCACACTGACTGTGTGTCAATGTGCTGCTGAATAATATCACCTTTTGTAATTTTTGCTGTTTTTGATGTGCAAGTACTTAAATGTTGCCATTAACAAGTTATAAACTGATTTTATGTACACTTATATTTGCTGTTTTATTACTAAAATACTGTTTTCCTACTGGTGATCAATTTTTTACAATAGCCACGCCACTTGTAACTGTTACTTACTACCTATACTAATGGCGTGACTGAACAAAGCAGACGACACGCGTCAGGCATGACGTCACCGCTGGCCTGCATTGCTGACAATATTGAACAAAATTCCTTTTATATCCACAAAATTGCCATATAAATAAACAAACTAATATTGCATGCATCACTCGCTTAATATAGGCCCAGAAAGCACTTCAATAACGCTAATTTAACTAATCGTATTATTGCAGTTATTGGAGTGTTGCGTAAAATGACCGACCACAAACGTCTATAAAGTCGAGTCAAACTAAAGTCTGAGCTCATCTCGTAGTTAACCAAGTTCTAGCCAATTTTTGACAAAAATTCTACAAATTTCGTTGCCAAGGCAACGAAAGTCAACCATGGTAGACTAGAATTTGGACTTTAAAACTTACCCAATTTTTGATTGCACGGGGCCCAGCCCGGCCCACCAGAATTAAGGCCCGGCCTGGCCCGTTTTAAAAAATAAAATTTCAGGCCCGGACCGACCCGGGCCTGGCCCATGCATGGCTCTAACATGTATAGTATACTGCCAAAAATCCTGGTAAGTTTCATTGAATGTATCAAGTAATAATGTGCCAGAATGCAAAATACCTGTCTCATCAGACCAGCAATGAATGTAAGTTGAATGCAGTTCCAATACACAGATCTCACAGACCATCCACAGAGCAATGCTGGGTGCATTATTGTCTCCAAGAACCAGCATCATCACCATGGCAACGGCTGTCAACAACACTATGTGCCCTGATGAATATACAGTTGCCAGACCATAGACCACTGGTGTGTTGTCTGCAGAACGGGATGATTCATCTGGCGTTGTCAGCACAGATTGCCAGTTTTTGCGAACGTGACCATAGATCTGTGTAATGAGTTCTTGATAAGGAACATTACACAGCTGATCAATTCGCGCTTCTTCGGCATTGCCATCCTGCTGTGGATGAAGCATCAACAAACACAGAGGGCTGATAGCAACCACAACAACGGCTGCCAGTGACAGCACATAGACAAGTCGCGGTAATGCAGTGATGCCAGCAGCAACGAGTCTACCGGTACTGTTATGCAGCAGGAATCCATCAACAAGCCAGTACATGCATAGGCAGACACCAATCACTGGCAAGATATATCGCACCGCAACCACCGACGGCTCCAACCCATTCAGATTGCCACAATGTCTCAGCCACATTGATACAATGGCAATCACAACAACAACAGACCCTACCGAAACAGACAACCGTGCCAATCTGAAATGCTCAAACTTTACTAGAACAGCAGAAAGCGGCTGGGCAAACCATGAGACTTCACAATCGACCTGTTCCTCGCGACAAGAATGAAACACTGCCGACAAACGAATGCAGCTGGCAAGCGCAGCAATAAGCAGCAAAGCACGAACCATTATCAAAGGACTTTCCTTTAGCACTCGGCGTTTGGAAGCCGGATCAATGGTGGACAGATGGCAACATGAAGCAACCGAGGTCTGTGCAAACATCATCATAGCTACCAGTGACTGCACAAGGAACAACGTTGAACGATCTTCATAAACAATGAAACTGTTCGACAGTAGAGATATGGAATGAACACAGCAAAGCAATACAGAAAATATTTCAACAAATCTAAAACAGCAATTGCCAGAAAAAAGCAGAGTAAACATGCTTTTTGCTGCCGTGAATACAAAAATTGTTATAAGAAACAACACAACTGTAATGACACCAAAAATTAAGACAAAGCCAGGATGCAATAACTGCAACAAATTGGCCACACCACACAAGGCAATGCAGAAAATAGCTGCAAATGCAACTGCCGATAACTGTGTGGATTGCGTCTCGCAAAATGCAAGAGAAATGTTGAAAAGAAAGGCACAAATAATCACAACTCCACCAACAGCCATTGAAATCAGATCAAACTTGGACCACACAGAACGACACAGACCACGAACCCGATTTAGATAATCGACATATCTGTCAGCTAGTGCAGCCAAAGTCTGCTCGGAGATGTTATTACTTAAACGTACCTCAGCATATAAATCTTCCAGCTGGCTCTCTGCGAGACCAAAATCTTCATTAAGCTTACTGAGTTCCAGCTGTGGCAGATCCTTTGACTGTTCGCCGTATTTATGCAGAAAACGTTGAACTTGCTGTGCATTCATTTGCAGTGCAGTAAGTTTCTGCCACAAGCGAGTCAAAGAATGATTTGAACGTAATGGATCATAATCAAACAGATCAACAATCACTGTTCCAAGGTTCGAAAATGGCACAGGAATTCCCAGCATCAGAGATATGGTTGGAACCAAATCTACCTGAGAAACAGCCTCATATTCACTCTACAACAGCAAACACATTCCATTGCATCATCATTCAGCAACTATTATGTGATCCACAAGATCACAAACTTGACATAAAAGTGCATAATTACTTATAATGCCGATAAATTGTTAATGGCGAAGTGGCAAATAATGCACTTTCAAGGCTAATTCATTGCTTCAACAACAGTAAGCTTGTCAGTCAATTTTAAAATTATTCAATATTCATTCAAATTCTACACTGTGTTCAGAAAAAAACACCCACTCACGTTTTCTGTTATATCTCTGTGGAAAATGCTTGAATTTGCAAAAAAAAATTGTCAGGAAATGATTACTAGGAAACATGTATTCTGAAAGGTAAAAAGTTAGATATTCTTTGCTACCGATGACATCATGCTGACGTCATATTTCCATGTTTATAAATTAGGAATTTTTACCGCCGATAACAGACATTTGATGAAATGTTAAAACACATCAATTGGTCATTGTGTAAACTGGCCCCCAAAATATGCTAATTTGTCACACAATTTTTCATTGTGAACTGTTTCCATGGTGTATCTTCTTGGCTGAGTGTGAGATCCTCAACTCCATTGATGCTAGCAGGCATACGCACACTGCATCACTGCATGGATGACCACTTGCTCGCTATCAGTTAAACGGCTTGAAACTGCCAGTCGTCAATTTAAAAGTTTCATTCCATCAATATTCCATTGTCTGCCTATTGTCCAGAAACATGTTGCACAAATTTGTGGTTACATAAACCTTGCTGACTTGCAAGCATTTTATCAGACGTCTGTCTTTAACGGTAAAACCCATAATTTACAAACACGAAAATATGACGTCAGCATGACATCACCGGTAGCAAAGAATATTTAACTTTTTCACCAGTAAAATACTAGTTGCCTCCAGGACATTCGCCAAAAATTTTATAAAAATCTTAACATTTTCCATGGAAATATCAAGGGAAACGTGAGTGGGTGTTTTTTTCGAACACAGTGGGCGACTTCACTTTTTGACTTAGACTTTCGCCGAGCCTTTTCGCTGAGCCAAAGCTAAAGCTGAATGCTAAAGTTTGTACTTAGACCAAAGTTAAACTAAATGATTAAAAATGGCGGAAAACCGGTAAACCTAACAGGAAATAAATCAACCAGTCACACTTAGGCTTGTTTATTTAATTGTGCTGCGCATGCAAGTGACGTAATTACGTAATGTTTTACATCATTGTGTAGCCATTACGGCATTTATTTTTGGCACCAGACTGCTTTAATTTACTAAACTATCCGTAAATATAGTACTGTAAATAATCGCCATGTTTTCACTCAGCTAAAGTCAAAAATCAAAGTGGATTACGGCTCAATGAAATCACTTCACTTTTTGACTTAAGTAGGTAATTAGACCGAAGTTCAGACTCAGCAAAAGTCTCAGCAAAAGTCTAAGTAAAAAAGTGAAGTTGCCCAGTGTATATGTGGTGACAAAGTATGAGCAGCTAGTTAGCCATATTATTGCACACAAACTGTCTTAGACTCCTCCAACATTGTATGTCACTGGACGACTGTGCAATTCAATACAGCTAAACCAATTGTTGCATGCAGTTCCGAGTAAGATACTGCAATGCTTATACCAGCAAAACCAGCACCCAATATGGGTCGTCAAAAATCACAATAAAAAAGGTGCCATGAATCAATAATGCAGTACTGTTGTGAAAGAAAATGCTGGTAAAACTTTGACATTGAAACACCAGTGGTCACTGAAGATATTTTAGTTCGATTCAGACGATGGTGCATTGTGACTTTTTGTGTGATTTTTGTCACTATGAGTACAATTATTTACTTACTTACTCAGATGTACAGATGACAGTGGCGGGTGAAAAAACTGTTTCCTCTCCACTCTAGACCATTCAGAACATTTCTTAATGCTTTCCCTATGCTACAGAGCTGCTTAGCAAATGGCGTTGGATGCTGCAGCAACATGCATACCTGTAAAGAAATATCGTCGGAAATGACTGACGAGCTATAGACGAACAGAGTGGCATCCAGTTCATCGAAGCTGTCACCGCCATGATCACCAGTAGCAGTCATACCATGGTCTCCGAGAACGAACAGCACTGTGTCATTGTCCAGATGATGTATTACATTCCTGGCAACAACAACATGCTATGTGTGCTGCTGATGTTACAGTATAAGATTCTTATTCAGTACGCGCCTAATAAAACGTGTTGTCAGAAAGCAGAATGTAGACACATCTGGTGGTGGAATCAGATAGAATGCAATGAAATGTAACAAGTGTTTGTAAAATACGGTCCATAATGAAACAAATTCAATTAGTCAAATGGCAAAGAATGAATAAATTTCTGTAAAAAGACGTTATAGTCTCTAATGCATTTGAAAAATTGCACTTAGGACATAACGAGCTTGCAAAATCACTACAATCAACACTAAACAGCAAGTATACTCACTGAGAATATGCTATGAAAACTATGCTATTACCACTACTGCTACTACTGGTTTTTCATTTATTCAATTTGCTTGCCAACATTTTAAAAATTTGATCAAAAGAACAATCATCACAAACAGAAAGATCAATTCCAAACTTCCGGGGAATTACTCAAGCAGGTTCTTTTACAGGTCCAATAAACAAATGAAAAAATATGCTTACGTCTCTAAGTGCCTGAGTTATAAAAGAATCTATCAATAGTAACAAAGACTCTGAAGAAGCTAATTCATGCTGCTGGGCCCAACACACCACTAACACCCCCAAATCTTGCCAGCCAGTGACTGATAGTTCAAGTAAACCAAACAATGAGTTTCTTCTGCTTGTCAGATGACCAGCCACAAAATGCCCATCACATTGCCTAATCAACAGCAGTGGGATGCTGAATGAAGCACAATAAGCAAACCTCAAATGAACAAAAACAAGTAATTTGAGAAAAGCTCACGAAACGCACGAAAGCCTATAGCAGTTCCGGTTCAGTAGTCACCCATCGCAGTACTAACCGGGCCCGGCATACAGTAACTTCGTTTCAGTCGAAACGCGTTACCAATTATGCCACGCCACCAACGCCAGTACCGTGGCGCCACCTTGTGAATGATATAGACTTGCGCAGCCCAAAATCTTTGAAGTCTTTGATGCCCGCCTGCGCTGGGCTCCATGAACCTATGGGATCAGGACTTAGACTGCTGAAATCTACGTTTAATGCTGAAAATTTCATATGCAGGTTGTCTTGGTCAAACTCCAGCCATTTCGTCGCAATTCAGTATTGAAATGTGCGCAGCATCTAAATATTGCAAAAAATTCACTGAAAACCCCTTTTGGGGAGGTTAAAGGTCATTCAAGGTCATCGACGTTGACAACAATAAAAAGCCTGCCACCAGTGCTTGTTACGATAAGCAGCATGTCTGTGCCTATCTGCAACCATGTTCACGCTACACGAGATAATTGCGGTAAAATAACCACTTTTTAGGGGGGTAGCTGTCTTTGACGCCCACCTGCGCCGGCCTCCTTGAACCTAGTGGGTCGGGACTTGAACTGCTAAAATCTACGTTGAATGCTGAAAATTTCATATGCAGGTTGTCTTGGTCTATCTCCAGCCATTTAGTCGCAATTCAGTGTTGAAATGTGCGCTGCGTCCACAA
>Ga0209367_1001215_pt1 | contig 30862 bp, 21 predicted proteins | sample WorMetLIZISLAND2_FD_187412 | JGI IMG/M metagenome (GOLD analysis project Ga0209367, IMG submission 187412) | Marine gutless worms symbiont microbial communities from Max Planck institute for Marine Microbiology, Germany - Olavius geniculatus... ...
GTAGCAGGGGTCCGGTTTTTTTTGAGACACAGTGTACATTACTCAGTTTGGGATACCTTGCAAGAACTTGTCTGTGAAGGAAGACCTGAGCTGTATGCGAGCCTCAAAGATCTTCAGAATGTTATCACACTCACAGACAAATGGCATGACGTCGACATCAGACAACCAGAATCAGAAAAGCCGTAGAGCAGTGGGAAAAAGCATTTAGCATCAGTAGCAAAGGAAAATAAAGGACTGATTCAGCATTTTTTTTGCTGATCAGTTACTGATGATTCGGCCAACTGTGAAGTTTTGGCATAGCCTGCGTACGAGCGGAAACGCAAATGATGAACCGCTTGCAAAAATTGCTGCATGACGTGTAACACTATTTTGTTTGTATCACAGCTAATACAAAAGTGTTTTAAGCAAAAATTCCTACACATATTCGTTGATGTTCGGTCATTACATAAATGCTTTTGTGTTGATTCACTTTGACCATTCGGCTGAATAACGCATGCGAATGTTAGAGACATTTTTTGCACCACCCGGTATTTATACGGCCATATACTGTTAACTATCGGAATGCATTGGACAGACTCTGTGGTCGTATGAACATTATCTTGTTTGCAATACAGCAGTTTCTCAGTAACTTTAGCAGATCGGAAGCTAAAATTTGGCATTTCGTATTGACCATAACTAGAATGTGGTTGGAAGTTGATTTTACCAGTTTTTGTTTTCAGGAAATCTCTAAAAATTGCTAGATTTGTTTATGCTCAAAATCTTGATGATGGGGCATCACAAAGTTGCACAGAACTTCTATATGCTGCTCAAAGTCATAAGCTTATGTGGCCAAAGCTTTGCTAGAGTTGTCGAAGGTATAAGAGATCTGCAGCAAAACAAATTCGAGTTTAAGTGACATAGTTCAGTTTTCTTTTTGATCATTTAGTGACATCAGGGCAATCATTTTGCTTTTTGATAATCGTTAACAGTACTAATTGATTATTTGTCTGCAATTTTCATATTCTAAAAATTTGGCAAGTTATCATATATGCGAACTTCCAAATGTTACGACCTTTGTTGCACTGCTTTAATTATCAATTTGTTCGTTTAGGGAATTTTTTCAAATGACTTTCTTTGCATTGTAAAGTGTTTTTTATGCCACGTGCATTACTACATACATTTTTGTGCTTGGGGTTAGGCACATTGGCTGAAAACAGACTTTGACAAGTGGAGAGATGAGGATGATTCTGATGTCGATGAATCCAAAGACGAAGCATTTGAAGACGTACGTTGATGTTGTGGACATTCTTGTCTCTCATTGCTGTTTAACTGCAGCCATTGTTATGTTATGCTATTTCTGGATTTTACGCACACAAATACAAGCTTTGCAACTGTTCTGTTCACTTGAAATAGGGCTGCTGAAAGACAGCTAAGATAACAACTATGAGTAGTTGGATTCTGCTGTTATTGACAACAAAAATTATTGTCAGAAATTTGTAATTAATCTTATCGGAAGTTAATTTTTGATGACTAATCGAGTACAAATATCTTAAGTACAAGCCTACTTAAAGTACTAAAAATGTTTTATGTAGTTTTAACTTTTTCTGTAATGTGATGTTTCACAAGTCTGCTCAACACAAGACATATTGCTCAGTCATTTTCTGGCAACCCTCGCTATATACAGTAGGCGTTTTATCATATAATGAATAATGTAGTACACCAGATGAGGAGGATGTTTGCATGTGTTTTGAGTTGGGTGTTAATGAAAGTCAGCTGTGTGGATGTCAGTACTGCAGTATTCATATGCAGTGCCAATCTTAGAATGTGTAAATATAGTTAATTGGTATGTGTATTTATTTCGTTTGTAAATTTACTGTTATGAACCGAATTTGTTGCGTGTGATTATAGATGATGAGTAAGATGGGTAACTTCAACGCTTCGTCATCCAATGACGATTTACAGGCAAGTGCAGCTGATGTGTATGTTTCATAATGTAGAGTACTTGGGAAGGCCTATGTATCAATTTCATAGTGCTACATACGAGGGGCGTTCATTAAGTTCCAGGACTATGTCCTTAATACAACGATAGTAAATCGCACATTTCTGACAGTTATGTTACTTTTCAGCATATTCTCCCTGCAGTTCACTGCAATGTTCCCATTGTTCTACAAGTTGGCTGGAACTCATAGCATTAAATTTTTTATTGGCACTTATAGAAATGTCTCCAAGTGATTCGCTCGGTGGTCCAGACAAATGAAAATTACTTGGAGCTAAATCTGAACTGTATGGCAAATGCTGTAGCAGTTCCCAGCCCATTTTTTCAATTTTCTTAACTGTCTGATGGGCCAATTGCACGGTGGGGCACTGCCGTTTTAAAGAATGCCACCTTCCTGCAGCAAACCTGGTCAATTGCTGCGAATTGCTGGTCGCAATCAGTCAGACAATAATGCCTGGTGATATTGTTCATTCACAGTATGTCTTTTGAGCAAAAAAGTCTGCAAGAACAACTCTTTAAGTAAACCAAAAAAAACGCTTTGTCTGCAGCCAACCGTTTTTGCCATAAGCAGTGCTCCAACACTGACATCATCACTAACTGACTAATGATTGCTGCAAAAGCGGGCAAACTATTCAAATACTTTCAAACGTGATAGTGTCACTGCTAATTACTACAAATAATCTACAACAAATTCCAGAACTTTCTACGCCTTCTTCGACTACAATATTTTATGATTTTTCTCTAATCTAATTTTCTAAACAAACGTCAGTGCCCGTCATTTATAGCTTAATCATGATGATGTCACAACGTGACGTCATAAATGACCATGGTAAGTGATGTACAATAGTGGCAGTACAACTTCATAATAGTTTTGGTTTTCAGCTGTCACTGTGTGCTTACTGAGAAGAACAGTCCTGGAATTTATTGAGCGCAGCTTGTAAGAGCTGTGTTTTGGATGCTTAACACGTTAGTGTTAGTTCATAGTTGAGTATATTAAAAATATGCTAAGTTTATGCATGTCGACTCAATAGTTTTAATAGTTTTAGCTAACAGTTTTAATTTCTTTTGACGACACGGCAGACAAAAAATTTGAAAGAGTCAGCAGAAATTAAAACTATTTGCTAAAACTATTTGAAAGTATTGGGTCAACATGCATGCATTTTTTAATATACTTATCTATGAACTAACACTGACATGTTAAGCATCCAAAACACAGCTTAATTGACAAACTGAAGTCAGTAAAGTCACAGTCGATCTCTAAAGAATTAAGCACATTGTATATTGCTGCTGGTATTTGTTGTAACTCTAGCCACAAGTCATCTGGCTAGCATTTAGTAGTGATATAGTTACAGTTGAGGTTGTTGATTGTAGAATGAAGAGGACAGCGATGACGAAGGTATGTCAAGCTTATTGATAGGTTGATATTTAGTTGTTTCATTTCCGTGCTGTGCACTGGCTTTTATCAGCCACTAAGAGTAAGACAGGACATATTCATTGCACTGCATTTTTACTGGTTTTTCTGAGTGTCCACAGTTTGGTCGAAATCTTCTATTTTATACTTAGGCATAAAATCCTAGTTGCATAATAGAACTAGAAATTTGGTGCAAAGCCCCACGTGACTGTGCTCAGCACCGTAAATCTTGATAAGGGGAAAATTTAAAGGGTTGAAATTTCCGTGGCAGTAAGGTCACGTGGCTTGAACTCAAATGTATTAGCATATGCAGAACGCGCACAGTCGACATAGGGTAGGTAAACATTAGCCGCATGATCTCCAGTGTTAGTGGATCAAAGGTCATGCAATTTTTTGTTCAACGTGAGAGGGATTGCTGTTGATAGCGCCATTTACCGCTTGTCGATATCTTTATCTGTTCCTGAGATATTCACAGTCAAAGTCAAAAGTTGTCCTAAATCACACCGATTTTTGAACGTTTTTTGCCCTCCCAAATTTTAAGGGGGCAGTGTCTTCCAAAAGTTGTACCCGCATTATCACTCATACCTAGCGGCATGTCATGTGGCTAAGTTTCGTGAGGCTACTCCTTCTGGCTCAAAAGTTCTTACGGCTAATACGCTGAAGTTTAAGCTAATTTTTAACCGACACTGTAATTTAATTGTAAGGGGGACTCCCATCCCAGAGGGGTGTGTGCTAGCAAGATTTGGTCATTCTCTAGCGTGTGTAAAAATTTGGGATGCAGCACTTCTCAAGGGCCGAAATATTGTCATCCAAAAAAGCCTTTTGGATGGGTACAATTTGACCTTCAGATCTTCGTGGGTACTGGACCAAAATTCACCAGACTTTTTTTGTCGAACATGGAAAGAATCGCTGTCGATGAGGTACTTGTCCGATTTTGAATATTTGTATTTGTTCTGGAGATATTTGCCACCAAAGTTTGAAGTCATCGGGAAAGGGGCCAATTTTTGCATGTTTTTGACCCCCGAAATTTTTTTTGGGGAGGGCCTACCAAAATTTTGGACGTGAATTATAAAATTCAGCCTCCTACTGATCAGCTTGCACACTTTCACCCTGATTGGCTGACACATCTTGGAGTTTGAAAGAAATAAATAAAAAATCTGCAGTAAAACGTAAGTCCGCTTCAAAAACTATCGTTTTCAAATGGACTAATTATGCTTGTGCGGCTGAAACTTATTGAGCACTTAAGGGAAAATAACTTTCTTGTAGTGGAGCTGTGAAACAATGGTGGGGATTCGTGTTTTTAATCGCAGCAAATGCAGTACATAAAAACAACTGGTCATCTTACAAATATGTTTCAGTAGGCTATTATAGAGGTTGTCAAGCTGCATGTTTGTGCAAAATTTTATCATCAAGCTGAATACAGCAGTTCGTTGGTTATCGTGTTACCATTTAGCAATGATGCTGAAAGAATACTGACATTGTTTCTATGGGCAGTACCGTAATAAAGGTTGTAATTTGATGAATTCTATTCAGCGATGTTAACACTATTGTTATGTGTGTGTGTTGCAGATTTGCCGGACCTTGAGTGATGACTGTGTCTCATATTGCTCGTCTGTTTGTCGCGATGAGTTGCTGTCGTTTTGTTCTGAGCGTGGCAGAGATAAGGTTGTTTGTTTGTTCCACCATTCCACGCACGTCTCTCTGCGCCGTTGACTGTCTGGTGGAACCTGTATCTGTACTGTTGTTGAAATTCTCTCGTACTCTCTGTCTGCCGAACGTTGTACAAACCGATGCGGCTCAGCGTGTGTGAACGTTACTTGACAAACAAGTGCTGTTTTTATGTAACAATACCAGTATATATAAATAGTTTTGTCCATTCGGTTCCATGTGTGGAATTTTGCAAACAAAGAACTTCACGCAGTTGCACGGTTTCAGTGTTACGGTCTAGTTCATAAGAATTTTACTGGTATCTATTGCTAGTTCGGTTTACTGTTCCAGTTTCTTTGACGTAACATGTCACACTGCAACTGTGAACTGGATTTTGTGTGATTCTTTAATATCTATAGCATTGAGAAAAACTAAATGTGTGGTACTGCATTTGTTGCTGAATTTCGGTTCACTTCCATACACTGTTATCGATTTTTGGGCTGACCATTAAGCTGTAAGCTTAAAGGTCTGGCCTGTTTCTATGGTTGTTGTCCATCGTCCATCCATCTGTAATGGATGTACACTGGCTAACGGGTAGGTTGTAGGGGAAAACTTTTTACGAGAATAATTAGCTATGGGTGTTATACTCGGGCGTGCAAAATTTCAGCCATCTACTCAAAGGGGAACATTTTCAAATTGGGGGTTGAATGGAGGAGAGTAGGAGAAGTGTGTGCTTTTCGATGGAAAACTGGTCGTATCTCAGACACGTTAAAACCGGGTGGCGTTAAAAAACGTCCTGAACTTTGCATAACGATAACGGCGCATACACTTTACGGAGATAAATTTTCTTGTGTACACTTGTAGACCAATATGTACTCTTACTTGCTTATAAATTTCAGTTACCTCACTTATGACACTACTGAATGCCGTTTAATGACGTAAGGCGAGTTAAAAATCCAGTTATGTAAAGGCAGCATTCCATTACATCACATCAAAGCAACTCAAAATTTTCTTCAACACATCACGCCGGATTTTGTCAGCCAAAAGGAATGGAAACCGCGTTCAACAGATTTAAGTCCACCACATTACTCAGTTTGGGATACCTTGCAACAACTTGTCTGTGAACGAAAACGTAAACCGTTTGCGAACTCGAACATCTGCAGAATGTTATCTCAGACAATTGGCATGATGTCGCCGTCAGACGGCCACAATCAGAAAGCCGTTTGGCAGTGGGATAGACGTCTAGCAGTAGTGGCAAAGGAGAATGGAGGACCTATTCAGCACTTTTCTGCTGATCAGTTACTGATGATTCCGCCTACTGTGACATTTTGGTATAGTCTGCATACGAGCGGAAACGCAAATGATGAACCGCTTGCAAAAGTTGCTTTATGGCATGTAACGCTATTTTGTTTGTATCGTGGCTAATATAGAAGTGTTTTAGGCGAAAATTTTGATACATATTTGCTGATGTTTAATCATAACATAAATGCTTTTGTGCTGATTCATTTTGACCACTCGGCTGAATAACGCATGCAAATGTTCGGACGTTTTTTTTGCGCCACCCGGTAGATACAGCCCAGGTTAGTATTAATGACTAATAAGAAGTGGCATATGCGCTGTCAGATGAAATGAAAATCATCGACCTTGGATGAACTTCAAGGTCAGTGACAACCAGTACAGTCGGCCCCACCCTAGCAACAACTGGGCTTCTTGTTGAAAATTTGCTCAGTGGTGTACTTGGCCAAAAATTTGTGTGCCATTTATTTGTTTATGATAGGCAAAATTGCTCGTTGTGCATGTGATTTCACCAACAGCTATCCATTTCTCTGTTGTCTGTCACTGTCACATTTATGCACTCTGCTGAAACTGACATAATTATATGCTAATTGGCCGCTACAAATGTGGGGTCCATTGACACACTGTGTTAGATGGGGGTTCTAGACCTCCAGAGTTGAGCCCCCAAGGCAAAACTTTCACCTGCCTACTTGTGATTCACCAGCTAGAGGACATCACTGAATAGTGATTTTATGTGTTGCTGCTTTTGTTACACCACTTGATTATTTATTATATGGTTTACGGGCACAATAAGTCATTCACTGTAATGCTTAGGAATCTCGAGTGGTTTAACTGATCAATAATTATCATACAATATCACATGATATTATACACATCACAACCATTAAGTACTATGTGAGATTTTTTTCAAAAATTAGTGTATCAACTTTGTTAACTCTTGGTTGCTGACATGGCAGGCAGCACCAGGAATTTTTTGTAATTCTTGTACTTGAAGATGATTATTCTAGCTTTCTTTTTATAGGCCGATATCTGACCAGTGTCGAATCTTTTCGCATTTTTGGTATTGTTCGTGAGCATTTGCAGCCAGTTTTTTTCTAGACTTTTTCTAGATTTCTATCCCTAAAATAATTATGAGAATGAAACATTATTATGACAGGTACATTTTGTATACCTGTTTTAATGCTGTTGCAGTGACTAACAAGAATTGCATGGAAAACAGTGGATAATGTGTATAGCTTCATTTTTATTCAACTTTTTTGCATAATTTAGTTGAATATATTATGATGAATGATGATAGCCATAGCCATAATACCGAATTATTACATAATTTATAACTAGCTAACTGCTGTCGAAGTGTTTCGTAATAATTGCTGGTAAAGAGTTGATTCTTGAAATTTTCAAAGCTTTGAATCAAAACCAGCAGGACTTCTTAAAGCCTAACACTTTTCTAGATCCTTTTGTTTTTTAAACTTAGTCTGGAAAACTACATCTCTGGTATTTTATTTTTATTATACTTGTGAAATTACTTTGTGATTGAAACTGGTTTATTATAGGCTGTCTTGTCGATCGTTACTTTTCTCTACAGTTGATTTTGAGCAACTTAATACCTACGTCCATCAAATGATAAATTTTGTAAGACAACGAGTTCCAGCTGCCGGTAGCTACTTCCTTTTTGATATTAGCAAAAATGCGTGCGAGAGGAACGGTAAGTATGATAAGAATATTTCTTGTTAAATGTAATAATTGTTATTCTATGTATGTTTTAATTACGCGTTATAAATTTTACAAACGATTAGGCGTAAGAAAATTGGTTACATTTAGTGCCATGCTGCTGTATTTGTAAGGTTTTGCTGATGTTGCGCGTGTACGTTTTGCTGGGTATGATTTATTGCTCTGGACTACCCGTCAATACAAGACTACCCCTGAATGAATGAACACTGTTTTGCTTTGCTGACAATGCTGAATTTTGTTTTATGGAGATAAGGCTTCATTGGGGTTGGAATTTTTTTCATTTGTGTCTTGGATCTGCGTGTACTGTGTTGTGAAGTGTGCCTTTTCGAGTCAACATTCTGAACGTTCTTTCAGAAATTATTTGTGAAGGTGATTCCCATTCAACTTACTTGATTGCCTTGTATGGCTTTTCAAGTATATACGATGGGATATAAAAAAGCATTGTTTCTTATAGATTGAAACTCTCTCGTGATTCAGTTTGCATGCAGCAGTGCAACATTTAATTTCTGTAGCAGTGTAGCTTATGTATTATTACTGTGTTGCACTCGTACACATGAAGACCACCTATTCTACTTGCATGCTATGGTTGTGGTTAATATTACAGCTAAAAGAGTACAAAGTGGTTGGCCGTATGATGCCAACGCCTAAGATGAGGACTCCGCCCATCTACCAGATGCGGATCTTTGCCTGCGATCAGCCGCAGGCAAAGTCACGATTCTGGTATTATGCGTCGATGCTGCGCAAAGTGAAGAAAACTCAGGGTGAAATTTTGTGCTGCAGTCAGGTAATTGATTGTTAATTTGGCATTGCCACATCTGCTTCATTGAAAGAACTTTGCTCTAACAGTCAATATAGTCATGTGGTTTCATTGTGTATTAATTTTTGTTTGCTACTATCACTTCACTGAGAGGTTCACTTTTAAGCTTGGCTTCATGACGTATTATTGTTTGCATGGACAAGCACCTCGGTACCTTGCCGAGCACATCCCCCCCAGCCATTGAAGTCGCATCTCGACATCAATTACGTTCTGCATACCAACACCAGCTCATTGTACCATGCTGTCGACTCAACACGTATGGCCATCGGGCTTTTCCTGTCGCTGGTCCGATGGTCTCAGAGATAGATGAACTCAGAGATCCAGCGTGTGACAATGACAGTTTCAAACAGTTCTTTAAAACAATCCTGTTCAGTCAGTACTAGTGTACAAGTGCACTAGGGGTTAATTTAACAATATGCACTATATAAATTTACATTTTAATTACTTATTTACTTTACTTACTTCAACATCTATCTCATGCTGCATTTTTTCAAATGGTACTTACAAACATTACTGCTTCAGCAAGCATGCTGTCGGTGATATAAATTTAAACATTGTTTTCGGTTTTAGCTTAGGTTTTATCTTATAAATCACTGATCATTTTTGTACCGGTAAGTGATTCGATTCACTGATCTATCAAGTACAATTGTATGAGTTTGCACTCATGATCATGGTCAACATGCTGCAGTTATGCTCAAGCAATTATGTCGTGTGATTGTTGCTGTGCTAATAGGTGTATGAAAAGAAGCCGCTGGCTATAAAGAACTTTGGCATTTGGCTGCGGTATGACTCACGCAGTGGTACACATAACATGTACCGTGAGTACCGTGACCTGACAACTGGAGCCGCCGTTACTCAGTGCTGTGAGTTAACAAGCTGTTCCTTGTTATTTTTGCCCAGATGACAGTTGCTTCTGTTGCTGTTTAGGCATGCTTTGTTCTGTGAACACATTACTGATTTGCGTCGTTACTCGTTTTTATGCGCGAAAGCAGCTATTGCTTTCAGTGCGTCTTAGCCATCGCGATTCTGTCCGTCTGTCACACGGGTGGATCAGTCAAAAACGGTGCATGCTAGGATCACCAAATCTTCACCGTTGGCTGCCTGGAAGACTCTAGTTTCAGGAACCGTAAAGCTTTTCCATAAATTCGGAGGGGGTCACCCTGAATGAGGGTGCTAAATGAGAGGGGGGGTGGGCAAAATTTGCAATTTTTGGCCAATAAGTCGTTGTAATGGTGCGAGATAGGGCCTAGGTTACTGTTAATCACTAATAGGAAGTCGTACACTGGCTCTCGATTGTTGCCAAATTCAATGACCTTGAACGCCAAAATAGGGGATTTATGGATTTTTTGGCGATTTCGGGCTGCGACACAAGTCTATATCATTCACAAGGTGGTGCCATGCTACTATCATTGTGCGATCCAGATAGACAATTTGGTACTTGTATATTAACTTAGCGTGAACACCCCAATTGTTAGCTAAACTACTGAACCGAAACTGCTATAGGCTTTCGCGCGTCTCGTGAGCATTAGCTGAAATTTCTTGTAGAATCCGGGTACTCAGTTGCAGTTACTCAGGTACCTGGACCCAGTTTCAAATTTTAATCAAGTGAAGAAAACTGACAATGAAGTGACACATACACATCTAATTACACAATATATTTATTCAGAAAGTTAGGTTTTTTATATAAAACATAAATAATCTGTCTGCGATTCAAATATGTAGGCCCTATCCGTCAATGAAAATGGCTGAAGTTGAACCTCTTTTGCAGTACAAGACTCTTCACAACGGCAGCATGAAGTGTGAATTGTATCGGTTTTCTCAGTAATCAGTGCAAAAAACGCGTATTAATTACCCGGTTTTGAAACCAGGTAATGAATTTCGGAATTGGGTCCATGTACCTGGCCTGGGTACCCCGTTCCTACCAAACACTACGGTACATTGTACAATTGGCAGAAGGATATCCTAATATGATCTGGAGTTGTCATTTCAAAGGATGTATGATTGGATGGCCTCATGCCAGTGTCAGTGTTGTCATGAAATTTGTTGAGCTGGCCGATTCTGCTTAGTTACTTCATTGCAAGTCCCATAGTGTAATTATTTTTTGTTAGTTGTTTATTCTTATATGCTGGATGATTGTACTGTTTGTCAAACAACAGCAACTTCAAAGCATCAAAACCGAGACAGCAGTGGTTTAGCACACTATCGATAATAGCATATATTACATTTGTCTATTTTGTCAGTATTGTGAATATTGCACGAAAGTTCAAAAATTCTATTTTTGTACATGTTATTTTTAGAATATTTTTGTTTTGCAACAGATCCTCACTCGATTTACTCGCGCTGAAGACGGTTGATATTTTTCTGAGTGGTGCTGAAAAGAAGAGAATTAGCGTAGTCTAGGCGAGAGCAGACCAGGGAAGAAGCGACTGATTTGGCCATATCATCAGTGATGGCCGAACGAATATGGCGGAGTGACCGGATGTGATAATAAGCGGATTTGCAGATGGAGCTAATGTGTTTATCCAAAGAAAGGTGACAGTCCAGAGTGACACCGAGAATCTTTATGTTGTCAAACAATAAAACTGAGCAACCAGCAACATCAACAGAATGGACAGAAGCAAAGGTTCTGGAACGCTGACGAGTACCAAGTAGCATCGCATCTGACTTATCAGGATTTAGTAGCATTCCGTTGAGGCAAAACCACGAATGTAAAGCGTGCAGACAGCTAGTGAGGTTAGCAATATCTGATGATGGATCGGACGGATTTAACGCGATGAAGAGGTGAGTGTCATCAGCATATTGCTGATGACAAACCGGGAAAGAGCGAGTAATAGTTGCAATCGGTGAGGTATATGTGGCAAATAACAATGGCCCAAGGACGGAACCCTGAGGAACACCGGTGGTACACCTGGTTGGAGTTGAGGAGTGATGGCCAATGCGCACTGACTGGGTTCGATTTCTATGTCTCATTTTTGAGCTAATGATATGTCGTGATGTGAAAAATAATACTTTGCTGACTGAATGTTTTGGTCGTTAACATCTGAAGTGCACAGGGTGATTGTGTTATGCGGCAGATCGTGACATGGGCGCTCGTCACAGAGCACGTCCTGGCTCTATCCAGATCATGAAGGTGCAGGTCATACCAGCCTCCAAGCTCAAGTCCAAAAACCTTCGACAGTTTGTGGTCAGTACTTGCATTACATGATTGTGCAAAGTTGATAGCTTAGCAACAGTTAGTAATAGAAAGGCATGTGATGCATGTATGTCAAAAAGTTCTATACCTAATGTTGTCTGTGACAAGTGCTAAATTTGAATACCCGGTGATCTATTTTTACTCACCTTGAAATTATAACGAATTTGATAGTAACACATAGATTTCACTCGATTTTTATTCATACGCAGTGAAATAACGACAATCATTAGCACATGTATTTGGTTCAGATAAAATTGAAGACAGATAACTTTTGCCCTGATAATTTTAGTGCCACGATGAAAAAGACATACTTGACAAATGGAGCAGCAACATTTGTGACGTCACTGTTCGCGGTGACATTACACTGTTGCTCGAGTTTATTTATGCAGAAAACTGACCACCAATTAGTCTTTATCTAAATCGTATGGATTTTGACGTTTGCTAATGATTATTCTTATTTCACTCTATGGTGAATTAAAATCGAGTTGATCCATGAACTGCAACTTCAGTGACAAATGTAGCATAATTTCAGATGTGTGGTAGATTTATGCAAATTAGCCAAAAAATACTTTTCCTCACACACAAACACACATTTTACACTTTTTCTAGATGAAATTCTGAAACTTGCGATATATGACATGTATTTTTAGCACTAACCATTAGTGAGTCGTCAAGATTTAAAAACAGTCACAGTTTTTGGTCCCACTTGTAGTGTGCATCTAGTGCATTAGTAATTATATCTCCCACCGCACTACCTGACTGCTTCACTGATGGCTGTTCAGGTATTTAGTGTGGGACAGAGTTAACCAGCATTGTTCTTGGAAGTGGAATTTGAGTCAGTTGATTCCAAGCTTCTGCTGCAATGCTACACTAATTGTAATGCAGAACTGTATTATTGCATGATGAACAACTAAGCTGTTACAGTTTCGCGTCTGAGTAATATTCTGTGACAGCAACCAGCAGTCAAAGAGACTACATTGGCACTGAATTGCTGATGTTATTTTCGTGAAGAATGTTGTAGCCACTACAGTATGCTGATGTTTGTATGTTGTTAATTAGGATGTCAGTCATGTGACCGTTCGATTCATCGAAAGCGCTTTACTATAAATGGTCCACTGTGAGTTTTGTGACCATGCGCCTATCTTGCACCATTATGAAGATATGGCACCTTAAAGACAATGGGGTCATCACCTTGACCTTTTGGAGTCACGTGACGTCATCGATCACGTGACCATTCAACTCGCTGTCGGCCACTTCGAAAGGAGTCACCCTGAGCAAGGGCACTAAATGAGAGCGGGATAGGGAAAATTTGTGATTTTTGGCCAATAAGTTGCTGTACCTCAGAAACGGTGCGAGATGGGGCGTAGGTTACTATTAATCACTAATAGGAAGTCATACACTGGCTTTCGATTGACACCGAAAGCAATGACCTTGGTTGACCTTGAACACCAAAATAGACTTTAAAAATATTTTGGCAGTTTTGGGCTCCGAGACACATTTCAAGAGCGAATTGCGATAAAATCTATAGAGATAGACAAGGACAAGCTGCGTATGAAATTTTCATCATTGAACATAGATTTTGATGGTTCAAGTCTCGACTTTTTAGGTTCAATGAAACCTGAACACTCTCTAAAGTCGTTATTTTACAGTTTTTGGCTAGTTTAACATGAAAATGGTTGCAGATGGGCATGGATATGCTGCCTGTCACAACAAGCACTAGTGACAAGCTTTTTAGTTATATCAACATCGATGACTTTGAAAGACTCTGAACTCCCAAAATAAGGAGTTTTATTGGTTTTTGCAATCTTCGGCTGTGTCGCGCACTTTAAGAGTGAATTGTGACGAAATAGCTGGAGGTAGACTAAGGCAATTTGCGATCAGGAACTGCTATGCTTTCATGCGTCTCGTGAGCATTAGCACAAATTTCTTGTTTGTTTTGCTGTAATCTTACTGTCACTTGTAAATTGTACTTCAGTGACATAAAAATTAATTTTGAACCTTGATGCGAAATGGCATTATTAAATCTGTCTAAAGTCACAGCATATGTTGTTGTGCGTTGTAGGACAGTCGTATCAAGTTCCCGCTGACGAACAGAGTGCATCGACGCCTGCACTATCCACGTTTCACAACCAGACGCCCACACACCACCTTCTGAGCCGGTGTTGCGTTGCAGCCGGCCCGTCACTGAAAACCGACCAGACTGTAATGACTCGTGTGTGCGGACTCAGTGTTTGGTGTTGGCGTCGTTCTGAAAATGATAGATTATATATATCTTGCAAGAGTTGTTTTATGTGTTTTTAGTGATTCACGGTAAATCCAGACCACAATGATTCATTATAACAGCGGTCGCATTTCTCGGGGATAGGAAAGTCTGAGGTGCTATAAAAAAAAATTGAAAATGTCAGGGACTGTAGATGCACCGGTGATAAAATGCTCAAAGTAGAGATGAATCTGGAAGTCTGTTATGAATAATAATGGTTTAGAACACCACCACCCCCTCATCCACAAGGAAGCAAATTTGTCGCCTGGCATTCCGCTTCATCTATTTCCCTCGATCGTTCTGTTATTCTAACTTGATGGTGTCTTGTTGAGTCCTTGGTTGCCAAATAAATAAAATTATTTACTCTGAAGCATACGGTAGTTAACGCTTGTCATATTTTTTATATGTGTGTTATACTGCCATCATAATACCGAAGAACAAGCACAATTTGTCTGATTATTTCCCAGCGTACGAGTAACCAGTGTGCACATTTTTAGCTACATTGTGAAAATGCCTAAACACCTGTTAGTTGTTCGCAGATGAAGCATAAGATTGACTTCGACACTTGACAGACCAGTGCTTACGGACTAGTTGTTACTTACGAGACAATCAGTTCCATGCAAAAACTTATTAGTTGACAGCACACGTATTAACGAGAGTCATGTGAATATAAAACGATCTGTTTCAAATGACTGCAGTATTTTAAATAAAATAATATGATACAAGATTAATTTCTGTTTTAAATGGTGGTGATAATGTGCTTAAAACAGGACATTCACCTAGTTAAAACCTGATGGTGGCCGTGTGAGTCTAAATTTGCATTTAAGGCCAAGCACTTATGAATCCGACACCCATTTCTGGGGCTAGAAAAATTTTTCTTTGATTTTTGCATTCGGGGCAGGCAAAGAGGAGGGGCAAGATGGCTGAGGTTGTTGAGAGTTTTTTCAACGTGATACGAAAGAGGAAAAACAATGTTTTAATACCAATTTTTTCGCATACTTAGTGCGCTACTACTATTGAACCATTGCGACATTTGTACATAGCAGAAATGGTCGTTTTAACGTTCAGAAGAATGCCCATACAATACTGAAGATGGGCGCCGAAAAAAGTGATAGGCATGCTGCCAGTTTAATCTGGCACTTAAACTAAAACAAACTTTAAATGGAAATGAAAGTAGGCCTACTGTTATGTAAGACAAAAACAATACTAAAAGAGACGGTTAAGTGATAGCTAGAAGCCGGAAATAACAACTAAAAAGGAAAAGTAACGATAACTAAAATCAGAAAAAAACTGAAGCCTGCTTGGAAGCTGAGGTGATGCTAGGGGCACATTGATAAAATGCCATCGATGAAATTATATTGACTCTTGCCATGCTTGAAGACCAGATTGTACTATTAAATAAATATTACATCAGCCGTTTTTTTTAGAAAAATTGATAATTCCTTTGAATGACAGTTCAAGTGTGTGTAACACACACTGTTCACACTGCAGAAATTTGAGAAAAGGTGTTAATGGAATAGAACCCTGGCCGTACCAGGTTGTCCGCTGCATCAGATTAAAAAGAAAATAAGGATGAGAATTTCATTTTTTAAAAACGGCCGCGTTCGCGAAAGCTGTCAAGTACAGGGTGGACAAGGCGTTAAAACTGTAAAGATGGTGAAAATGGTAAAACTGCACAGCAGTTGTCAACGATGTGGTTGCGTCACCGGGCTTCTGGTCGCGGTTACAGCGCGTAAAAGACTGGTGAACATGCGACGGAAGCTGATGCGAAACTGCTGATTGCAGAGGGGATAGAGAAACGGATTGAGCGTGGAGTTGACGTAGCCAATCCACGTGACGCTGATCATCAGGCGGTCACTGACGCACTGCTGACAGAAGGCGACCACGACGAAACAGACAAAGTACGGCAGGAAGCAGATACAGAACGCGCCCATTATGACGCCCAGTTGTTTGGCCGCCTTCACGTCGCTCGACAAGCTAGGCCTATTCTGTTTCTGACGGCCACGGTGCCGACTGGCTTTATCGCTGCGCTGCCTCAGCCGCTGCATCAGTCGGCCCGACAGTCCACCGTTGTCGTTCGTACAGTCGTCGCTTGCGGCCAGCTCGCATTGACTTCGTTCGACCGACCACATCTCGATCTGGTCGACGTCGGCGTCGTTCGAGTCCGACTCGTGTTGCTTGACGAGCAGGAAGCGCACGCACTTTCGCTGCCCGCCGCCGACGACGTTCGACAATTCGCTTTCGTCGTCGAACGCCGGCGACGGTGGCGGAGTTTCAATGCGGTCCATGTGAAGTCGCGTCGACCAGGCAGGTGCCACGTGCTCGTCGCTGTTTGGTGGCGGTTTGTGGCTCGACGAAACGAAGTCAACTACGATCGACGGCGGCTGCTGCGGGCGGCACTCCGCACGCTTTCCGTCGTCCCCTGCACGCCTGCTGACCATTTCCTCCCCGGAGTCGTCTACGTCCTCGTGGCTGTTGTCCAGCAGTCGCCGTGATGTCCCTGTTCCAGTGCTCTGGTTCGACGTCGTGGTCCGTCCGCCGCCAGCCACCACCGCCGCGTTCTGCCAGATCTCGAGCTTTGATCGACGTCGAATGGCGACGAATATGCGGCCGTAGAGGACGGCCATGACAGCCAGCGGGACATAGTAGTTGACGAGCGCGGTGCCGATCTTGAGTATCGTGTTGTGTGCGTACTCCGTGTCGCAGACGCCTGCAGCATGCACACGCATGTTATATCCCGTTTACATGCACGAGGAAGCAAACATGAAGCAAACTTAGAGCACACGTCGTGTACGTGTATATTGATCATTGAAATCGCTCTTGCAGTGCAAGCTATTCCGCCTATTCCTACACATTTCTCCGTGGCGGGGTGTGTCGTCTGTCTCACATTCGTGCTCCCTGACCCTGACTCAAACAGTTTGACGGATTTCGATGCCATTTTGCAGGTACACGTTTGGGGTTCAATAAGACATTGTGTTAGATGGGGTCTTGATGGCCTGACCCCCATGGGCAGAGCAGATTTGGGGCAAATCCCCAGCCGAAACATGCAACTGCTTCCGACTTATATAGAACTTGCCAACGCTCTAACTAACCATTACCGACCCCCTACGATGTACCTTTTAGCTACAGTACATTTCGTTACAGTCGACAGACAGATGAACAATGAATCGTGCCATAAGCGTCACCGGTCGGTTAATATACGGCCTAATAAAAATAATAACACTGACAATATCTGATGCGGTGTAACATGGCAGATCGTCAAGCCTACAAGGCGCGAAAATTATTTTAACATAGGCCTATTACGTTCAATTTCTTGAAAACTTAGGCCTAGTAGGCCTAGACGTTATATAATTAGTTTCTAACACAAACTATTGATGTCAGAAAAGCTACTGTTCAGTTTGTTCATTAACTTCATTGACTAAATGAGTTGTTGACTAACAAAGTCCTTGCTTAGACGATTTCCGCTGCACCCAATCTTTTCACTCATTGATATCAATCGTCTAAGCTTGCTTAACAGACTGCGACAGGAAGTACTTTACAAAGAATTATTACATTTCAGCGCATTAGGGGCTTGTCTGGCGTTGATGCGCTATATAACTTACTTACATACTTTGCTACGACGTGAAATATGCATAGGCCTAGATTTACTGTGGTGGCTTAGTGGCGTAACGGTATGCTGTCGGACTTACAATCCAGAGGTTGTGGGTTCGACTCTCAGTCGGGTCGCTGTTAGGCCTAAGTGGTTGTTACTACTTGGATGGGTGACTGTCTGCGAACACGTAAACCATTTAAGTCTATAACCAACACCAAATCCAACTCAGCCTTCCATCCTTCCGCGGTAAGTAAATCGAGTACCAGGTTGTCTGGCTGGGGTTATGTCGGGGCGCGTTCACCTGTGTCGGGTAGCAGTTAACACACTGTGTGATCCCACATGGCAGGTAACGTTTCGTAGCTCTGTGATGGGTTCTCCACAAAGAGCTACACGCCACCTTTAACTTTTCAACCTTCACACTACTTCACAGATGATTGCTAGCCTACCTGGTAGAACGGTGCGTTGTCCGCCGGTGAACATCCAATGCCAGGCGACTATCGGTAGGACCCAGAGCGCCGACAGCGACCAAGCGCTGACGATGAGCGTCGTGGCGTAGGGTGACGTCCGCCGACGTAGATACTGCAGCGGGTCGGTCACCGAGCGGTATCGGTCGATGCTCAACACGAGCAGATTCAGTATGGACGCCGTGCTGGCGGTGTAGTCGACGGCCAGCCAGAACTGACAGACGACCAGGCCGAACGGCCAGTCGGCCGAAAAGATGTACACCGTACTGATGGGCATCACGATTAGACCCACGGTGAGATCTGCCGTCGCCAGGCTCACGATAAACATGTTGCTCACCTGTAAGACAATCAACAACCACGAGGCATCATTTCTTCAACTTCGTCTTAGGCCTACTGCATATCGATCTATCTTGTTTCTGCTTAATTTTCGTTGCTTTTCGTTCAGTTTCTTTTTAGTTTTAGATCCGATTTTGAGCATCTGTTAATAAACTAGGCCGCGTCGTTACTATGCCGATCGATCCCGTGTAGCCACAAAGCTACATGTAAGCTTATCATCTTTCAATGTGGACACGATAATTAAGCGACCGTTATGAAAAATTTCGGTATTATATCTATTTGTCACGATTCTTTAACATTTGACCTTTTATTTCAAATTTATATCATTGTGACAAGTCCTAAGTATACGAATTGGCATAGGATATTTATCAGGCAGCTAGATAAATAGCCTAAAGACTCTTTATCCGAAAACCAGATAAATAGCCGTTTCTAACCGGCACGACTATTTATCCGGCAGCCGTCTTGCGCGGTCTTAGCCGATAAGTGCGAGCGTACCGCCGCAGAGATACGCCTTCACGGCAGCCGGCCAACTGACGTCGTCAAGCCTACCAGAGCAAGGTCACTGAACTGAAACAACTAGGCCTATATAACAACTAAACCGTATGCTTAAATTATTACGGAAGAGATGTGGTCTGCTGTCCATCACCCTGGGTGGGTACAAGCTCAAGCAGAGATGAGCATCGCATCCCGTATTAAGTCAGAAGGCGACGCTATCTGACTGGGGGGAATGGGGATTGTAGCTAGAGCTGGATAGGCTGCTAACGCACAGTGACAGCTGGCACGGATTTGTCAAGTTGGCGCCACGCACACTCCATAGGGACAGAAATAACAGCAGAGCCGCTACTGATCCGGCGACATCACTGAACACTTCGGGGAATCCCACGGAGACTTCGCCAACTTACTCTGCTCACTGCCGACATTGCTGTCACGTGAGTGGAGCTCCACCAGATGTCGCTGTGTCGGACCAGCTTCTGTTGGTGATTATGGCGTAATTTTACGCGTCACTCGTCAATAATTGTTTCAGTTTTGTTTTGATTTTATCGCAGATGTAAGCACCGCTTTAGGGTGACGCACGTGTGCGGTAAGAATACAGCAAAATGAAACAATAATTGTGAAACGATTTATTGTGTTGTATTGCAATATGCGAAGCGCTGCAATAAAAATTAGGGCATATACAATAAATATTATACAAATTCTCTGCACGCCGACGATCGATGTTCAACATCCGCGGGTTGCGCTGGAGTTTCTAAGCCGTATTCACATTAACCTACACGTCGACAGCAGACAGTCCGTAGCGCGTAACGTTACGTTAAACCTTAACGTTAACAGTGGCTTTTATCCTATACCTGGTGGGCGCAGCTCGCGCCTCAGTGAAAAATAGGGGGAGAGTTTTGTTAAGGGTGTAAATCAAAACTTTTTCCTTATTTTTCACTGAGCAATCTACACTTTTAACAAAACTTTCCCCCGTATTTTTTACTCCTCCCCTATTTTTCACTCCATGGCACCCTAAACAAAATTGCCCCTAAGAGAAGGGAAGAAGCCAAAGAGGGAACTTGAGTCCGAAAGTGGGGAAATTTAAGCCCAAAAGTAAGGGGGAAGTTGCACCCAATTTTCATTTTAGATTTGGGGGATAGAAGCCACTGGACGTGAATCCGTTGCTTGTTCTTGGCCGATGGGAATCCCCAAGCACCAGACTGGGCGAGAATACGTACATCAGTTTGTCCATGATGAATGATCGTATGTACGTAGATGCAGATATGCTTTGTGAGGCAGCTAGCCGTGTGCTCGCAGCACTCTCGAAGCACTAGCATAGGTTCTATCCTGCATACTTTAAGCACGTGAAGTGATGACATTGCGCACGTGTTCTCACATCTGTCTATACAACGGTTTGTTATCGTGATGTCGAAGATGTTCAGTCATGAAACTATGCATTTGCTAGCATAGTCGACGTCGATCAGCTGATACTGAGACGTGGCTGTACCACGTACGTGCAGACTGCGTTTTAATTTTCTCAGGTTTCGTTCACAGGACGCTAAATCCGACTGTTATGGATGTAGCACGGCGCATTTAAAATTTGAAAAAGGGAGACGTTACTGGAGGACGAAATCGATCAGAAGCGGAAATCATTTGTAGAGTGGTAAATAAATTTTGTTGTTTTAGCACGCTAAATGTACAAGTTGTCAGCGCCGTGTGGGCAGGGCAGGTTTAATTCCGTCTCGCTACATACGGCATTGGTTGAAACGATATTCAGTCTAAACTGAAAGACTGAAAATTTGCATAGTTTGATTGAAATCACCGAATGCGATTCATGTCTCATAGTAGTCCACAAGCAGCTGCACTGCAGGTAGGCCTAAAACACAACATCTTCAGAAAAGGCCAAAAAATCTGTCATGCTTTATCCAAAGAACCTACCATTAATACTGTACGCCGCAATCATCCACGGAACGCTATTTTCATGAAAAAATAGATCACATTGAGTAGGGCCTAGAATTCTTTCGCTGGCCGGCTATACGCTATCGCTCGACAAAAGCATTCGGTGCGGCTGTAATGTGCCAAATTCATTTTCGGTTGGTCTCGGCTCATCTGCTCCGAACCCTGCTAAGAAGCCCACAATGCTTCACGTCTCGTTTTCTGCGATTATGCAAGTACTAGGAACTGCTTGGCGCCGCCCCTGAGAAAATTTCCTGCGGACGCCCATGCTCATGTTACGGCTTTTCGACGGCGCTTAGGCCCTACGTATAGAGGCCTACTTGTACCATGCACCTTTAAAAAAGTTTTTGATCATCATGACTGGACATAGCCCTACTGATTGAATGATTGAATGATTAATTATTGATTGGCTTACATTTAATTTTTTTGGTATAACAATTTATCCATCGAGATCGAAAAGCCGGTCGATCTTCCGTTTGTAATGGCGCATGTCAATCGCATCTAAGCTTTTAATGCCGTAGCATCTTTCACGTGACCTTGAAATGCTATTCGAGCTGCACTTTTCATGTTAATTCCGTAAAATACATGTCAGTTTTCCTTCCAGACGCGCATAGGGGTTTTAACCGATGAGGGGTCCAAATCCCGTTTAGAACAAATGTTGTACAACAAAAAATTTAAAACTTATAGCAAATACTACCACATGCGATAGCGATTATGTCTGTCTTACGGTTATTAAGTCTGATGTTTTTTTCTCCGCAAATAACGGATTATGCATTGTACTGTGAAATTTGTTTGTTTAACTTTAAAATGGACCACAATTCGTTTAGCACCCAAATTCCGCCCTGGTGTGGAAAAAAGGTAAATGTTCAAATTTCCCACAAAATCTTGCACATGCTAATACAATTTTTACTACACTTTTCATTATTTTTTTATTTATAAACTAAGATGTCAAAGTGTGACGGTCAGAAACAGTATGAGCTTAAAATTGCAAGTTCAGTGACGTCCCCGCATGTGACATCTTACGAGCACTACATTTTGTACCAAATTTCAAAATAGTAGCCTTCGGGGCTCGTTTATCACTTTCGTTCATTGTAGGCCCATGCCAGTACACTATGAAAGTTGATATATCTGGCAATTAATCTACTGATCTTAAAATTGCATTGCGAATTACAATTGCAACTACTTTGTTGCATACGTTCCGGAGTTATAAGCCAGGAACAGCAGACTGACGATAAGTCCGACGGTCGAAGTGCAAAACGGGGTCATCTAGTGTAAAAGCGAGATAACAAATGCGTTTCGTGTGCTGTCATTGCTTAGAAATAAAGAAATCTTACATCATACACGCGTAGCACTGAAAGCCACGTGAACACGCGGCATGCAGCTGTGCAAATGTCTTTTTGGAGTGTTTGAACATCAGCGGGAGGTGACAGATGAACGAAGGCGTTGCATTTCACGCTGTTCAAAGCCGCCCGTGTCATTCTATGGCTGCGGAGTTCGTATATACTTCAAACTGAAGAAGACAGATCATGACGTGATCTAACTTAGCGCAATAACGTAGAAATAATCCGTTCGACTGCTGCAGTGGCGTACAAGCTATTTCATGACGCCGCTTTGAATGACGTTGCAGTCCGAGCAAAACTTAAGCGGAGTTTCCACTCAACGCAACGCTCGCAACCGATTGGTGGCGTGGCGTAGCAGTAACGCGTTGTGTCCGATCAACGAAAGCGGAGTTAGTACTTGGATGGGTGACTGCCTGCGGGCAGGTAAACCATCTCGGTATGTAACCAGCCGCCTAGGTCAACTCAGCCTTCTATCCCTCCGCGGTAGATAAATCGAGTACCAGCCTATCTGGCTGGGGTTAAGGCGGGGCACGTTTACCTGTGTCGGATGGCAGATAACACTGTATGATCCAATACGGCAGGTGACGCTTCGTATACTCTGAAATGCGTTTTCTATAAAAAGCTGTACGTCATCTTTTCAACTTTTTAACGCAACTGACGTAACGGATAACAAACGTAACGCAACCGACCTAGCTCACGCAACGACGGCTTATATCCTTGCGTTTTGGCTGTTACGACAGCTGCGTCAACGGCGCTTGTTGCGTATTTTTTGCATTCATTGCGTCTGTTGGAAAACCCGCTTTATGCGCATTAGTTCGCCGACGCCGCCCGCTGATAAACGAATTCTTTCAGCGAGCAGCGACGCACGATAATTTCGCACGAATTTACCCGAAAATTGTCCACAAATCGTGTTTCATGTGCGTCGTCGTCGATCGCGCAGTCCGTGGCAGCTTAACGACGTAACGAACGCGTCCACAAAACAGAAGCAACTCGTTCGTTTTCAGTTTATTCACTCTGTTGCTGTAACTTTTTCTCACGTGACGAGTAATCTCTTGCAATTGCAGAGCGGTAACGACGAAACGACAGTCGTCATCACTGCTCAGTTACTAACAAACCAGATATCGATATCCACATGTTGGTAATATTCAGCGTCGATGCTAATATACGAAGCCTATGGCCCAGTTTGCGCTGTTCAGCTTTAATGTCGGCCATGCGCGGGGAGTGTGCATACCGGATTATATAGAGTGAAGCGGAAGGCATGCATGGTAGACGAAGTTAGCAAGACACGTGACAATTGTTCATTCTTTTTTGCAAATTTTCTGTTTCTGTTCATTCTCAAGCGTGGCACAATTTCAACAAACCTCTCCATTTTCGGCACCGACGACTGTTTTCGGCAACTCGTTTAGAGTGACTACAGAACAATCGTTAATTGCGCGCACTTTTTAAATGTGGCAAAAGCAATTACTGATTATCCTTTCATTAGCTCGTTAGTTTTTTTGCAACTAGGGGTATTTTCAGCTACCACAGCCAGTAATGGCAGAAGAGCACGAAGATGAAGTGTTGTAAGCTGGAACCCGATTTTTTGTTCAATGACAAAATACGCCTTGGAGCAAACGACTGGAACACAAAACACCGGCGAGCGATATTTTGATAAATTGAGCCGACGAGGAGTAGCACGTCTAACTTGGAAAGCACAATGTGTCACTGCAGCCCACGGAGACTGTTTCCTGGAGAGAGTAGCATTAGCAATCACCAAGCCAATTTTTAACTCGTACACACGTCACCACAAGTCAAGTATGACACTAAACTATAATTGCGTACAGACATATACGGTGTGCGGAAAAATATGTCTCTGTACAAAAAAATGGTTAAAAATTACTCGGCAATCGCTTACAATTTTGAAATTTTGAAACGAAATTTTACACATTTATTACCTGTTCATTTGCATGTAAAATGCCAAAAAGCATTTTATTATTTGTAACTAAGATTAAGTTACTGCATTTTAACTAAAGCCACATCGTCATTCCTCACGTGCAGCAGAATTAATGTGCGCAGAACGAAAGACGCACCATGTTTGCACTGTAGAAAGGTGGCTTAGTGGCTCAGCGGTTAGGGCGTTGGATACAAGACCGAAGGGTCCACGGTTCAATGCCCAGCCGATGCAATACCAAGTAACAACTCTGGGCAAGTTGTTCACACCTACCTGCCTGTGTAGGTGCAAGTGTCTGGTGGTTAGTGTCGATTCGATTCGATTCTTACTGCCGTCATTTGCAAGCCACCTTGAGCAAGTTGCTAACCTACGGTGTGCTCAGGCCAACTCAGCCTCCTACCCTTCGTGGGATGGGAAATGAGTAGTGGCTTACGGGCTACGGGGTGCAGTCCTAGTGCGGCTGATTGGCGCGATGGTATGTCTGCTTGCTGCAAGCCGCGGGTCTATAATGTTCGCTGATGCGGGCAACGGATGGCCGCATAGTGCGCTGCGGTATCATTAGCTCATGCCAATCAGCTGCCACTTCCAAGATTGTAAAGCGCTTTTAGTCTCTCTGGAGTCCGTCTGTTGTAAAAAGCGCTACAGCAAGTACTGCACTTTTTTCCTTTTTGCCTGTTATGTTTGCCAATCACTGTGAGTACTGTCTTGGCGTGTTCACTGCGACAATGCCCTATATAAATTTACATTTGACATTTGACAAGGATTTAATTTCTTAGTGAAATTTTTATTAGCCTTGTTGATCGGTACGTATGGCAACTTATTCCATACCACCTCCCCCAGCGCCTTTTTGAGTTCAGCGACGGATTTCTTCCGTTTCGGCGACAAATTGTCGAGAAATACAAAAATAAATAATTACAAAAAACTCTAAAAACGTTACTTTGAATAAAAACTGTCCATGTTGTTTTGAACACGCGTTACTTACGCACTGGTGCATTAAGTTTTTAAATGCACAAAATAATGATTAACGTCGTCAAATCGTCACGCAAAAATGTACCGTTTCAACAATAAAAGAATATTAAAAGCCGCTTGACCTTTTTATGTAAGTAAAAAAATAATAAGTGTGTAAAATTTTGCGTAAAATTCTAAGCGATTGCTCAGGAAATGACATAAAAACTTTAAAGAATACGTTTTGCCGCACCCTGCAGATAAAATGCACAAGCACAAGCCACTGTTCCTATGCTCGTCTCTGTAGCCACAGTACAACAAGATTTTTAGTTTTGCGTTTCACTTTGGTTTTCGATTTCTTGCCATTCGGCACTAAAATTCAGAGTTTCTACAGACTTACTAATAATTGTCTTAAAAGACGGGTGGCATGAAAATGCGCATTAAATCATTCAGCCTAAAGAATTTAATTCACTGACTGTCACCGAGATGCACTTCTTTCTTTACGAGACGCTTTTTCTCAATCCGATGATTCATTGTCTCACAGTATAACACACTTCACAATATCATATCATTTCATTTTGTATATAAAATTTATAGTGCTCTCACTGCTTGATAAAAGACCATGGGTGCATGTACATGTATTTCGATCTTCATAATGTGGCATAGCTTTTGCTCTAATTCAAGCACGCCTACAAAATAGTCGGTCTTTCGCCGTTTGTAACTAATGTCATCACTCAATAGGCTTACCATGCTTCTGGCCTTGCTCAATATCACACGTCACGTTTATCAAACATAATCATTCACTGTGCCACGCGGCCCTAACTAACAGGTTCTGTTCACTGTCCGATATACTCAACCTTGAAGAACCGTTAACTGATTCTCAATGCGCGAAGAGATGTGCTAATAGTGATGATTGCAGTGACGACTGTGCTGAATAAATAGGTCTCGATAGAATTGGCGAAGCAACAAGCAACGAGTGCGAGGGACTGCAGGTGGTGCGAGAAATGAAACAAATCGTAGCCCACAGCAGTCAGCAGCACGAGCACTAACGCATTGACGCGCGGCTGCAAATCATCCCTCCGCCATCAGAACTTTTCGCTTTTTTGACGTTTCGCCTCCAGGGCGCTTTGCCTCTAGCCTGGACGTTTCGCCCTCAAGACGTTCTTTCTCCGCCCATCGTCTTTGCCGTCCGTCGGTTTTCGCCGTCGTTCGCAATTTTTGGTCGGCAAAACGTTCAGAGGCGAAACGTTTTGGGAGCAAAACGCCCAGGCTAGTACTGCGAAACGTCCTGAGGGCGAAACGTCAAAGGGGTGAAACGCCCGTAATTCCGTCGGCCGTCACATTTCATCGCAGTGCGAGCTACGTCATCAGCCAGCGGCTGCCACTGCAAGCGCGTCTTCTGTCATCGTTCCGTCTCCGTGATGCTTCTGTAGCTGCTGTCGTCGATAACGTGATAATAACGATCACAGTGTCCGTACGAATTATCCGCGTCCGCATTATATGCCAACTTAGTGCGCGCGACAGTTTGCAAAATTTCATTTCAGTAAATAAGCACACGAATATGCATTACATGTGCGTAAAAACCTCACACCAAAAAATTTGTAGTTTTCCTATGTTTAATATTTACAGTTTTATCCGCATGAAATCAATCGTCAGCAGACATCGTATATAAGCCTTAGCGATTTGGCGACGATTGTAAATCTTAGAGATATCGACTAACTACTCTTGCTGACAGAATAATATCGTCGACGTAAATATTTGTTAAAACAAGATAATGTTCATACGAACACGGAGTCTGTCTAATGCATTTCGATAGTTTACAGTATATGTCAGTATAAATATAATCAGTAAGCTGTTTAGATTAGTAGAAAAAAATCAAGCAGTTTAATTTCAAATTGTACAGCAGCAATGTTCTTGTATTGTTATGTTATCTTTCGCTATTATTGTAACTAAACAATTAACGTTGCCAGTCATGTGACCGTTCGAATCGTCGAAAGCGCTTTGCTATAAATGGTCCATTGTGAGTTTTGTGACCATGCGCTTACCTTGCACCATTATGAAGATATGGCACCTTAAAGACAATGGGATCACCACCTTGACCTTTTGGGGTCACGTGACGTCATCGGTCACGTGACCATTCGACTTGCTGTGGGCCACTTTCTATGGGTGGTCGGTCCATTGTGACCATATGGCGTCTCAAAAGTTGGACGCACGCAGGGGCGCAAGGACGGACGCTTATGTGATTTTATACTCTGTCCAATGCTATGGACAAGCCTGGACGTTTCGCCCTCAAGACGTTCTTTCTCCGCCCATCGTCTTTGCCGTCCGTCGGTTTTCGCCGTTTTGCACTGTTATGGAGATATGGCGTCTCAAAAGTTGGACGCACGCAGGGGCGCAAGGACGGACGCTTATGTGATTTTATACTCTGTCCAATGCTATGCATTGCATTGGACAAACAATAATCTTATTAGCTAATATTCACTTAATCTCTCTGTGCAGACCGCGCAACAAGCAGACTGTTTGCTAACAAACGCACTGCATGTAGAGCTCATGAGCCAGCGAATGCCGTCGTTTTCATAAATGCGTTAATATTTTAAAAGCTTGTAAAAGCGATTACAATAAAAAAACTTTAGTTGTGTTGATTTGCATATTTAAAAATAAAATTTGGGTATTTCGAGCACATCATAACTTAGCCGACTGTGATTCTGCGGCAGGATAGGCAATGCGATATAATGCAGTATGTTCGGCGTCATTAGTGACGTCATCAGGCGGCAATCCCCATACGCAATGACCTCTCTGTTCCATGCTCTAGTGGGTGGGGTAGTGCTTGTTCTGGGACAGCCGGAATGACGTTTCGAATCCAATCACAGACGGAGTCCAGACTGACGACGAATATGGGTCCCTAGCTCTACACGAATCCACAGAGCTTGATGAAAACGCACTGAAATATCTGATGTCTCATCAGTTAGCATTATGCAGACAAGTAATCAAATGAAAAAGTAGTTGCCAAGTAGATGTAACATACTGCATAAAAATACCAATAATTGCATAATTATGCAACTTCTCATCTCGTTTCTTCGCTTCGGCGGCTGAAAGGGAAAGGTATACGGTATAGACAGTGTACAATATGAGTGAGTGTCGCAATGTGTAAAGAGTCGGGTTAGCGACTGACCGTCTGCAGTTTCCGGTCGGTGCGTACGGCGTGAATGACCAATGTGTTGCCGAGCACGGTGATTAGGCAGAGCAGTGAGAGCACGGCGCCGATAGCGACTTGCGCTGCCAACTGTATGGGCGTCGACGACGAGTAGGAGGAGGAAGAATCATTATTACTGGACGCCATTTTGTCGGTTGTCACGTTGTACGTTATAAGTTCCAGTCGATCGTCGACTCCCATCAGCACACTGACCTTCGATGTCCACTGCCAGTCAGTCGATACGCCATTATTCATCATCAGTCTTCACCTTCAACAATGACACGCTTTCACTCACGCTAGGATGCCCACATACGACAACGGCGATTTCTACCACTCCTATTCTTGAATAATTCTTCTACTTATTACATGACCTTTTTAATCAAGTAGCTCAGATATCGCGTAGCATACGCAATGTGCAGAAAATTGCATCAAAAAAAAACTGAAATGTTTATTAATAACGTTCTTCAAATAGACCGAAACATTAGAAAAAGTTTGCTCGTTAAAATATGTTATGCATTTGATAACAAATATCCCTCGTTTTCTTATTCTCACTCAAATAACCTCAAATGACTTTATTTATTACAATGGCGGATATTATCATTAAGTACATGTACAATATGGAAATAAATTTTAAATGTTGCTCAAAGTCATAAACAATAATATCAATTTCGTTACGGCTATCTTGCATACCAGTTCACATACGATCAACTTTACTAATTATATATGTAAAAAAACTTACCACTTTACAATTATGTGTAAGGACGGTGTGATGATATCAGTCCTCTAAAACAGTAAAAATCATTCGGGTAAACTTAGGTGGGGCTATCCACATGGCGTCCTTACAAGCTGACTTTAGCTGGTAATCACTAACGTAGTCTAAACTCTAAAGCCTTCTTCATTTGATGTTATTTGTCGTATTAGGCCTACTTGCCCAATGTTTACTGATTAGCGTAGCAGCCGAAAATGTTTCTGTTAGGAGTCCACGACGTAATCAGGCCATTCAAATTTGGTGACGATCGGTTCAGGGGTTTGAGGTTGGCTGAAGGTCAAAGTTTGCATTTTCCCATAGACTTTGAAAGGCGTCCTTACAACACTCACACTATCGTGTGAGATGTGATACGCTTAATATAGGGTTAAGTGACAAATGACTGTGAGTGCCTTCATTTCGAGTATGACAGAATTAACCAATGTACAGAGTGAGCCCAAAATTTTTTTTAAAAACAGTAAAAACTTTGTCTAAATTCTAAAATAGCAGTAGAAAAGTTCTATCAGTTGTCGATAACGCACGTTATCTATAGTATTGCTGCAGCGCTTCTTATATAAGACGAACTCGTGGCCAAAAGCAGAAACTTTTCATTTGGCGCCACTCTCTTTATAAGCCTAGCGTATGAAATGGTTTAGCTCGTCGTCGCTGTGCGGGTGCAGTCAATGGTTGCTGAACGTTGACCCGTTGGTGATCCCTGACTTTGGATTGGTCATTCATCACTACACACTGCAGTGGACGTGAAATTATCGACATGCTATCGTACTTCGGACAGAACGAGAGATATGCAAGAGATGTACGACTACACGACTGAAAATCGAATGCGTTAAATCTGACAACAAAGTTTTTAATTTTATTACTTGTAGAACTTCACATCAGTTCCAGTTATTATTAACTTTGAATCGAAACAAAGAGAAAGCGTGAGATATTTACTCAGTGTAGCGATGTATTCGTTGAGTGGTCGCTGGCGTCACACGTCGCATTGGAACTTGTCCGTCGCAAACGTTTGAGTCTCTTATATAGCAATCAGCTTGACAGTATCTTAGCCACATACATCTAGGAACACATATTCTTCTACAAGTCAGCTGACAACGCCACACTAGACTTCGAACGTGAATAAAACGAAGAAACTAAAACTTTTTCGTCTGCTATATTTCTTTCAAACAACGCTTGACGTCTCCGGCGTATCGTTATGCCGCGCGAAAGCAGCAGCAGCAGCTGTTTCTGGGCGATGATATCAGTATCAGCTGCAGGCCACAATGCGATGCAATGCAATGGTGCTTGCGGCGCAATCAGACAGACGTCTTTTTATCCGTCGACTGCACGCCCAAACACGCACTAGGTGCACGCACGCACGCACGCACGCTTAAGACGTTCTGTAATTTCCGTAACCTTCTTTGATGCTGTATTAGGACGATTCGTGTTCCGATCCATAGATGTTAAAAATATTCATTTGCAAATAAAATACATAAAAAACATGTATTTTATGTTTTTATAACCGTGATTTGTAACCGTGATTATGGTACATACTCAATTATG
>Ga0209367_1001217_pt1 | contig 30857 bp, 15 predicted proteins | sample WorMetLIZISLAND2_FD_187412 | JGI IMG/M metagenome (GOLD analysis project Ga0209367, IMG submission 187412) | Marine gutless worms symbiont microbial communities from Max Planck institute for Marine Microbiology, Germany - Olavius geniculatus... ...
CACATTGTCACAATAATGTGAACCCGCTGCCCTCCCCCCTCGGAGCGTGACATCATTTATGGATGACTTTTATGTTTAATCAGTGACATACAAGAAGGAAAAGCTTAGTTAATGTAAATATTTTTGTGCTACAATGTTTTATGCATGAGAAATGTTGAATGTTGTCTTGTATATGTATTGTGTGTGTATGTGTTTTTGTTAGACCAGTGTCTTGGGTTGGTGGCCTCAGTTCAGATCAGGTGTCAAGGTATGCAAGGAATGTTAATTGCTGCTTGATAGATAGAGAATATTGGAGTTTTGTTCATTTGTGCAAGCTTAATTTTGCTATGCTTTGGTGTTCGTTGTTTATTCTGCTTAATGCCTTTTTACACACAACGGTAGCTACTGTTGTAGCGTGTCTTAGCCATCGCAATTCTTTCTATCCGTCTATCCGTCTGAGCCTCCATCACACAGGTGGATCAGTCAAAACGATGCAAGCTAGGATCACCAAATTTTCACCATCGGCTGCCTGGAAGACTCTAGTTTTAGGATCAGTAAAGCTTTTTCATAAATTCGAAAGGGATCACCCTCAGCTATATGAGAAGGGGGTGGGAAAAATTTGCAATTTTCTGCCGATACGGCATTGGCTGAGTGAGACAGGTCGCACCTTCTGGTGAGTACAAGTAAAACACTGTAGATAATTAGCTGTTGGTCATCTGGCGCCCTTTGGTGACTGTAACAGACTGGGCTTTCAAACATGCATCGCTGTTGCATGTTCCCCTTTGCATTAGCTGGGCTTTTCTTGTTCATTCATTGTGTTGACAGTATTTGCTTGCAAAAATGAGGTTATAAAAATACCACATATGACATAGGTTTGTTAGAACTTGTCTTAGACTGTTTGAACAAAGTCTTGATTCTCTCTCTGTCTGTGTCCAGTTGCAGCTTTTCAGATGCAATATCTGGGGATGACATCATTTCCAATCATGTGACGCTTGATGCTGATAATGGTTCTTTGTATGCTCGTATTGATCAACTGCTTGATTCCACTGACAGCGACAAATGCATGGCTTTCGATGAGCTCCTCAGCCAAGAGAATTTGGTTTGTCTTTTGCTAGTTTCTTTTTATGCAGTGCTCAGTGCAATGGTTCTTCTGTTGTTTTTTCTGTTACTTTCCATTTGTAGAATTTAATAGAAAGTTGACACATTTCTGTGCCAGTGTATTATTGCTATGATTGGATTAGCATTCTATGTCACAGTTGAGTTGAAGAATTTTGTAAAATTTTGGCATATTTTTGTTTTTAAAATTGACATGGGTGAGTCGTTTTTGTTCTATAGTTCTAGATTGAAATCTGTTCAGTCAGTTATCACATCTGTTTGTGCTTTAGTGATAGCAAATTCGAGTGAAAATGCTAAAACATCATTTTTTACATGCAATCTCAATTCTATCTGTCTGTCCATCCATATGTTTGTCTGTCTGTCTGACACACGGGTGGATGAGTCAAAAACAGTGCAAGCTAGGATCACGAAATTTTCACCATCGGCTGTCTGGAAGACTCTAGTGTCAGAAACCGTAAAGCTTTTCCATAAATTCGGAGGGGCTCACTAGAACAACAGCACTAAATGAGAGGGGGTAGGAAAAATTTGTGATTTTTAGCCAATAAGTTGCTGTATCTCGAGATAGGGGTGCAAGATAGGGGCTAGGTTACTATTAATCAGTATCACTAATAGGGAGTCGTACACTGGCTCTCGATTGTCACCGAATTTAATGACGATGGATGACCTTGAACGCCAAAATAGGTTTTTTTGTGGATTTTTTGGCGATTTTGGGCTGCAAGACACATTTTAAGAGTGACTTGCGCGGAAATCAATTGAGATAGACATGGAGAAGCTGGGTATGAAATTTTCAGCATTGAACCTTGATTTCGATGGTCCAAGTCTCGATTTTCTAGGTTGAGGGAAACCTGCACACGAGGACATCAAAGAGCTGTACCCACCCCATAGAAGTCATTATTTTACCATTGCCAGTCTTTCATGAAAACGATTGCAGATAGGCATGGGCATGCTACCTATCACAACAAGCACTAGTGATGAGCTTTTCAGTTGTTTCAACATCGATGACTTTGAAAGACCCTGAATTTCCAAAATAAGGATTTTTAAAATTGATTTTTGTGATCTTGGCTATAGCGCACACTCCATGAATGAACTGCGACGAAATGGCTGGAGATAGACTGACAGTTTGCGAACAGGAACTGCTATAGTCTTTCGCGCATCTCGTGAGCATTAGCTCAAATTTCTTGTTGTAAAAAGCTGAGCCTACGTGAATATGCATGAATTTGTATTGTTGTGTTCTATATGTTATGGTTGTGTATTCAGTATGAAACAGATGCTGACTTTCTGTGGAGGTTATCAAAAGCAACATATTTTCAGTCTCAGTTAGAAGCATCTCGAGACAAGGACAGGCAAAAGAAACTTGTCTACCAAGCACTTGAGTATGCTGGTCGTGCTCTGAAAATCAATGACAACAACGCTAATGTTCACAAATGGTTCGCATGACACAGTGACACTGCTTTATTTTGCTGTTTACATTATCTATATTTCATGAAATTTAAATATTCAAAGTTTGAATTCTATAATATCAGCTAATCGTAGAATGAGAAACATGCTAGCAAGTTCATGTTTTAGGATTGTCTTAAGATACTTTTGTGAATTTTTTTGTATTAGTTGTCTGGGAAGTAGCTAAATTTTTTAGTGACACATCAGACTTGGAATTCTCAAGACTTGTGACTTGTGATGATGAGTCTTGGCTATTTCTAAAATATTAATGTTGGTCTTGATCATAAAGCTTATAATCAAGGTTGTAATTTGATGAATTTACATAATTAACATAATTTACATAATTAACTATTATTAAGTTACCGTTTCAATAGATCTATAAGTCTATTCAAAGACAGTCTTGGTTCCTGTTTTAGTTTAAGATTGAGTTTTTAATTACGTGAAGTGAACTGAGGTTCTTGAGCTTGGGTCAAAAGTTGTGCGATTAAAACTTTGGTGTGAGAGATTTTTAATGTGGCAAACACAGTATGTTGATACTTTGTTGGTTCTGAGTTTTACAATATTTCGATCTTATGGATCAGAATTTGCTTCGACTGTTTCCTGTATATTTAATGTGAGTACACATGGTAGAGCGGATGAATAACTGTGAATTTTAAATTATTGCTTGTTTTATTGCGAACTGTGACTGCAGGTATGCTATTACCCTGGGCTCAACAACAGATTATGAGGGACCAACTCTGAAAATTCAGAATGGTTTCAAGTTTCGTGTAAGTGTACCATGATTTTAGAACACATTCTACTGGCAACAGCATTAGTCATCTGTGCTGAAATGCATTTGCTTTGAATTTGTTATCATGGCAGTCAGTTTCACAATACTTGTTATATATAATTATGTTCTGTGCCAGCAGAAACTATAAATGCAAGAGTAGGGCCCGGGACACTGCCGGGTAACAACCTTAGGCAAGTTGTTCACACACATGTGCCTCTGTCACCAAGCAGTATAATTTGGTACTGGCTTCACCGCTGGGACGTAAACAGGCACATCACACTGGCCCCGTATCCATGGTCTTGCAGTGTAAAAATTGGTGTCTGGCTGAGGGCCTTAGGAAATGGAGATCAGCGCCGCCCTATGGGCTGTAAGGGTCGGGAAGGACTTTACGTTTTTTTACTACCTAAACTGAATTTGCGTGTAAATGTTACTGTTGAAACTGCAGTTGAAACATAACTAGCCAATCCTGGTCTTGGCAATGAATGATGTAATTTGTGACGTAGACTCACATAGACAAAGCAGTTGAGCTGAATCCTAAAGACCCAACTGCACATTACCTGCTTGGTCGCTGGTGCTACAGTGTAAGATCTCATTTCTCTGGCTTCTTATTGCTGTAATATATTGTGTATATATAGCAATAAAATGTTGATGAGATTAGCTTTCAAATGATCCGAGATACGAGAGACAGTTTCTTGTGCATTTTGGCACATCGTCACATTGTTTATTAGTTGTGACACATATCTAGGGACCAACCGAATTCACGGGAAAAAATGCATGATTTCACGGCAGAATTTTTAAAATGTGTCAAATTTCACGGAAAATTCACAGAAAGAGTTTCAGAAATTCATGGGAAATTCACAGGCCCCACAGACGTTATTTCAAGGTGCTGTGCTAATGCAAACGAAGAAATTTCTGAACAACGAATATTTACTACACTAAGTCAAGACTCAAGACAGTCAATGTTAACTACTTAGTGCTAAAGTGCAACACGTGGCAAACAGCAACATCTGTACAAAATCTGCTGATAAAACTCTGGAATTGTCATAAATTAAACTAAAAGTGCTAAAATTCACGAAAAATCACGGACTTCACGGAAATTGGCTTTTTTCACGGAAGGAGGTCAATTTCACGGAAAATGTCACGGCCGTGAAATCGTGAATTAAGTTGGTCCCTACACATATCTATTTATTGTTTGTGCAGTGCCTCAGTTTGGGGCACTGCCGACTAACTATTCATCCCCAATCAACATCCAGTAGCACCTTATACCTATTTTGTTCAACTCTAGCACCAACATTTCTGTATTTTATAGCACATTTTTGGATGTATATAATTTGTTTTATTGTATTATTTAAGGTTCGTTTTTGTTAGCCGATCGTACTTTGGTAACAGTCGAGCTGTTATCATGGTTGTCGTCCATTCGTCTGTCTATCCGTCTGTCCGTTCATCCGTCACGGATGTATTGTGGCTAAACGGTGCGAGATAGGGCCTAGGTTGTTATTGATCACTGCTAGGAAGTCGCATATTGGTTTTCAAATGAAATGAAAATCATTTTACTTGAATGACCTTAAAGGTCACTGACAACTAGTATGGTCAGCTATCTTAGCGACAGCTTGGCTTCTTGTTATTATTGCTCAGCACTACTGTCCAATGTTGTAGGGTGTGCTCTAGAGAACTGTGTGATTGTATCATAGGTATACATGATGTCATGGGTAGAGCGTAAGATGGCTGCAGCGTTGTTTGCCGTTCCTCCAACTGCTACTATAGATGAAGCTCTTTGCCACTTCATGCAGGTCTGTCTCTTTCTCTGTATCTCTATCTATTTGTCTATGGGTTTTCCTCTCAGCTCCTGTTATTACCTAGGGGGCAAGACTGATCCAACAGACACGGTCTGCTGTAAAAGTTGTTATATATAGTTGGATTTTTTAGACCCCCAGCAACAACTTCTGGGTGGACAACTTTTCCAATAAGCTCCTGTAACTTGGCAGTTCACAAAAATAGGGTGTTTTGCCCTCTGGGTATGTCTGTAAGTCTCTTTTTTTACTGTCTTTCATTGAACTGATTGTTATCGTATTGCATTATGAAACTGGAGTGACTAAAGCTGTGGATTCGAATCATTTATTGTCACACTGTGACACAGAGTTGCCTCGGTCTCAGGCATTTACTCATCTGCTTAAATATTTAACTTGCACTAGAAGCGCCTCACCCCTATGAGCGAGAGTATTTCGCCATGAAGCATTACACGGTGCGCTAAGCTGACGGGCTTGGCAGAATCAGCTGGGAAAGAAGACCCGGCAACTCAACCCCCAGCCTCCTCAGGCTGCTCGTAGGGGCAGGTTGGGGTCAAGGTGGGGGCACGTACCTAAGGCCCAAGGACTCGAACGCCGCAGTTGGGGTTTGTGACCGTGCAACAGGGAAGGCGCTAGAGGGGGCCTTCAGACTGACAAACAGACTTTCCATGCATTTTAGTAAGATTGCAAAGATTATTGCAGCTTCTAGTTATCACATCTGCTAATGTGACAAACTGCTGTCGAGTATATACACATCTGTTTTAGGTTTTATTATGTATTAGTTGTGTCTAGTGTTTTCGATTGTTAGTTAGTCCCATTTAGGATCGTGTTGTACATGCTATGCAAAATATTATGATTTGATTTGAAGGTAGCTGATAAGTCTGTTCTTGCAAATGGTGTGTTTTTCTGCTTGTGTGTTTAGGCCGACAAATTAAATCCTGCAGAATGGAAGGAGAATCTCCTGTTTATTGCAAAGGTTTGTCAGAGGTCAACATTGTCTCTGGTATGTCTAATTACCACAATGGACACAACGAGGCGGCAACGGGCCACAAACTGACCACAATAGTCACAGCTGACCATAGCTCTCTGTAGCTGACCATAACGACAAAGATGATGACATAAAAGATGAAGAGAAGAGACATCTGTGTCCATTTCTGACGTTGTTTTATCCATCCATTTTCTGTTTCGTTTGACTTCACTGTTGTTGACATCTCCGTCCATTTGTTTTATCCGTTGTCTTTGGCACCGACCATTTGTCTTTCATGTCGTTTTTTCCATCGTTTCCCCAATGAGTTATGGTCTGTTGTGGTTCGTTGTGGTAATTAATCATACCCCATAGTCTCTGTGTATAATTCAAAGCAGATAAACTATCATCATCGTTTATTTTCCGAGTTTAAGAGTGCATAACAGCTAATATGACATCTTGCTGTGCATGTCTGAAGAATATAAGAATTCAGTCATCTGAAATGCAAAGTACATGTAATTGGATTTGAAGTAAAATGAAGTAGGTAATCCTTGCTACTTGACATGCAAGGAACCTGCTGCAAAAATATGAAAAATAAAACAAAAGTAAAACATTGACAGCTATAACAAAAGTGAAGCAAAAGTTTAGGAATTTTGAAGATTATTTCATCAAGTTGACTCCGGTATCGTGACCAAGGCTTTTTGTCCTTGACAAAGACTAACACTATTTTTCAAAGGTGGTGTTATAGTTCTCAATGGAAGCTTATTCCAGAGCTGTTTAGTGTCACCTGCCATATTGGATCACACAGTGTTACCTGCCACCTGACACAGGTGAATGCACCCCACCTCAATCCCAGCCAGGTAGGTCGGCACTCGATTTATCTACCCCGGAGGAATGGAAGGCTGAGTGGATTTAGGTGACTGGTTACATACCGAGATGGTTTACCTGCCCGCAGGCAGTCACCCATCCAAGTACAGGGTGGGCCAAAAAAAACCAGACCTGTTTGAGCATTGATAACTCAGCGACGGTTACTCGTAGAAAGGCGTGTTATATGTCAAAAGTTTTAGAATGTTGTAGACAAAAAGGGCCGAACTTGCATAGCAAACATTTAAATATTCTTTGCCTAATTTGCATAAATCTTTATTACCTCTGAAATTAGGCATTTGCCTGCACTCCCATGTGCCCGAGTTCGTTGAATTCAAAAACTCAGTGCCAAAAAGTCCAGATTTAAATTCTGTGAATTATTCAGTGTGGAGGTATTGCAACAGATAGCATGGCCACAAAATTTCAATAACTGACCAGCTAAAACTTGTGCTAATCAAATGCTAAACTCAGCTGATCCTGAACACATTGACTCCAGCGATCGATCAGCTGCCTAAAAAGACTGATGACGGTTATGAATGCAAAAAGCTGGGCAACTGCCTATGTCGAATTTCATCTAAACTCAACGTATGTGATAATGACTTTTGATATTTCATTGTATGCTAAATGAAAATCAACTTAAAGTCACGTGTCACTGTCAATTTAGCATGATTTTAGGGGTAAGGCAGATTTGTGTAAATCAGGCAAAGAATATTTAAATGCTGAGGCATGCAAGTTGTACACTTCTTCTGTACACAATTGCGAAACTTTTGGCATATTACGCACCTTTCCATCAACAAACATCGCTAAGTTATAAAAGGTCAAATATCCATGTTAAATCAATTACAGTCAAATTTGGCAAAATTTCGGGGGTGACGAATATTTGTCAAATTAGGCAAAGAATATTTAAATGCTTCAATATGCAAATTTGTCGTTTATTCTTTACAGCATTCTGAAACTTTTGACGTATCACACGTCTTTCTGCCACTAACGATCGCTGAGTTATTAACGCTCAAACAGGTCTGGTTTTTTTGGCCCACCCTCTACTAACCTGGCCCGGCATAGAGTAACTTCGTTCCTCAGATGAAACGCGTTACTGCTATGCCACAATCCACAATGCACTTCAAGACCAAGACCATGATGTTGAGGTCTTTGTTATTGGGTTCAGGGTGACCACTTGTCTGGAAAACCTGGAGATGTCAGGGAATTTGAAACATGTCAGAGAAATGTCAGGGATTATGTTAACAGTCAGGGAGATGTCAGGGAAAAAATCTTGTCTGGGAAAAGTGTCCCAAAACTGTTCATTTCTAGTTGAATATTTGCGTTCAGCTCCATTTTTTCGCTTCGCTTGCAGACTTTTACTCCCATACTTTTAAATTTGTGGTGCCAGTAAGTCGCTTTTGTTTGCCTTTATTGTTTAAACTGCACTAAATTTGGTCAGTTAACTTTCTGGAAAATAATTAAAATTGTTGCCAATAGATGTCATATCGCTACTGTTGTGATCGGCAATACTCCATCTATGTTTCCTTAAAGTGTCTGGAAAAGTCGGGGAATTTGATCATGACTTGAGAATGGCCACCCTGTGGGTTGTATTTTGTAGCAAACAGATGATATTAATTGAGCATCATGTTGATACGCTGGTTTTATGTGATGGTGTACTGTAGTGCCACATAGAGAAACGTGACTATAGAGCTGGGGTTCAGTGGCTGGACCGAGCCAACTCAGTTCCTGTCTCCAGCCGAGATGTAAGTCTTTCATCATTTGTCTGCTTTTCTAATATGATTTATTGAAGTTCGTGGTGCATTTTTATTTCTTATTTTTTGATGCAGCTTGTTATCTTCACCAAGTGTGAACATAGTGAACATTGGAGAAGATTAGGAGATTGATCGTTCTGTCTGTGTTTCTGTCATTCTGGGTACATAATGACTCGATGTCATTGCACCAACAAGGCAAGCAGCAACGCTGGCTATTACTTTTACCTCTCTCCGCAAAGTGGCTTTTCCTTCACCCTTTCCTTTCCTTGTTGTTGTAGGGCAGTGTTTTTCAGTCAGGAATATTCAGGAATATTCGTACAAAAAAATTATTAAAATGTGATAATTAGTTTTCAAGTTACAGTCAAAAATATTGGGGATGTTTTTTGAGACATGGTGTAGTTGTATTTGTAGGTGTAGTAGTAGCAGCAGTAATGTTTAAATCACTTAACTTGGTGGAGATATGCACTCTCTCGAGCGCCTTCTAGTTTAGCCCATGTAATTTATTTGTTAAACCATTTTCTGAAGTGGGAATGAGAATAAGTGAGTGAGCAACTTATACACTGCTAGTATGTAATAATTGTGTAACAGTTATATAATAAATTGCTTCAGTTAATTAGTTACATTATATTTATATTTTGCAAGGTAGTATGGTGACATTTCTAAGGTGTGGTGGAATCTTTGGCTATTAATTACTGTGAATTGTCAGCACATGACTGCAGATTGTTAAGGAGATACATTCGTTGTAACACTGTGACTGCCAATAGAAAGTTTTTATTGCACACACTTTTTTTCATTTTAACTTTACACAAACTCATTATTAGAAAATCGTGCTTATTTCAGAATATTTTGTTGATGTTAGTACGAATTACCAGATCAGTTTTGCTTTTGTTTTCGACATACTAAGTTTTAGTAATATGTCTGTATGATAGTTTTATGTTGGACGTTGGTTGATATTTATTCCTGCTTTAAATCATCGTTAAATAATTATTTGTTGCATCATTCCAGGATCAGCTATATCAGCAGGAAGTGTCGTCTCTGCTCTACCAGTACTCTATCTACCGGTAGACTATTTTCAACTACATACAGTCATCACTGTTGTGTCTGCTTCATAACGGTTTCAGACTTTGTCAGTTAGCAATTATGTTATTGTTATATTTTGTCGTGTTATTGTTTCATGCTACTGATGTTTGAAATGGTTCTTCAATGTGTTATATTGTGAATGTTATATGCAGTGTTTTTACTTAATTCAAATAATTATATTCAGTTTCACGAGGCCACGTGCTGCAAGTGAGTAGTCACACTCTGTATCACATCTTGAATACGGATATAATGTTAGTCAAAAAAGTAAGTCATTAGATTATTAGATGTCTGTTTATTTTTGTCATTCATTCACTGGCATAGTTGGTAGTAAATTGAACAAGGTGGTCATTAAAGATCCCACCGTGCTTAACTTTCTTTAGTTCACTGCCTGTTATATTATCTATATTATATTATTCAGAAATCAAACCTACCTGAATTTATCGCATTGTGTACCAGTAAGGGCGTGTTGCACCAACGTCGTTCATGATCTCGATTCAGCTGAATCTAGATCAAATGTTGAACCAAGTTCACGCTGAATTATGTTGGACCAAGTTGAACTCGGACCAGCTGATCACGTTCAGTTGAACGGCCGTGGTTATACCGTGGACGACACGCTCGGTCTAGAGCCTACGGGCCAACTACAGTGACGTGACTGCAGTGCTTATGAAACAGTCCAGTACAGATTGGCCGTAATTTGTTCGAATTTTAAGTTTCCCTGAAGTTACTACACAATTTTCGCATCAACAGTTGCATTGATAAAGTTCTGAAAATATGCATTTTGTGTTCCGATAGATATTCGTTAATTATTCTACGTCCGTTGTCAAGATAATATGTTTGCCGTAGCTACGGCACAGCAACAGTGCATCGGCACTCTAGAATGCTGTTTATTTATCCATTAATTAATTTATCCAGCACAAAGACCACAGAAAATAGATATAGCACAAATATAACATATCTTGATCACAAGTGTAATTGAATTTAACGTCTTATAAATCGATACGAATGAGTTTTTGTTGCTGTGGTTAAGGTTCGATTGTATGTTTACTGTAGCAGCGAGACATTGCCACCGAAAAATGCGATTTATTTATCTATTTGTTAATTTATCGAGCACAAAGAGAACATAAAACGAATATAGTAGAAATCTGACATATCCAAATCATCAGTATAATTGCATTAAAAGTCTTATGATTCGATATGAGAAAGTTTTTTGGACAGGATAAGATTTGAATCGGACAATTTTTTGCAGCAATAGTATGACCGAAAATATTTATTGCCTAGTGTGCATGCTTAACCGCGAGTTGAACCGAGATCAAAATTTGATCGATGGTCAGATGGCAGTTCAGAATTGAACGGAGATCAACACTTGAACCACTTAGTGCAACACAATTTACGGCTGAACTAGGTTCAAATTCTAAGACTATTTGACGCTGATATGACAAAAGTAGGGCTGTACCGAATAGCCAATTTTACTATTCGGTCGAATAAGAGTAATATGTTATGTTATTCAGCCAAATAGAATACGAATAGTTGACGCAAGTTCAAACAGATTGCCAAATGCCCTGGTTTCATTACTTAGTGGTGAAAAATTTCAAGATTGGGCACTTTGTATCCATGTTAAACGAGTGATACTGACAAACATTACTAACATTACATGACAGTGACTTACGACAGACTCTTTACAGTTGGCAAATGAAATGGTTAAGAAAATGCCATAAAGCATCGAATGTGGGCGTTATGCTGCTAAGACAGCTGCGCTGACAGCAGCTATCTTTGAGACTGAATTATTCGTATTTAGTATATTTATGGTGCTAGTGTTCGTCCAAATACATATACACTATTCAGCCTACTATTTGGGCCAAATAGAATACAAATAGAATATTTGGTACAGCCCCAGACAAAAGCATTAAAGTAAAAAATGGCTGCTTTGTGAACTGATGTCGTTATTTTTTATGCAGCCATTTATAGTTGCAGCATTGTGGGTCTCGTAGTTTGTCCTATATGAGATCTTTACTTGATAATATTTAGAAAAAAAATTGCTATGAACATTCCTTGGGGCAGGCTTAGCTGGTGTACAATTTTCAACTCAACTGGTGAAGGGTATTAGGGTTACTGTTGTGCTGTATGATCTATAACTTGGCGGACGGCTGTTGACATATTTTTCTTGTTGTAGTCAGTTAACGGAACAGTAGCATTAAAGGTAAAGGTAAAAAAGGTAAAGGCCAACGCTTGCTATAGCACTTCTTACCGTTGTTCAGAAGTGCTTTACAATCTCGGTAGTGGCAGCTGATTGGCATGCGCTAATGATACCACAGTGCACTATGCGGTGGCCATCCATTGCCCGCATTAACAAACAATTGGACCAGCGGTTTGCAGCTAGCAGACATACCACAGCCCCAATCAGCCACACTAGGACTTCACCTCGTAGCCCGTAAGTCACTACTCATTTCCTATCCCAAGTAGGGTAGGAGGCTGAGTTGACCTGATTAAGTGCTGTGATTTGCTCTGTATTGCCATTTTGTTCAGTCATGCTATGTATGTTGTTGTGATTATGTAGCTACACTGTGTCCGGTAAAAAAGGTAAACCCCTAGACATTGTACAATAAAAATGTCAAATCTGAACAAATCTGAATGAAATTTTGTACACTTAGTTCCCAGTATATTCCTGAAGCGAGTGTCAAATTTCGTTGAAAATTATCGTTTACGAGCCGAGTTATTAACAGTCAAATATCGATAGCAAAATTTCTTCATTACCAATATGACGCTAAATACTGCATTCGCTCGATCGGAAGTGATGTGTGTTGATGCAATCGACGTAAGCAATAATAAAATGGTATTTTCAATAGATGGTCGTGTTTTCGAGTTTGCATCCGGGAATGCAGAGGCCACTTTGAACACAAACTTCAGGTGTGTTTGCAATTTGCACTAACACACTTGTACAGTTTGTCAGTTAGGCCGACATGTCCATGCAGTTGCTTAATACTGGACAGTTCATCACAAAAGCCACTGTAACTATTGTTTGCGTGGGCACATTTAACTCAAATTCAGCACTTTGATTGCCAATAGATGATGCATTGTTGATGTTTTGTTTTGCCAAAATTAGACATTGTTTGTTGGAGTTATGCAAATGTGCAGAGTGGTTTACTTATGTAATGCCACATCAGTAACAAAGATATTTTGTTATCAATATTCAACAATTAATAACTTTGCTATGAAATTATATTTTTCAATGAAATTCTGCGGTCAACTCAGCAATTTACTGGGGATACTTTTATTTAGATTCGTTGAGATTTGACATTTTTATTGTACAATGTCGAGGGGTTTACTTTTTTACCGGACACAGTGTAGTGTATTATGGTGCATGCTCCTGCCATTTTGTTTGTAGATGCAGAAACATTCTTTGAACATTTGTTAGTTATTTGAAGTTATTTTTTAGTTTTGCCTTTGCTAAGTATAATCTGTAGAGAGTTGAAACAATGCAGTTTTGTATTTTTGTTATTATTGAAAAATATTTTTATGATACTGTTATTATGTGGCTACATTGTGGGTCTTGCCTGTTAGTTTGTCTGTCTGTCTCATAACTCAAACAAGAAATATTTTAGATTGTGACCAATCTAACATACTCCTCGCGCACATTTTTTTTCTTCTGTATTCTTTTAACTGCTTTGTAGTTCCTTTCTTTTCACACCGCAAATGACATCATTGGTCACGTGCTTTTCTAGTTGTATGATGCTATTGTTATTTGTCAATAAATGTTATCGGTTAGTTGTTTTTTTTGTGACAAGTTTACTGTTATGTGTTATTCTTAGACCATGCATTGTTGATCAGTGGAGTCACTAACCACACCAACAACAATGGCAGGAAAATTCTAGCGATCTAGTGTAAGGGAAACATTGACACTGTCTCAAAAAACATCCCAGACATTTTTTATTCTAACTTGAACAAAAATTATCAGATTTTTATAATTTTTGGTGTGAATATTTCCGACAGAACTTGCCATTAAATGGACATTCATTTTTTATGTTTCCCAATGTCTGCTTCTGCACTACCTGGGGAAATCAGGCCAAGCAAACTACGCATTGAAATGATAAAAAAACATCGATAAATTCCGTCTATCCTGATATGCTGAAGAGCCGAGAGCCAGTCAATTACAAGATTTGACTGTTGTGCAGCAATATGTTTACCATATGACGTTAAGGAATGTTTTTGAATTCAAGAAGTGACTGGTGAAGTCTGGATTAGTCTGGAGCATAACATTATCGATACTGCTGTCAATGAATGGAGAAATTGTCTCTATGTTTGTGATTGCACAATTGGCCAACATTTCGATCAATTTTATTGCAGGCAGCTGAAAAACAAAACAATTAGATAAAGTGTCAGCCAAAGTGTTAAAAATGTAAACAAAATTTGGTTTTGTGTGATATTTACATTAAGTAATAATACCACTTTTGGTAAAAATGCAATATTTCATTGGTTCTAATTTCTCAGGTAGTGCAGAAACATACGATGGGTGAGGTAGGAAACTACATAACGATTTGATTGCCAGTTGTCTTAGGAATAATTTTTACCAAAAATTATTAAAAGCTGATAAACCTTCTTCAAGTTACAATCAAAAATGTTTGGGATGTTTTTTGAGACACCGTGTAGTTACCAATTAAATGAATACAGCAAGGGAGATACGTATGAGTATACTTAAATGTCTGACAGTCATTTGAATTTTAACTTCGTGCTGTAATGTTACTGTGATGCAGGCATCACACACGTCCAAGGTTTGCAGCCACTTGGGGACTTTGTATCGAGACCCCCATATCAGGGCTCCCCGGACCCTACTCTAGGAGGACACGTCCTGCGTTAACTTTTCCTTTACCCCTGCACTGCGCACTGCATTATAGTTTACAATGACTGTAGTGGTGAATGGTTACAGCGCAATAGAGATGATACTGTGCTGTACAAATTCAGCCAATTTTTGACATTGATAGGCCTATAGGAAGAGTTCAAGTAAGGCGTAGAGCTATTTTGGAGCATGGTCAGAAGAATGGCAGAGCAATGCTCATTGAAGAGCTTTTAATGTAAGCGTACGGTATGCACTGCTGTTGCCGACTTTCAGACCTTTGCTAGTTTTCTTATTTTTATATTGACATTGCAGTTACTAATTTTTTATTCAACTGGAAGATAATCGCATCACAAATTCACTATTTCTCAATCCTAAAGACAAGACAATAAGCATAACGGACCGTAATCGTCTAGAAACTATTGGAACCTCCCGATACTTAGACGAACCGTTTTCGCGCGCGATTGTTTGTTTACATAACTTGTAACTAACTAACAAAATTAACAGTATTAAGTTCACGCATATTTATACCATGACATCTAAGGGTTTATTACGCAATGCACACGGCGAAGGGCAGACTGACGTCTGTTACGATGACAGCGGAGAGTAAATATACACTCTGGAAACCTGTGATAATGGAATTATGGCTTTTTCACCGCTTTGCTGGTTCTGGTTCGCCCCTGGCTTGTTCGCCCCTTGTCTCTTTCGCCGCCTGGCTCGTTCGCCTCCTGGCTGATTCGCCCTTGGCTATTTCGCCCCGCAGTAGCTGCTGTTGCACGTAAAAATATTGGTGTGCACATATCACAACCTTACATCTGTCTCTGCATAAGGAATCAGATATGCCCATAAGCTTTATGGGCTCAACATCAGTCTGTGAAGCATTGGGACATTAATTAGTCAAAAATAGTGTTTACGCCAATATAGGCATAAACATAGCCTGTCGTATATATTTACAACTAGGCGTAACAATAGCCCTGGCCTTTATCAAGCTAAGCTTCCAACCTGTCTCAGGAAAATTTGTGACAATTGTTCGGTATTCTAAACCATTTTCCTATATACAACACGAAGAAATTTTGGAACAGTTATGTTCTAAACACACAGGCAAAATTTAGCACCATTTGTAACAATTTGTAAAAAAAATATTCTTGCACTTTTGACATAGACCGGTGCTCCCCTGGTCACATCTGCCAATTGCCTATGATCACGACTGTCGTAAGTGCCTGCCTACAGCAGGCAGTCTCTTACGGCAGCCGTGATCACGGCAGCTAGCAACTGATGAGATCAACCTTAGCAAGGTACGATGCCAAGGTATCACGCCTTCATACCAGTCGGCCAGTCAAGCCTGGCAGCACTAGGTTTGAATTCATAACCAATGTTGCAACTTTAATTTGTTTGTACATCTATGGCTACATAATTGTACAAAATATCCTTAAATTTGCACGCTAAAAATTTAATAGCTAACAAAACTGAATAAGCTGCAATAACTAACCCTAACCACTAGCGCCACCTATCTAACGCCACCTGTCTAGTCTATGCCCATGCCCAGCGATGTTCTAAAAATAGCTAGCAATACCGTGGTTGCCGTGATCACGAATTCATGATCATAGACACTCCCTTTGACATATCGTGATTTTCATGAATTGTACGATATGTTGTAGACACATAATAACATGTGGAAATGATGGAGATGTACATATCTACAATGGTTTTAATGACGATGATCCTGTCTCATATCGTATTGGAGATGCTGTGTTCTGTGTCTGTGTTAAGGTATCGCTGTCATATTTATTTCTAACACAAGTAAACATTGTCAACATCATCATCAAAAGAATTTATAATGTGCCATTTGCAAATAAAATAAAAACAGTAGTGCAATACATTGTCAATAAAAGATTCCCAACACCTGCAGAAAGTAAGTTTTGCTAACTAGTGCACAGTACTGTAACTGTAACCCAGGGAGACTTCAGAATATGCAAGAAATATTGAAATTTACTGGAGGGCTTGGCAGTTAGTCTTTGAATACATATTGGGGCATTTATTTTTCCAGTGATACAAACTGTGTTGGAGACGTTTATTCCATTGACTTAATATTGCACATCTTTGACGACAGATTATCAGCAAAAATTTTTTCAAAAAAAAATCTGCTTGGGTCCATATTTGGTCGGATTCACATTCTTAACTACATGGTTGGCTGACTGCATTGACTGTAATATTGACAGCTGACCAGTTCGCATTCATACACGAAAAGTGTCAGAGGATATTTGCCAATAGTATATTTGCTGTTTCACTGCAGAATGAACGTCTGTATGCGGCCACTGATGGTAATGCGATTGAATCATACCTGTTTGAAGATGGTCAGCCCGACGGTGTTCTTAGTCGCTTTTCTGCCCCTGCGACTCACATGTGCTTCAGCAGTTCAGGAAGTGTCGTTGTGGTTGGTGCAAGGTAAAAGCTTTTAATGTACATTTCCACACTGTTTCTTGGTTTTTTTGCCAACGGATGTATGTCTAGTTCAAAACTTTTAACATTACACTGTGTCTGTTTATACCATCCCTTGCTATGTTGTAGTCATGATATGTATTGATTAGAGCTGTCAGATTCATGCATTAATTAACGTGTTAATGCGTTAATAAATTAACGCATGTTAAAAAAATTAACACATACGTAAATTTATGTTAATTTACTAAATTCTGAGAAAGAAAAGTTCCAATATTTCGTTAAACTGCTGTTATTTGACAGTCGAATGAATTCAAGCAACTAAACTGTAGTTGCCATTCCATCGCTACTGTAAATAAATAGTTATTTTGACGACAGACTAATAGATTTTTATGCTGGCTATGACGTCAGTTATTGTTCATTATACATTTTAAAATGTGTTTCTAACTTTCTATATTCTACAGGTGGGCCCCCAAATGTTGTGGCGCTCGGGGTAACTTACCCCCGTACTCTCTCGACGGAGCTGGGTGGATTAATAATGCATTAATTAATGCATTGGAACAATTAGCGCAATGCTTTATTGCATTAAAAATATCAAAGCTTTGACAGCTCTAGTTTCGATATTATACAACATGTTGAGTTTGCTAGTCTGCTAGAAGCCACATGGAGACAAGGAGTTGCCGAGTCCATGACCTTAGCAGCAGAGCTCACATTTATTCCAAACCATTCTTGTCTGGATCAGTCCCTAATGCCCTGTTGCCATTTCATGTCTTTGTCGTATCCTGTTCTTGGCGTTTATAAAAGCTCACGTTTATGGACTGATGTGTGTGTTCGTGATCTTGGCACATTCAGACTGGTGACTTAAAAGTAATTAATTGGTAAGCAGTAAACTATCAGACTGCAATGTTAAATTTTTATAAAATTTCCTGCTCGAAGTCTGTTTGCTTTCAGAACAAAATTCAACCTTGAGCTGACAGTTGTTTTCTCCATTCAGCACATACACTGTGTCTGGAAAAAGCTAACTTTTTCTTCAGTAAATTGCTAAAGGGAACACCAAATTTTGTTGAAAAATATTGTTTCTTAGCAGAGTTATTAATTGTTGAATATCATTAACAAAATATCTTCATTACTAATATGGCATTACTTACTGCAGTTGCTTAATTGGAAGCGACGTTTGTTCACATAATTAATATAATGTAAACAGTAATACTGTCAGGATTAAACAAAATAGCAGATGGTTGTTTAATACTGGACACTTTATTTTTTTCGGTGACCTCACAAAAGCTGCTGTATCAAATGTATCACGAAGTTTTGTTGTTTTTTTGTGTCACGCCATATTGGTAACAAAGATATTTTGTTATCAATATTGAACCATTAATATTTCTGCTAAGAAATAATATTTTTAAACAAAATTTGATGATTGTTTTAGCAATTTATTTGAAATTAACTGTACAAAATTTTATTCTGATTTGTTCCGACTTGACATTTCTATTGCACGAAGTCTAGGGTGTTACTTTTTTTCTGGACACAGTGTAGAATAACATATAGCAAAACTGCTTCGGTCATTGGAGCTGTTGATCAGTGGAGCTGTATCTTTTCCATCAGTTGTTAGTGTTACAACAGTAACCCTGCACAATTTGTAGTTAATTGTAGTATTTTCTGGGTGCTATCATAGTTAGTCAGACTCGTCTTACTTTGCTTTAACTAAAGGGGATGTCAGACGAATGACAAAGTTGGCCGACTTTTCTAGGCGTGGTTTAGTTGCACCAGAACATCGGCCGATAAAATCAGTGAAGCATGACACATGGCCGATATTTTCGCCTGCTACTTCGTACGATATCAGCTAGCACAACAGCCGAATGCAGATCGCAAAATGATACTTGCATCACTTTTTTGCATCTTATGAACAAAAATAAATATCAAACACAATAAATAACTAACATAAATATTCATCTTGCATTGTAAACAATCACTGTGGCAACCGCAACATTAACAAAATTTGTTGATCGATCTACAGAAAGTCGGCTGACAAAGTCGTCGAAGATAGAACATGCTCTATCTTGGCCGACGAAATCGGGCGATTTTGTCAGCCAACAAAATCGGGCGATTGTTGCATTTCACACGACAGATTTTTGTCCGGCGATTTTGTCGGCAGATAAAATCGGCCAATTTTGTCGTTCATCTGACATCCCCTTAAGGTTCGTCAAGCATTTTGATGTTTCATGAGTGTTTAGCTGTGTTGTGTTTCAGTGACTTTACAGTGAAGCTGGTGGATGTTGAATCCAAGGAGCAGCGACTCTTCAGTGGACATGAGGCACCAGTGTTGAGTGTTGCGCTACACCCAGACGAACATCTTATCGTGAGTATACCAGTGCTACCAGTACTACAATGATGACAACTACCAATGCCGTGGTACTGCTACGACTGTTAGTAGTAGTAGTTGCTGTTGTCACAATGATGTAATGATTCAAACATCACCATTACACAATGTCAGAAGAACGTTGCTGACTGTGTAATGGTAAAGTTTAATTATTAAATTGTGATTTGTGCTGTTTTTATATCTACAACCACGATGTCACCTTTACACTGTATATAAACTGAATAGTTTTTTCACATAACTTGTAGTAGTTTTGCCATTCATAGATTGAGGCACCAGTTCGGAGTGTTGTCTTGTGATTACTATTTCCAAAGGAATATATTAGTAGTTTTTAACTATATGGTTGTAGCGGTCTTGCCGACTCACTGCTAAGAGGTAGGTTTTCATTTTTTAAAAATTGCTGTATCTTGACATCATTAGCATACAGTAAGCCAGTTCAGTTTTGGCATTGCAGTAGGTAATTTGTTTTAAAAAGGCATTGATTATCTCAGCCAAGTGTGAATGTAGTGAACATTGGAGGAGATTAGGAGATTGGTCATTCTGTCCATTTCTGTGTGTGTCTGTCGTTCCCTGTGTGTGTATGTGTGTCTGTGTACATGTCTTTGAGGTGCCATATCTCCATAACGGTGCCAGATAGACACATAGTCACAATGTAGTAGTAGTAGTAGTATTTAAATAACTTCACTTGGTGGAGATATGCACTCTTACAAGTGCCTTCTAGTTTTTTAATGGTGTTATACTGCTGATATTGTAGTGGACTACATTGAGAGGGTGACTGGAATAATGACTGACAGACTTGTGGCTGTGTCACAGGACCGTGCCCATGACAGTAGTGATGAAACTGCACAAAAGATTTTTAATTACTTGAATAATACATGAATATTATTTTATTGTCAAATAACTGTAAGTTAATAAAATATTAGAACTCTTTTTTTTTATACCGAATTTATTAAATTTACCTATGTGCATTCAACCTGTGTTAATTTTTTTAACATGCAGTAGTTTTTTTACTGTGTTGAATATTTTGACAGCTGTACTTTTAAGGTAATTAACAGAACACTAGTGCCTCTAATTTAGTGTATTGATCACCATCTGTCATCAGCCCTTTTGCCAAAGAATAGCAAACCGATAGAAAATCATTTGTGACTGCTTGCAACATGTCGATAACCAGTATTATGGGAAAACCCTGAATTTTGGTGTTTTAATGTTTAAATGTTTTCGTTAAACGTTGTTCTTTCCGATGTTTCAGTTTAGTTGTCATTTACTTGGTGTGCCAAAATTTCTGTTAAGCTAAATTTATTCTTTGTAGTATTTTTTGTCACATTATTTGGTTTTGTGTCATATAGCTTGGTTGATGCTTATGTCCGTGCAATTTCATTTCTCTGCAGGCATCATCATCGTGTGATGGTACAATTCATGTATGGGAAGTTGATGACCAGGAGGTGGTGAAAGTTCTGACTGGGTTTCCTAAATCAAATGATGTTTCCACTGCAAAGATCAGTTGCCGTATTGCTTGGGAAAAGACCGGAAAGGTCTGCATTGCATGTTAAATACTAGATGTTTTTGATTGTCACAAGTTGCTGTGTTTATGTCCACATTGTTGTGAGGTAGTTTTTTTCTTATTGGTGACCAACAATATTAGTGGTCTCAACCATTAAATTGCAACAGATTGCTGCCATGTACAAATTGGTGCAGACTTGGTAATTTTAGCGTGACGCTTAGAGTTTATCATTAAATTATTTTTGACAGATTGATTCTTTCACCATTGTCATTATGACTTTACCAGTACCAATTTATACGCAGCCTGTGGGGGAAAATTAGGAATTGTTTTGCTAGTGCAAGTATTGCCGAGTAATTACCAGTTTTTCTGTTATCTTTGTCAGAAGATGTCGACCAAGTACAGTCAGCTCCACTTATATGCGCATCATGTTATAAGCACACTCCATTTATTTGCACGATGTGCGTCTGGTCCTGTCTGAGTTTGTGTTATGTCAGTGGAAGTCAATTTCACTTATAAGCACCAGCCATATATGCATGATTTGGATATAAGCACGCATTCATTTAATCCCAGCGCCGTGGTTTATCGCAGCGCCATCGATTATAAGCAACTTGGCTGACACAATGCACATAAGACAAGCTGTAGTCAGCCTGCACTTAACGCCACTGCCGGTGGCGTCTAAACCCTATGATTATGCGGGTAGTCAAGAGCTAGTGAACACCACGCATCATGTGGGCTACAGTGCATCTCCCCGCCCCAGCAGCATGCAGCATCATAATCAATATAGTGCGGGTCAATATAGTGCTAGGCCACCTGCTGATTGGAGTTACTGAGATGACGACAGGCTGGCGTGTAAACTCAGTAAAGTGATGCTACGGGAGTGACCATTATCAGCTGAGGTGACCGTTTTTCTGTGCCATGAATGACCGCCTGTAATGTGTTGTAGCTGCAGTGCATATAGTAAATGACTGCAAGTCTGCAGTGCACTAGTTGCACATAAGCTAACTAAGGTTAAATGCATGCTCCGCTTACATGCAAGTCAGCTAGCGGTCCCAAGGCCATGCATATAAGTGGAGTCAACTGTACTTAGCTATTCTTACTTTTCCACTACGTGATGTTAACTCTGGCTTTACTGCGTTCCTGGGGAATGTTTACACAGATTTTGGTTTTACTACATCTTTTTGAGTTCGTCATTGTATGGGACAGACAGATGGACGAATGGAGACAGACGGGCAACATCTGTAATGCTGCCTGTTAGGATGGCTGCATAATAAACTGGTACATTGTTTACCACTCATGCCCAAGTGCTGTGTTCAGGGTGGGCCAAAAAACGTGCCACCTTACTTTTGTCCACATCTTTGCCAATTATTGATCGATTTTCAAAATTCTTTCACTGGCACACCACTCTGCAGACAATTTGCAATAATGTGATTATTATACATTCCACCAGACTACAAATGCATCTTTACACAACCTTGTGAAATATCAATGAAATATGCGTACATAACGATAACAACAAAAACATTTAGCTAAAATGGACAAAAAAACTTCAGACCAACATTGCAGTGAATGGTCTGTGTGACACTTGACTGTGTGGGTATAACACTGTCTAGTATCATACAAATCATTCATCGCAATGTTGGTCTGAAGCGTTTTTTTCATTCACCTAAGTTTTTGTTATTATGCTTAATTTGCTTAATTGCTTACATTTATATTTCACAAGGTAATGTAGAAACACATTTACCATGTGGTGGGATATACAGGGTGGTCCAAAAAATGGTGCAAAGTTAATGACACCATAATTTTGCAACCGTATGTCATAGAGTTATGTGGTTTTCAGCAAAATGTTCCAAAAGAAATTCCTTACGTGACTAAAGTCAGTATTTGAATACAGCAGTTAAATATTCTTTGTTATTGCCGGTGGCAATTAAACTATGCAAATACAGTATTGCCCTCGACACTGCGGTCCATAAAAACGTGCCACTTTTATTTCTTCAATAGCTTCGTGAAACATTGGCCGATTTTAATAATTTTTGGCATGCAACATTAGAAAGAAACTTGATGCAAGTGTCTGTAGTTTTGGCCACCTCGCCCTAAGGTTGTTGCTACACTACCTTGTGAAATGCAGAAGTCGTAGTTTGACCATTGACAACAATGAATTCATACTGGGTAGTGCATGCATCAGCTCAGAAAATTACTGAGACCACAAAATCATTGAAAATCTGTTGCTTCGTTCTTATTTTAAAACTGTAAGTTAACAAACTGAAATGATACATCAACAGCGAGTGAGCCACTTGAATCATGCAGTTACTGAACGTGCTGTTGGCAAATGGTGTCAATGTCTACCGCTTCCGTTTGTGCTGCAGGAGGACATTTTGAGCATATGCTGTAAAAAGATGATGTGCTGTGACACGTGTGACTTTTTGAGTGATAATAATTGTCAATTGCGTCGCTATTCAGTTAATAATTTCTGAGCTAACGCATATGCTACCCGGTAGGAATTCATTGATGTCAGTGGCCAAACTGTGACCACTGCATTTCACACGGTAGTGTAGTGACAACGTAAAGGTGAGGTGGCCAAAACTAGAGACCTTTGCATCAAGTTTCTTCCCAATGTCGCGTGCCAAAAATTATTGAAATTGGCCAATGTTTCACAGAACTATTAAGAAAGTAATAGTGGCATGTTTTTATGGATTGTTGAAGTACGTTGAAGCTAATACTGTTTTTCAATAGTTCACTTGCCAGCGGCAAAAACAAAGAATATTTAATTGCTGTATTCAAACAATGACTTGAGTCACGTAAAGAATTTCTTTCAGAACATTTTGCTGAAAACCGCATGACTCTGATGTATGCTTGCAAAATTATGGTGCCATAAACTTTGTGCTGTTTTTTTGACCATCCTGTATAATAATCACATTATTGCAAATGGTCTGCAGAGTGTGTCAGTGAAAGAATTTTGAAAATTTGTCAATAATTGGCGAAGATATGGACAAAAGTAAAGTGGCACGTTTTTTGGCCCACCCTGTATAATTGCTCTGATGGGTTACTTGAACTACTGTGTGACTTGGAGTCTTTGACGTTTGCAGTACTTATTTGTTCCTGTGGACAAACATGTTGCCGCCTATGAGATGAAGTCATGGAACGTGGCATTTGAACTTACACACAGTTCTCTTACAGAGGTTAGACTGTGAATCAGAGCAAAAAAACTTCAACAGTTTACAAAGCTATGTAAGTGCGATATGAGTCAAAACTCGAAAACAGCAAAAATGGTTTTGAGTTTGAATGGATTTTGATAACAATTACACCGAGTTCTGATCATCACTATATTCTCTTGTTATTTCTAGTTTCTGTCTCGTTGATTTTTTGTTGTGATAATTTGCCAATGGTCCTGCATCAGTCTTCAGCATGTGTTACATGCAGTAATTTTTACAGTGTCATATCATAATATTGTTTAACATAGTTTGCTTATTCTCAAAAGCAGTGTTTCTGTAGTGGTTATTTGAAAATTTCTGTCTTATACTTCTTTTTGAAAATACTCGTTATTTTCTCACAGATATGTCCTCTGATGTTTAAGCTTGATGTGTTGTTGACATTCTGTCAGCCAGCCTCTGTTAGTGCAGTGTCATCGTACATTGCCAATGTGTTTTTTACACACGACAGCAGGTACTGCTGTAGCGCGTCTTAGCCATCGCAATTTTGTCTGTCTGTCCATCCGTCCGTTCGTCACACAGGTGGATCAGTCAAAAACGGTGCAAGCTAGGATCACCAAATTTTCAGCGTCGGCTGCCCAGAAGACTCTAGTTTCAGGAACCATAAAGCTTTTGTATAAATTCGAAGGGGTTCACCTCGAACGAGGGCACTAAATGAGAGGGGGTAGGAAAAATTTGCGATTTTCAGCCATTATTGGAATTCATGCGCTGGATAAGGCGCTAGGCGTAATTTGTCGTCAAGTCTAAATGAAACATCATTGTGAGCTTAGATTTCATTTGCACCAGAACTTCACACATGCATCGCTGTTACGCGTTTCTTTTTGCATTAGCTGGGCTTTTCTTGTTTATGTATGATGTGTTCAGCTTGTGTCCATAGTTAGTGCATCTCCATGTGGCCGTTACATTGCCGCTGCCAGCATCAACGGTCAGCTTACAGTCTGGACAATCAGCAGCCGCTCCTGCATTGCGACGTACTTATTGTTTTAGTCTCATTTCTCTTCTCTTTCATGTGTTAAGTAAAACTACTAAATACAGGTAGCACTTTGATAGATTGTATAGTATTCTACTTTTAGAACTGTTTGGGAACAGTAGCTTTGTTCTGCAGTGTTTGTGTTGAAAAGGTTTACAAACTTTTGGCTTTCGACTATTGTGACTGTTGTTAAATATTCTGCATAGCTTGGGATTGTAGCATCTGGCTTGAAAATATAGCACACAGTTTAAACAGTTGCTGAAGATTCATTTCTTAGATGGTCAACCACGTTGTACATTGTGACAAACTGCCAAATCATATATTCCAAGTTTTCTTGCTTGCTTAAATAGACCCTTATAACAATGCTGTATAATTGTTAGCCGATATTAGTATGCTTACTTGTTTTTAGTACATGTAGATATTGTCACGTTCGGTGTCAGAACGGGATATGTAAGTAAGTAAGTAGCCTAGTAGTTTAATTCTCATATCAGACGTGTGTACACGTTACAATGATTATTTTTGAACATGCAGTGTTAAAGATCTTGGCAACTGGCATGCTTTCTTAACCACACAGAGTCAAATTAACAGATGTAAGAACTAAGAAAGTAAGTTAAAGATGAGATCAACATTCAGTAGTCTATAACCTACAAAGGTTTTTTTCCTTAAAAATCTTTCAGTGGGTAATTTTATGGTGGAAAATCTGGCATTTACTACCACTCTGTACTTGTAGAAAAGAGCATGAGAGAGGTCTCCAGATTACTGGCCTTTGTTGGCATCCACTGAAAAGCCAGCTTGTGTATTGCGATAATCACGGATATTTTGGCGAATGGTCCGGTATTACCTACACCCTAACTTCTGCTAATGTGAGTAGCTTTTTACACACGAGAGCTAGCATATGTTTGTATAATTTGCATCTTAATTGGTTTTTATCTGTTATGTAATTTATACCGTCACTGGTGTTACCGAAAACTGATTCTTGTGACCTGATGCAGCACAGCACTCGTTGCTGCGATATTGTTTTCATATAATCTGATTTTCATTAGGTTGCAGTTTGGCTCAGTTGGTAACATTGGGCCTGGTTAGTACTTGGATGGGTGACCATCTCAGTATGTAACCACTATCGCCCAAATCAACTCAGGCCTGACCATCTTTTCGTGGCTAGGTCTCAATGAGTACTGGCAGAAATCGGAACGTAAACATGCACACTGCGCAGTGCACTAGCCCCATATCTGCGGTCACCTCACAGTGTAAACTGGTGTCTGACTGCTAACAGAATGGAGATCAGCACCACTCTGTGGGCCTGATGGTTGGGGAAAGAAAAACTTGGCTTACGTACATACGTTTACTTACGTTTATAGCTATTATTATGCGCAACAGCAGCTACTGCTGTAGCACGTCTTAGCCATTGCAATTCTGTCCGTCTATCCACACAGGTGGATCAGTCAAAAACGGTGCAAGTTAGGATCACCAAATCTTCACCGTTTGCTGCCTGGAAGACTAGTTTCAGGATCAGTAAATCTTTTCCATAAATTCGAAAGGGGTCACCCCAATCGAGGGTGCTAAATGAGAGGGGGTGGGAAAAATTTGCGATTTACAACTGATACGGTGTTGGCTGAGCGATACAGGTGGCGCCCTCTGGTAAGTACAAGTAAAACGCTATAGATAATTGCTGCCGGTCGTCTGGTGCCCTCTGGCGACTGAGTTAGACTTTGTTTTATTGGGCTTTCAAACATGCACCACTGTTGCACGTTCCTGTTTGCGTTAGCAGGGCTTTTTTTGTACATTACACAGAGTGGAGACGGAGAACCCATGTGACTGGCTCCTCATTCGAGACATTTTCAGTCTGAAAGAGAGAGAGTGAGCAGCCTATGTTTACGTTACAGTTTTCATTGATGTTTTGTGCTCAGAGTGAGTCAGCGGTTGACCCGTCTGATCTGTTTGATGATGCGGACGATGGACTGCTGCTCGATGCAGCAGCCAATGAAAGTGATGCGGGGGGCAGCATCCCAGGCATTGATACTGACATTGATGATGAGGACAATGACGATGATAATGCAAGCACTGCCGACAGCATCAAACCTGCTTCACTAGCATCCGTGCCCCCTGGTCTGTGCTTTTTTTGTTTTCTGATACTGATAGACTTTTGTTAGATTTGTATTGAATTCTGCTACTGAATTTGACAAGAATGTTTTCAGTGGTTCTGTATTATATCTGTAAAATTCTGTAGATCATTGGACGTTTATATAATATGTTTAGTATAGCACTTATGTTTGTTTTGTCCATAAACGAAATTTACTTACTTACTTATTTACTTGAAACTTAGCAGTCGTCTGCTAAGTTTCCTTCTCTAGCATCTCTGCCTGTCTGTCGTCTTTTAGCAACTGTGCTGCAAATTAGATCTGTAGCTTTGGTAATGGTTTTTCATTATGTGATATCTCGGGATCTGCAACTGATCTGAAGTGGAAACTTTTTTCATGCAAATTCTATTGCGGGAAGTTTATGCGTGTTTAATTATCTCCGCCAAGGTGAACACAGTGAACGTTAGAGGAGATTAAGAGATTGGTCGTTCTGTCCATCATTCTCTGTGTGTGTGTGTACACGATGACTCATCATCATCTCCACGTGTCATTCACTTGGTGGAGATATGCACTCTTGCGAGCGCCTTCTAGTTTTTGGATTATTTTGGGGCACAGCCCCATCCCATGTTGGCAGTGTTGTTGAAAGCATCATTCAGTGTTGTGCATCTGTGCATACAGCAGTGAGTGGGAGCATGTCTGGCGTCAGTGATGAAAAGACAGCTGCACCGGTCGTAGTGAAAGGTTGGCAGCCACCAACACTGCAACCGGCATTTCAGTCAACCTCGACTCCTGTATCTCTCTCGGCCCGATTCATGGTCGGTTACTATGAGGGCCACTAGTTTTTGTTGGAAATTTAGTTAAGTTCTGCGGCACAATTTGTGAAATTTCACTACACTGTTATCAGCAATATATCCAGTTTAGTGGTAGTAGTAGTAGTAGGGTTAGCATGTTACCGGTATGTGTAATTCTGTTACAGTAACGAATTGCTGTTATTTTTTAGTTGCAAAGTAACGTAATTGATCGTTTCTAAAAATGTAACAGTTAAGTAATTCGTTACAATTTAAGGTAAAAGTAGCAATGTGTCTAAATTGTATTTTTTGCGTAATTGTGGTTAAACTGAAAATTTGATAAGTTATGATAGAGTGCAGCAACAATGCTAGATGAACATATGGTAAGAGTCGATTGATTGGTATACTGTAACAGTATTAACATGAGCAGTAGGAGCAGCAGCATGAGTGGGCGTATAGTTATCTCCGCCAAGTGTGAACGTAGTGAACATTGGAGGAGATTAACAGATTGGTCATTCTGTGTGTCTGTCGTTCCGTGTGTGTACACGATGACTCAGGAACGGTGGTGCCCTCCTGTGAATACTTCTACATTTTACAGTAGTAATGTTTAAATCACTTCACTTGGCGGAGATATGCACTCTGATGAGGGCCTTCTAGTTATATACGATGCAAGTGTGGAATGATGTTGGCATTGTGGTACAGTACAATGATGAACAGGAACAGTCAATAACTGTTAAGTGAGTGTATATTATGTGAACTGAGAATATAATGAGTGTATCATGGGTGTACAGTGAAGGTATTGGTTGTGCCTAGGTGTGGAACGATGTCGGCATAGTGATACAGTACAACAGCGAGCAGGAACAGTCAATAACTGTAGAATTTCACGACACGGCGACACATCACGCTATCCACGTCAACAACACGCTCGGACACAGTCTTGCCGATCTCTCCACATCAGCCGTTCTACTGGCTTGTGAAGCTGATGACAACAACCCCAGGTAATAATGACTAGAGCCCCGGGTACGGTATGCTGATACGTTCATGACAACAACCCAGGTACTGATGTCTTTAACCCTGGGTATGCCGATATGTTTTAAATAACAACAACCCTAGGTACTGATGATCAGAGCCGGTGGTACACTGTAACACTGATGATTGAGTGATGAGAGCCCTAGGTGATGATGACTTTAACCCCTGGTCCATTGATGACAACTACCCCAGGTACTGATGACTGGAGCCCAGGTATGCGGTACCTGATACGCTGATGAACCAGAACATTTGGGTACATTGATACACTTGTGAAACACAACCCGGTGCACTCATGATTAGACCCTGGACACAGTTTTCAGGTGAATTTTTAGACAACAAGAGATAATCCAGCATTTTCTACGAAAGCTGAAATTTACCAAAGCTATTTTGGGAATGGTTTTAGTCAATGAGCACACCTTTTTTGTGTGCCTGTGTGCTTCATTGAAAATTGAGCAAAGTTCAAGGATGTTTAAGAATGAAAAGGTTAGGTGATCATAGAATTTTTGCCTTAAATCTGACACATTTGCCATCATTTGCATGCATACTGATAGTCAGTCTCATCAGTTGCGGATTTGTTCCATGCAGGTGTTTGTTAGCAGCTTACATGGGTCGTCTTGTGGTTTGTTGTCATGGTTAAGATATACATCATCTAAAGCATTGTTATCTCTGCCAAGTGAATTGGAGGAGATTATGAGATTGCTTTTGTCCATGTGTCTGTCTGTCTACACTTAGGTTGGCGGAGATATGCACTCAAACGAGCGCCTTTTAGTTGCTGTTGTTTTTTGCAGCCAGCTGGTGTGCATGCACTTTGGTTCCTGGGACACTGCTAAAGAGTGGAGTGTGTCCATGCCCGTTGGTGAAGATATTCAGGTACGGGACTTTCACCGTTCTGTGTATTTTATTTAACTGTATCTGTCCAATGATAAATCTTGTTTAAATCCAGTTAATTGGATAGTTGATTAACTGTCTTACTAGTGTATAAATTGCAGCAATGCATATCTGGCTTATGTTGCATGTAGGCCTGCGGAAAGCTGTTAAAATTAGAAATTACAGATAGAATAGAAGGTGATATTGTCCGCATTACACTGACTGTGTGTCTGTTCTGCTGAATAATATCACCTTTGTGATTTTTTGCTGTTTTCGATGTGCGAGTTCCTCTATGTTGCCATTAACAAGTGTATAAACTGATGTTTTGTACATTTATATTTGCTGTTTTATGACTAAAATACTTTGTGCATTGGGCTGAGCTGATATGGCCTCAGCGCTGGACAAATGCAACCTGTCGTCCCCAAAGGTACTAAAATACTGTTTTCCTATACTGGTGATCAGTGATAAAGATATTGCATAATTACACCTCAGATATTTTTTACAGTAGCCAAGCCGCTTATAGCTGTTACTTGCTACCCAACGGCGTGACTAAACAAAGCAGATGACAAGCATCAGGCATGACATCACCGCTGGCCTGCAATGCTGACAATATTGAACAAAATTCCATGGCAACGAGAGTCAACCATGGTAGACTTACTAAAACTATTTATTTGCTCCACCCTCAAAACCCCTCGTTAGATACAAGAATCTTGGAGATATCTCGTAGGCCTACATATGTTGAGTTATAGCCCATTTTGTCCCAGATTTCGTTCCCATTGCAACGTGGGTCAGTTGGGATAAAATTTGATTGGCAGCATTCAATGGCCCATCCTTGGAAACCCCCTTATAGAGGCAAAAATTTTGCAGATATTTTTGCACAAGCCGAGTTATAGCCAATTTTGTCCCAAATTTTGTTGCCATGGCAACCAGGGAGGGTCCGGGGTAAAATTGAATGACACCATTAGATTGGCCATCCTCGAAAACCATACCCTAGAACCAAAAATTACGACTATCTTATACACAGCGAAAG
>Ga0209367_1001218_pt1 | contig 30848 bp, 22 predicted proteins | sample WorMetLIZISLAND2_FD_187412 | JGI IMG/M metagenome (GOLD analysis project Ga0209367, IMG submission 187412) | Marine gutless worms symbiont microbial communities from Max Planck institute for Marine Microbiology, Germany - Olavius geniculatus... ...
CACAAATCAGACAATTGAACATTACAAATTAACGTTAAGCTTGCGCGATAACTTCTCTGTGCGCTTACAGAGAAGCTCACTCGGTAACTCAAAGCTAAAATATTGCCTGCATTCATCAACTATAGACAAATTATTAGTACACAAAAGTTTCATTAACAGTCTATACACACAGAAGTCCAATGATTGTATGTCTGCTTTGTTTAGATGACAAGCCTCTAGACCATAAAGTAATACCGGTATACATTTGGCATTAACCAAACGCAACACTACCTCAACAGAGGCCGAATTTTAGTCCTTTATTATGTAGCACGGTTGGACGACGATAAACGAGGGAGTTCAAAAGGGACAAAAAATTTTAAAAAACTGAAAACGGACATTAGCAATAAAACATAAACGTTTCTATTGGCGCTATCAGTTTTCGTTAAGCAGCCTAGATTATCTGCACAGACTGTAATGAAACGCAACGTGAATGAATGTGTCATGCGATCACCGCACTGCTACCTATATCGTATTACCTACACGCTGGCTTCGTCTTACAGCAGAAATCCATTATAAACGCCTCAAAGTGGTTGTGAACGCGTGACGACACGAATGAGACACGCGAGGCGAGTCCCTGGTGTGCAGAGATCTAGTCAGCGAGCTTCCGTCGCATGGCGTCGCAGCCGGCTGCGTTATACCGTACTTCTACGGATTTCCTGTTATTTCATCATTTCCGTCATATGCTGCAGTAATATCATGCAACGTACCTCAGTCGTTCGCCGTGCGTCGTGAAAGACTGTCGGCATCCGTCATCAGTAATTAGTTTGCCTTCGACAAACGAAGTTGTCGATAACCGGTTTTTAAAATGAAATTTGCGTACAGAACAACTTTTTGCACTAATAAAAACGAAAATTATTTTTTAAAAACTATGTACAAAACAAAAGACAACAAGATTTTTACGATACAAGTTAACAAAAAATTGTAAAACGGTAGTTTTCAGCGTAAAACAGAAAGAATTTGTCGTATGAATACAACCATCAGTGCAACTCATCTTGTATTAGCGAGACCATTTCACACGCCACGCCACGCCAAAACAGCTTATGTTTGAGGTGCCAAGTTGGCAGCTACCATTTTAAAATGCCAAACAAGTCAAATGTGACATTTAAAAAAGTTTTGTTAAACTACAAGTAATTAGAGCAAAGCTCATGTGACGCGCGATAGCAGCGGTCCTGCCACTTTAACAATCAGTGTAGGCCTACAGCAATAAAACATTAATGCATCTTGAAAGAGTATTTAAATTTGAGGCCTCCGTACGTAAGACTCTTTGAATTTCAGAGACCAAAACTTAGATTCTTAAAAATGCACGTTTTATGCTAAAATGTCACACACAGGTTGTCCAGGTCCATCTCCAGCCATTTCGGCGCAATTCACTCTTAAAATGTGTCGCAGCCAAAAATCGCAAAAATCAATAAAAACCCCATATTTTGGGGGTTTGAGATCATTCAAGGTCATCAACGTTGGCACCAATAAAAAGCTTGTAACCAATGCTTGTTATAATAAGCAGTATGTCTGTACCTATCTGCAACCGTTTTCACGCTACACGAGAAACTGCGATAAAATAACCACTTTTTAAGGAGGCTAGCCGACGCCCGCCTGCGCCGGCCTTCTTAAAGCTAGGGGGTCAGGACTTGGATTGCTAAAATCTACGTTCAGTGCTAAAAATTTATAGGCAGGTTTTCTTGGTCTATCTCCAGCCACTTCGTCGCAATTCAGTGTTAAAATGTGCGCTGCATCTAAAAACTGCGAAAAATTCACTAAAACCTATTTTTTGGGGGGGGTTCAAGGTCATTCAAGGTCATTGATGTTGATAAATTTAAAAAGCCTGTCACTAATGCTTTTTTAAGATAAGCAACATGTGTGTACCTATCTGCAACTGTTGTCACACTAGAAGAGCTAATAAGGTCAAAATAACGTCTTTTGGAGGGGGTACCCTTATTTAACGCCCTCGTTCGAAAAGAACCTCCCACCCAGAGGCACGAAATTTTGTCACGAAAAACTGGAGACCTTGAGGCAGCCAAAAGTAAAAATTTTGTGATTTTACCCTGCACCGTTTTGATACAGTGCCGGGGTGTGCCGTACGGACAAACGGACAGAGAGACGGACGGACTTCTAGACGATGGCTAAGACGCGCGAAGCATTCTGCTATCGCGCGTAAAAATTAATAAAAGCTAAACAAAAATGTGGAAAATAGTTTTAAACTATATAAGAAGCAAAATTGAGTCCTCTAAAAAATTAAACTCATATAAAACAATAATCAGCTTCAAATGAAGTGTACTAAAATAATTTTCAAAACTGCAATATCGCTGATGAAGATAATAAATTATCGTTACTAAAGTTACTCATTCATTTATTCATTCATTTTATTCTTTAGAAAAAAGCTGATAAACGCAGCTTATGAAAGATATAGTCAGTGGCGTAGTAAACAAAATCGGGCATAGGCCTAGTTTACAATGATATACTCATCAATAGCTGTCTCTAAAGCATGCGAATGACAAAGTCACGTTCGTTGAAATAAGTAGTTTTGTTGAGCAAAAGTTTGTTACTATAGTGCATGCAGGACGCGACCATATCTTCGTAACATTGTACCATCATTCGGCTGCTGCAGCAAACGGGCGTTTGAAGGCAAAGCTCATTACAGACTAACATCAGAGATAAAACGACATCATCATCATCATCATGCCATCATCATCACTGCAGGTGCAGGTCTAACAGGTGTGTGAATCTATACGTTTTCTGCGGTTTTATGTTTAAACCGTTCTACGTTTATGCTGATCATAATGCAGTTACATACACAGTATGTGGCATCCAGCAAATTAGCGGCAGCTTACAGACAGCTTTGACTAACATCACACCAGGATCGAGTTGTCTGGCTGGAAGTACTGTCATAATTGACCATCGTGATATGTCATGCACCTGTAAAGACTATACCTGTCGGCCTTACTGTACGCTTATGCCATCAACGCCGATTCGTACATACCAAAAGTTCAAAACCTTCCACATTTTAAGTACGAACAAACGCACGTAAATAGGTGAGATACTGTAGCTAAAAAAGCACAGTTTAGGGCCTAGATTCTGCAGCGTCAGCTGCACACCATCTGTGCAGCAAGACGTGATGGCTAGAAGACGGTGGAAGAGACCTTGCGTGCGGTCGCGCACACAGTTCGCTTCAAGTGAAAGTGACAGTGACACTTTGCTGATTATTACACTATTTGTTCTTTTTGGACATTATAGCATAGCTGTATATAATATCGCCTTATTTCAGTGAAATTTAAATTAATATATCAAAAGACTTGCTGTATATAACTGTATATATTTATTCATAACTATTACATTTTTAGTATGCTGTATTTATTAATCTGTGTAAGATATTAATACATGTGATATTTGCTATTTGACCATATACGTCAGCGATTGATACTTACACGAAATACAACTTACACTCGGCAGCGCCATACATAGGGGGAATGTCCGGGTATGCAAAAAACAGGGGGAAACGTCCTGGGGGAAACGTCCGGAGGAAGTGTCCGGGGGAAATATCCTACATCCAGCACCGGTGTTATGTGATCATAGCGTCGAGCGCTTGACGCCAAACTTGCAGCCACATTCTGAACAGACTGCAGCCGGATCATCAGACCGTCGGTGATGACGTAGAACATCGAGTTGTAGTAGTCCAGGCGACACGAAATAAACGCCTGGACCAGCGTCTTGATGGCGTCAGATGACATCGATCTGACGAGCGGTCGAAGCTGCCGTAGCTGGTAGTAGCCACTGCGACACACGGCGGCCACCTGTGCAGACAGCGTCAGCTGGCTGTCGACGATGACGCCAAGGCGCCGTTTCCGAGACGTTGAGGCGTGCCGACACCACCGGAACCTCCGAAACGTTGACTTACGCCAGCTGCTGTACAGAACCCAACCACATCACATGGGTCTTGGTGGGGTTTAATCGGAGTCGTCTGGCTTTCAGCCTTCTGCGTAGACGTGATAAAATGAACAAAAGCGGAACAAACGTCCGTAGCGAGTAGATGAACAGTGAAAATTACACACTAACCACAAAACATTTGCACATAAAATGTCTCAATATGATAGGCTATCTAACTGAAGGCCGAAGAAACGGACATCTGTGCTGCTCTATGGGCCAAGTGGCTGAGAAAGCGTCTGATGCCTATTCAAGGAGATTGGCAGCACTTTGGCATTTCTCTGGGCAGTATTTTTAAGCTCCATGCTGATCAAACACTGTCGAAAGTTGATTTGTATCTTGACGTAAAACATCAACCCCGGTCCCGGTCTATGTTCTCCTCTGATTCGCACGTGACATAAAGCATATGATCACGTGCTATTAATCGATCGATTGATTGATGGATGAACCTTGACGCAAAACGGATATCCAGCAAACATTAACCGTTCGTTTTAGTGCCGTTGGTGTACTGGTTTTCATAGTTCTCGTTCCGAAGTATATTCGCTTCCCGCAATAATTTTCGGTTTCGACTCTGGACTGTACGAGTTGGCATCACGGCTGTGGTACAATCTGCCGGTAAAATTTCGACAGCGAGCGACACAATACACTTGAACATTTTTAACGATTATTCAATACGTTTCTGTTCAGGTGAAAATGCGGCGTTTTGTGACTTTTTATTCAAACTGCGTCGGTTATAAACGCACTTACTTATTATCTTCCTATGCCTACCTACCTACATTAAAGATTGCACAGATATTAACCGTTCGTGCATTTAATGCAACAGCCTATTACAGTATTCACTCAGGTCATGGACAAAAAGACCACGAAGACTTTCCCGGACGCCAATCAAACGTGCATGAACAACTGTGCATGAAATTGTGCATTCATCACTTTTGTTACTGATCAGCTGATTACATACTATACTGTCACTGCAGTCTTTAATGGCCGGGGAGGGGTGGGGCGTATAGACAGTTCACGATAATCTTGCAGTGGCCGGTGATAATACGGCTACTGACCTCAGATACAGCGGCGCCGTGCGTTAAAAAAGTAAGGAAGTAGGAAATTACAATTTTCTGCCAAACGTTGCAAGTTTCCGATAGAGACAATTATCCGTGCTTCAAATTTTAATTTTGCTTCTAAATTTTTTCAAAGTTAGGGTTTTAGCCCCAAATTTTGCATTTTTGAACAAAAAAAATATACTCCGACAATTTTCCGACAGCCAAAAATTGAGAGTGGTCAATTGCCCTTTGACCCCCGTGCCATGAAAATAAACGCACTTTTAGTCTTTTTACATCATTAAATTCAATTCAGAGCAACTGGAAGCTGAAGCAAACGCGTGTCTCATGTTCGCCTAAATCTAGCGGCACCTGCTGCACAGACCACCCACACAGGTGATGAGGGAGCGGCAGCTGGTAGATGCTCTGAAGGCCAATTAACGACAGCAACTCACGACACTCGGTGGTCCAGCTAAGCACTCCGAGCTTCGTGTAATGACGTAGTTAAGCACATGCAGATGCAGGCAAGACCTTGGCCGTATATTTCTTTCTACCGATTAACTGCTACGCCGCCGAAATAAACGGGCAGACGGCGGTTCTTCCACCTGCACTTTAGCGGCGATTAATTCGGTTTTATATCGTTCTACTTTTAATTTCCGATGTTTTTATTAACTTACCTACCGTCGAGCTTGCTGTTAACTGGAGAAAACTGTAAGCATTCTAGTATAGGCGCACGTGCGACAACCATAGCCGTCTGCGCCGTGCTGCCGTATGCAACGCACAAACGACAACGCTGTTTTCGCTGTTGTGATATCAATTCATAACACTGTTTTAATAAATGTGTTTATATGTTTTGCATGTATATTTATAAAACTGCACGAAACGCAAAACTGTACTTTTTCAAACAAAAAACTCGAAAATATTTAGGCCGATATTTTATGACAAATGTACATGTATAACCAGTATCCGATGACACCAACGCGCATTGTTGTGTACATATTTGGAGGAAACGCTGTTATAGTAAATAATTCTTATTACAACTTAATAACAAAATACGTATGCAAATAAATTGCTCAAAGTAGTCGTGACAGTAGAGATCCTGGGACGAGAGTGAAACTCGCACACTCCCGATTGCGAGTCCGAAAGAAATGTGGTCAAGCGATCGAAAACGTGTTTTATACGTATGTACACGGTTTTTTTAAAAAAGGACACCTTTTTGTTTTTTTTCATAATTCACTCAAATGATGATCAATTTATACAAAATTTGTACCAGTTGTAGCTAAAGAAATACTAATTAAAAGCATTGCAACAAAATATGGCTGGTGATTAAATATTGTTTGCTAGTTTCGACGTAATGCTGACGTCATAATGTGTCATGGGTACAAGCTAGATAATCTCAACTGGTGCTGTCAATTGCTACCTTGCATCGATGGTGAGCTTAATCTGGTTCGCTAATGAAAAGTGTTTATTGTGTCAGCACTGAGCAACATAAGGACATGGAATCAGGCGTCCTGCGATCCAAAAATGCAACCATTTTGCAAGCTCGGTGTGCTAGTGCACTGTCTTGCTCGAACGCGTAAAAGTCCAACTATCCCCACAGACACGTAAATGCCATCGCTTTGCATGTTTTTGTAACTGTAACTGTAAAGTCGGACAGTAATTAGCGATGACGCGTGCGCACATGACAGCATTACGATATTGCGTCGGCGTGCTTGCATCACACGCATATTGCATGATGTGCGTGTTTCGGACAGGTCGTCAGCAAACGTACAACGACATTACGTACAGCGACGCAGCAACTCGAGTTACTTGACTGTGTAGTCGTTGGTAAAGCGTCACACGTTGGCGTAATTCGCAAATTGGATAGACCAACCGCATTGCTCCGTTACCGACTGACGATAACAAACTTTTCATAAGATGCTGGCGCCAAGTGCCGACATGTATGCGGCCGTCCGAGTATCTTAGGCGCTGACAAAAAGCTGGACCTAACAGTGAACTTAGATCTATGGTTTCATGCAGCGTCATAGCAGCCCCGTACAAGATGTAGGCTATAAGTAGGTACGAACGATAAATACCGGGTATACGACATTTTCATGAGCTTATTGACGTCCAGACTGTCTAGTGGCATTGACCTTACTACTTTTAAGCTAAAAATTAACAAACCAGTTTCTACAACCAATTTTTGCAGTTTTTCATATTTATTGTGCGATCTCAGGAAGCTTGCAATTGTTATCATTAATTCATTAATATTCTGTCCGGTGTGTCATCGGCCTTAAAGGACACACGACGGTGGTACTGGTAGTTGCTGTATGCTGCAACTATATAGCGTCACGTCACGTCCAATATTAGAAATAAAATCTCCTACATGCGCTAAGTCAGTCCGGGGCGGTAATGAAGCTGTCCATTACGTCCGGATTTATATGAATTTGCCGCACTGCGACCCGTCAACTGATGAATCCGACTATACACTAACGACAGCCAATGTCACGTTAAAATGTCTGCCCCGTGAAAAATCAGCCCGGGGAGACATAATCACGGTTTTGATATGTCCATCCCTTATTAAAATATCGCCGGCCACATAAAGAGTCTTTCCATTATAAGATCGCCCCCCAGAAAAGTTTTCCCCGGCAGACATTTTACCGGCAAAAATCCGCTCCGCCCGGGCGGCAAGGCGGGGCGAATATTTACCGGTAAATTGTCGGCCGGGGAAGACTTTTTTGGAGGGGGCAATCCTATAATGGTACACCGGCAGCCCAAAGAGACGTCATGCTGCCATATTAAAGCTTTTAATAGCACTGTTAATACTTACAATTCTCATCCATCAACACAAAATGCGATAATATTTTCCGATGTCTCAGCAGACGATGCGGTTTATTTGTCCAGCTCGTCTGTGCTACGTGACGGATAATGTAACAGTTGATGGAAATGCACATTAGCCATATGTACATATAGCTAAGTGGCTAAGTCAAACAAGGCAAACATTTTCGTTATATGCCAATCCTCCCCTTTGCCTTATTAAAGTTCTAGAGACACTCAGTGCTGGATTTAATAATCAGGTCCCGACATATCCGATGCCTTGAAACCTGAGATATATTTCTAATTTTAAAATTACTGTAAATGTAAAGTATATCAAAGTATAAAGTCGCAAGAGAGAACAACGAAATCAGACTGTCTGTCTCTTTTGAAGCGCTGTACCGGCTAGTTGGTTTCACACACAACTGATATCCGGACGCCTGACAACTGGCTTCACGCGCGAGCTATCAGATTCACAACAACGTCAATGACACGACTAAATTATACCGCTGAAAACTGGGCGACATTGGTCGTCTTAAAAAAGCCGACAAATTATAATAATTTTATGGTGAGTGAACCCTTAATACGAGCACGTATATAGGCCTACGGATCCGATCCGAAGAATGCGCTTCGTTTGCCACTCCCTGCTCCAAATCCGACATCGCAGACAACCGGTGCGACGCAAGCAAAATTGTTCCCCGACAAATGCACTTTTGCACTCCCGTAATTTTTTTTCTATATAAACTCACGAATAAAGGTACCGCGACGTTGTTACAGCATTTTGTCGTATAATGGCCACGTGTATATGCCATGTTGTGTCTTGTGCGCAGCGCATTATCGTCACAAACAGGCGAAAAATTATTATCAAACAACTACACTCGACGATGAAGCAATCCAGATGTTCAGACAGACGTGAGTTATCTTATGCGTGTCCAAGAAATTGACTTAGCGCTCATGCTTGCAATCTTCTCACGAAACATTTCTGCTGCTTTTAACCTGATGTAACTGCGTGCATAGGTGCAAAGTATGGCTACTTTAATAACGCATGCACATCGCGACTCTAAAATGTAGTCTACGCCACAAGAGTTCTGTCAAACTTCGTGACAATACTGACTAATTTTCCCAAAAAATTTTACCAGCAGACTCTCTAAACAAGTTTGTAAAAAAGTTAAACTAAACGGACCATCTCGCTTCCAACCCGTCGCTACATTACCATAAGAAATACTGGCGTAATCATGTCAATAGTTGAAGTAATTTGCGATTACGATTAGCATGCCATGATGAACAACAAATTTCGTACGCAAGACCGATCATAGAGCTACGCAGCATGCAGGATAGAAAAATATCTGTCCACTGTCGACGTGATTGCATATCTGCCACGCAGGATTTGTGGATCCTAGAATTGCTGTGGATCAGAGTCTCGCAACCCGCACAACCATAATCGATCATCAAGTTGACTGACTGACTGACTGGCCGACGGGAGAACTGCTAAGCAGATCACGTGCGCCGGAGTCCGACGTCAAGTGCTGTAGAGTACACATGGAACGGACTGGACCAGCACCCCAGCCGTACGCTCCAACCCTCTCTTCCTCGCCGCCGCCACCGCAGTCGCTGCTGCTGCTGCTGCTGCGGCACAACCTTTTACTGAGTGACGGCGCTGAACTCTACCACTAAAGCTACCGACTGCGTGTGTTTTTTCGCGGACAACTTCGATGTCGGATCATATGATATCTCCAACTGTAAACCGTACGTGATGCAAGGGTGACATATTTTTTTAACATCAACTCAAACCGCAGGCCTACTAAAAGTTTCATCTTTGGCCAGAATTTATCGCAAACTTGTGCATTTATTCAAACTGAAGAGGAGAGATGCCAATGCCATACTTCACGGTTTTGTCCAAACGACCTCTGACAGTGACGTGGACGCGTCCCCCGTCGTAAATGGGAAATTTTTTCAGAAGATAATCGAACTGAACAGAACGGAATTTGTGACGATCTGCGGCTATATATTTATTATGAACATCGTACACAAGGTACAAACAAAAGTGCAAAGCCGAAATGATGAAAAATAAAAAGAAAATGAAAAAAAAACAGAAAGTGCAACTAATCAACGTGCAGTCAAATTACATCGTGCACAAACTGTCAATCATCACTTTAACATCACTGACTGAGAAAATGTCCAATTGATATGCTCCAGACCTTATGAATAATGGTTCTAACAACAGACGTGTCTTAGCAACATCTTCATCACTAACCGCTTTCCTATAATATTTTTCAATATACGGATGGCTCAGTGACATAAAGTCTTCATATTCAAAATCATATGACAGGCTAATAAAATTTTATTGCGACATTTCTGATTTTTTTGGGTTTTTAACACGATTCTATTTTAATTTTTTTTTGTTTGATATACATTAGTATACAACAAATACAACGTTATCCTGCTTCTAGCGAGTATTAATAATTTCTTCTGTAATCTGACAAAGCTTAGTGATATTGCGTCTTATGCCGTTGAGCGTTTCATGTACGTCTACTTCCAAGGTATCGATCAAACAGCCCACAAAACTGCTGCAGAAATCCGAGAAACCGCTTGCTCGATGTCAAGAAAAGGTCTAATGAAGAAATTACAGAGACCTTCGAAGATTAACATTTTTACACGAATCGCGATATTGCTTGCATTTTTTGATGTCCGTGATAGATGAAATAATTTTTGAGTCATGTCGACCTAACATTAATATTTTAATAACATGAGTATCGCGCCTATGCTGAAGTACCTTTTTGCTCTGAGCAGTAAGTTGCTCGCTTTAAAGTCTACGTGCATGGGGCTCAATATGTTTCTTTGGTTATTTTATTGCATGCTAGATGCTAAACCAGGGCCCATAAATCCAAGAATACATCTCGAGTTCAACATTTTTAAATACTGATGTTTATATTTCCCACAAGACACATTTGGCCACGAATAGATGGCCATCTGGCTGGCTAGTTCGCTCTATAGGCTAGTATTAGATCGTGAAAACATAAGAGTGGAAAGCCAGCTTGTGCTAAAAATCAAGTTGCTTAAATGGTTGGGCAAAAAACTGAACGGCCTGGGGTAGAGATCGTGTCGAATAATGCAAGTAATTTCAGCAAGGCTCATGAGACGCGCGACAGCCTTAGCAGTTTCTATTCGCAGGTTGTCTTGGTATATCTCCATCAGTTTGGTCGCAATTCACTCCTGAAATCTGGGCTGCAGACGCAAATTGCAAAAAACACTATAACCTCCTATTTTAAGGTTCAAGGTCATTCTATGTCATTGACGTTAACACCATCTAAAAGCTTGTCACTAGTGTTTCTTATGATGAGCAGCATGCTTGTGCCTATCTGCAACAGTTTTTCACGCCAGGTTAAAAATGATTTGATTTTTTATTCGGTTTTTAGTCGACAGGGCCCCAAAAGGGGCATCGCACCGACGGGGTTCTGGTGTGTGAACAACTTGCCCATGGTTGTCACCTGATAGTGGAGCGCCTCTGAGTCGAACCCCGAACCACGCGATCATTGGGCCCGACGCGCTGACCACTATACTACCAAACCACACCATGCGATGAACATTCACGATTTACAAAAAGCGTCTTGAATAGCTCAGTTCACGTGTAATTCCTAGTGGCACGATGACCTTTTACGACTCCGACTCGTTATGTGCAAGACTGGCGAAAATGCCGTTCAGAAAAAAATTTGGGGAGATTACTTGCTTCATTTACTCCATATACAGGGTCCTAGCGGCTAAGCTGCTATAATTGTTGGCGGTGGTATTTATTAGTGGTGGAATCAGTGCGAAGTTTTTGTCGGTGCCGCTGCAGAGCTAACTCGGTCTGTTATTTCAAGCGACATTCCAAGCGGCGACGTGACGTCATCAATCACGTGACGCAAACAAGGCCCATAATGGCGTCGGTGTCGCGGTCGCTCGACGAATTACCGCAATTACGGCGCATCGCGTCACGCAGGCAGCCATCACAGTATAGAAATAGTTTTCTTTGAGCAGGTTTTTGAAATTATACGCAATAAGTGCTTATAGAAAATGTTCAACTGATCAAACAACTAATGGCAAAAATTAGTTGGGTTAGATCTATAACGGTTTCAATAAAAACCGATTTTTACTGGATCATACTCGAGCATTAATGTAGTCCGAAAAGCAAGACGCCAAAATAATATTGATTGAAAAATCCTTACGCTGACAATGGCACTAGCACGGTGCACGGCAAGGCGGTAGTAAAGTGTAGCAGTAAAGGGACTTGTAACAATCCCACCACGCTTCTCAATCTGTACACTGCCTTGCAGATATTAACGCCAGTTTATGGACACTAAATTTCGCGCGGTAATGTCGGCTGCACCGTGCTGCACGTGTTACTCCAGCAGCCGCGCACGTGACACTTCCGTGCCAAGCGTCGACACAGATGTCCCCATCTGCCGAGAAACCCATTCAACTGTTTGACATTATAACGAGACCGATCTTGACCACTAGAACTTTGAAACCTAAGCCACGCATTACACATCTGTCGCATAAACTGCACCGGCAACCGAAGTTTAGTGGGATTCCGTCCATTGTATTTTACGCGCGAAAGCAGCTACTGCTTTCAGCGCGTCTTAGCCATCGCAATTCTGTCTGTCTGTCCGACCGTCCGTCCGTCTGTCACACGGGTGGATCAGTCAAAAACGGTGCAAGCTAGAATCACCAAATTTTCACCTTCGGCTGCCTGGAAAAATCTGTTTCCAGAAACCGTAAAGCTTTTTCATAAATTCGAAGGGGGTCACCTCGAACGAGGGCGCTAAATGAGAGGGGGTGGGCAAATTTTGTGATTTTTGGCCAATAAGTCGCTGTATCTGAGTAACGGTGCGAGATATGGCCTAGGTTACTATAAATCACTAATAGGAAGTTATACACTGGCTCTCGATTGGCGACGAATTCAATGACCTTGAATGACCTCGAACGCCAAGATAGAGGGTTTTATGGATTTTTTGGCGATTTCGGGCTGCGACACAAATCTATATCATTCACAAGTTGGCGCCACGCTACTAACGTTATGCGATCCAGATAGAGAATTTGGTATTTGTATATTAACTTAGCGTGAACCGGAACTGCTATAGGCTTTCGCGCGTCTCGTGAGCATTAGCTCAAATTTCTTGTAAGACATCGTGTCAACAACAAACTTTGCCTAACGCTAGAACCGGAGGTGAATGCGCAGGCCTACAAATATGCACAGACTAATATGCTTATTGTGTGACAGTCCTAATGGGCCGCAATATGTGTTTTGCCCGTCTGTCTGTCTCTCTGTCCGTCTGTCTATTTGTCCCGTTCCCCATTAGTCCAGTCAATTTAGGGTTCAACCCGAAAAAAATACCACAAAGCTGAAAATGTGCCTGAAACATCAGCACATTGTCTGAAACAAAATATCAAAAATCCGCTAAAATCCACGTTGGACAAAAAAGTGATGATTATTTTAAAAACAAAACATTTGAAAAAAATTGGAAAAATTATTTCATTAAAACAAAAGCATATGACATATCAAATTAGAGCTTTTGAGGTGGCTAATACAAAAACAATTAAATTAAATTAAAAGGAGGCCATTTCACCGAGATATCTATTCTGTGTCAAATTAACCAAACCGGTCACTGTACGTGTAGCCAAAATATTATCTAAGAAGGTGGGGCAATTCTGAAGCCACTCCCTTTCTTCCTCATTGTCTCTTCCCTCAATTTTCATGTTTTTTTTCTTTCCAACTCTTCCCCAATATAGCAATAACCGGAATGCAAATTTTCAGTTTAAAAGATCCTACGTAAACCAGGCACACTAGGTCGCACAATATGTCGGCAATCGGCATAGGGGCCGACATATTAATCTAATTAGACTGCATGCACTGCGTAGTTTGTTTTGCAATCCGATTAGTGCAAAAACATTGTTGATGGTTTACGCGATTTGAGGCGACGTCAGCAAGTTTTACGATGCACAAAACAGCCTCAAATCAAGAGTTTCGAACTCGATCCGGTTCAATCTAAACTGAAACGACTGTATAATGTAGGCATACAGTGCATATGCTTACCACATAGCGACTATCTATTCTAGAACTTGCAATACCGCTCAGTCGTCACGCCAAATCAAAACACCTGAGTCCAAAGCAGGCAGCATGTAAGATACGGTAGGCCTAAGCTAAGTTAACGAACGATAAATGAAACGAATTGGCAAAGACAAAACGTACGAAATGTAATAATATCATATACAGTACTAAACAGAAAACGAAATAAGCCCTAAAGATAAATAATTCACGATGTTAACGTGCATGTTTTAAATTGCTTATAAAAATTTTTAGAAAAAAATATTTGTCAACGTCCAATCGCCATCTAAAAAACATTTTTTTACAATTTATTGATAATATGAACGTTTATATTGCAACAGTAATGTGACAGAAATTGCTCCTACAGTTGCACGTAAGAAGTTTTTCAGTGACCATTAACCCAATTGCTTTGTGTTCATATCGTACGGTTCGCTGTTGTCACCGAACTATTTAAGTACAGAAATTCTAAAACGTTTTTTTTCTGACAGTGCTGCAGGTTATGTTTTCGTTTCATATTAGAAGTGAGCAGCACTTTCGGCGTCGGCTGCAAAGATTTTTACCGAGCGGACGGATGGTAGCGTTGCTTGATGCGATTTCGACGAGTCACTAGAGAAAACGCGGCTACAGCAGCTGACGTTTACAAATGTTCAGGCGGCGATGAGACATGTACGCCGTTTGCAAAAATCGGTTCCTGTGCATGAAGCAATTCGTCTGGCAGTCAACACCCGTGCAGGTGACCGACCCGGTGACAAGACGGACTAGAAGCGTACGTCCGTGAGGTCGCCCTCGACATACCGTACGTGGATCCGGCGTGCAGCTGGAGGTCGACGTCGGGCTGACTGCAGATGCTGCTTGGGACATGGCCAGTGATCGAAATGTCTGGAGGGCGCAGCGATTCGTCGCCGGTCAAGCGGTCTACTGGGTGAGTGAGTTATGAGACGAAAAAGTGAAAAGCGATTGGCGGTCTAGCACAGAAAAACGACAAATCAATACCAGAGACGACAGTCTGTGAGAATATCTTCTTCGGCGTTATTCGTCAACACATTCTTCATCAACTCGTTCATTTGCTAGATATATGTACACTGAACTCTATAGCTTTCCTCAGCTTGATTGCTTCACAGATGCTGTTAATAAGTCCCCTTGTTGTGTTGACGACCTAACATCGACAAAGGCTTTGGGTCGGCGCTCTTAGTCAATCTACTTATGGAAAATGTTCAGTTTTGAAAATTTCTATACCGAGACCGGCAAAACGTTTACAAATTGAAATATGGTATGCCTACCACAGTTTTGGCACGAATTACCCTTGAGTTTGCACGTTACTTCATAAAACTTACGGTCAGCAATGTTTTGCGTCTCACTTATGCTTCCACGGGCCTCGCAGCCCGATTTCTCGTAATGAATGAATGCGTAGGCACTTAACGTACGAACAAAAAACAGATCAATACGAGAAACTATGGTCTACTTCAATGTCACACCCGGGGGCTTTACCTCGGCCTACCGCCGCAGCGCGAGCGTATGAAAGGAAGCTTGACAGGTTTCCGTGCAGGGCTGCATAGAAGGCTGCATGCGCTATCTACGGGAGACAGACAGATCATTGCCGCCATTACCATGATAACGGAACTAATTACACATAGCACCTGTATCAGAGATGCTGTGTTGTAGCTTTATGGAGGCTTCACGACAGTCCGGACATCATTAGCCTATCCACGCACACAACTCGCCGTCAGCAGATACGAAAACTAAACCAAGAAGCCCAAAACTGCTACACATGCAGCAGTAGTTTTACTGCTTGTTCGCTGTCTGTGGCTGAGCCGTCGTCTACAGCCGATAACCGTAAAAAACGACACTGAACTAAAACGAAATCTACAACGGTGGTGCCACATGTGCGAGAAAACTAAGTTGTCGACTTATTGCATGCTATTTCATGTAGCGCGTTACTTTCTTAAAAATAGAATTGCTTGTTCTCGGACCCGCAGCATCAGCGATCTAAACCTAGAGAAGCATCACAAATTCCGGCGTAATTAATTTACTTTTTCATCACCATTCACCAGCCAGTTACGCATGACGCCGCCCGAAAGCAAGGCAGTAAACATTAACAACATCGCGCGGCCTGCACTGTGACAGCAAGGCACTATTGCTTTATTAATGCCATACAGGCCTACGGCTATAATCTTACAAATGCTAAATCTAGACACATCATTCAAAGGCCGGTCACTATCGTGAGCAGTGATGCTAATTGACAGAACGTGTACACGGTTTCTTATTAGTGATCAGCAGTATGCGAAGCACGTCATCGCAATGTTGCACGGTTTCAAACATATTAGCAATGCATGTTATACATGTTTTCTGTCGATTAACACCATAATTGCAGATAAACCTTGTTCTGTGGTATTTTTAATAAGCAGAATTATGACTCTTGTCCGTCTCTCCGCCCGTGTGGCTCCTAATGCGATTACATAAAGTAACATTGTTGTAAACGTTCCCAGAGCCGGGGTGATCGGCGAGCCAATTTTTGGCCAAAAATGTCAAAGTTCAGGGTGATAGGACGTCACAAACGGCCAGAAAATGACGCATATATGTCGCGTTTATGTGCAGTGGCAGTGGACACATGACCGACGGCCGCATATATATTTTTAATTTCTTAATACTACTATACTAAGATAAGACAATTTTATTCGGAGCCCCTATGTAGTATAGACTACCGGTTAGACGTCAGTAGACGCTATTACTCACAGTAACGACGAATCGCAGCAAGCGGTGCGCTGCTGAAGATATACGACGGCGTCGTGTATGCAGGAAGCAAACGACTCAAACGCGTCTATCGAACTGGACTCAGGTCTGAACTGTTCCAGAATCCAGACAGAACGACGACTGGTCGAAGTCTACTCTGTGCACGGGCGTTATCTGCAAGTCAGCCGACAGATAAGCCGGTGCATGACGACCACAGGTTTCAGATCAGCAAGAGCTACTAGGCACTGCTGCAGCGACTGCGCCGGCAGCAGCAGCAGCAACAGCAACAAACGGCAATTCCGCGACTTGGCGTCTGCACGTGCGTGTGCCAGACTGGCTGACTGCAAGCATCGACGCTTCTCGTTTACAATTTACAGCGCTTCGGCTATACCCTGGTACAAGACTCGAACGTGTGCTAGAGATGGGCTGTTCGCAATTACGACTATGGTTCGCAAGTTTGAATTATCGGATGACTAATCTTCACGCGATTCAGATTTAGCGTGTTCGCGTGCTGAACGTGACACGACTGCGACATACTGTGGTGCGACTTCATTAAATCCGATTCAAGTCATTCAAGGCATAATGTTTAATTCTACACAGCGACGTTCAGCTTTTAATTTAATTTGCACACAATAACATACAAAACCATTTTTGCTGTTTTCGAGTTTTGACTCATATCGACCTTACATAGCTTTGTAAACTGTTGAAGTTTTTTGCTCTGATTAGTAATTCAGACACACGACATTACCAGACGGTAACCGTAAATACTCGTATGCATTTTATGAATACATTATGTTAGCACAGAATCATTAAAAAACTTAATTACACTAAACTAATAATTGAACTTACAGTTAACACACGTGGTTTACACAAAATCTGGTAGTTTTAAGCCATTATAACCGTTATTTGCGACGGAAAGTACAAACTAATGTAGCATTAGGTGAATAGTCTTTTACACTGCAGCTTTTGGACAATCGAAATCCTGATTGAAAAAAATAAAAAGTCTGGGTTGAGGCTCGTGTTCTTCGATTGCTATTAGTTTGCATGCTGGCGTTCAACTCATTTAGTTTACACAAGGATAAAGGACTTATTCATGGTTCATGAAAAGCCACAACGTTCCTGGATATCCATATATAGGCTAAGCAGACTAGGACGTACATGCAGCGCTAGAGTGGCGGTGCAAAGTGCGTCTCGAAGGAAGGAGGATTACCGTCAGCGCCGGTCTGGTCGGTTGTCATCTGGTCTTCCGCATCGCTTGACCGTGTTTGTCAGCCGCGGCTGATGTGTTTGCATTCGACTTAGATGACACTAGTCGCTCTCCGTTCGTTTCATGCAGTCCCGTGGCCGCGCAATATTGTCGCCTGCAGGATAAAAAACACTTCGCTGAGATTATCAGTCGCTTTCCTGCGTTTATTGCTTTTAGTAGTAAAATTTCTATGCACTTGTTACCCTCCCCCCGCTAACGACGGCGGAGTTCGTGTGACACCCGGCGTTTATTTATTTAAGAGTATTTATTTATTTTCTGTCTGTTACTTTGTTTGTTTGTTAACAGGATTAAGCAAAAAGTTAGAAGCGGATTTGGCTGACATTATCTGTTGGAAAAGTTAGACTTGGCCGTGTGCCCAGTCAGAGATAATTATTTATGTGTGGTAATCAAGAATAGCATCTAGATCAAGGACAGAAGTGACGGATTCTTTAGCAAGATGCTTGAAGATAGAACAAACAGTACTGCTACCTGGCGAATACAAATAATTGTATTTTGTTTCTGTTAGTGGCAGCATCCTTTTTGACGAAAAGTTAAACTCGGTGTGTACGTACTGGTTCGCGACGCGTCAGCTAAACTAGGTTTTATCATTGCTCAGCGTGTCAGTTGCCCATCGGCGTCCACGGCGTCCGAAGCTCAGCACCTCAGTAACCAAGCATCGGATCGACTTTCGGTAGGGTTCTAGGTAGGGTATTCGAGGTGCGCATTACTGTTCATCATCACTAATTCAAGTCAGTTTAGCGAAAAGTCGAGTAGATCAACATCCACGGGCTAATACATCATCAACTAACTAAACCATGCTCGTAAAAAGATAATCAATCAGTTTTCATACTATTTATTTCTTCTATAATTTTGAATTTTATGCAATTTTTGACACCTTACAAAAGTCAACAAGTTAATCAACACAGTACGTGATACTATATAAATGCAAAACTGACTGCATTTTTTGAATAAATCTATTAGCTAAGGCTTAAGCTGCGTTTCTGCAGTTGCTACAAAATCTGCCATGCTAGAAAAGTCAAAGTTAAGGTCAGATATTTGACAAAGTCAAGGTCAAAAGTGATATTTGACTTAGTCAAATATCAATTTGACTAAGTGATATTTGACTAAGTCAAATATCACTTCTGGGAAAACTCAGCGGCACTGTGCGTAGCGTCGTTGAAGCTTTGGCTTCCAAAACCGCAGACTAACATGTAATTTGAGCAAAGCTCACGTGACGCGCGACAGCATCGGTCCTGCCACCTGAACAATCAGTGTACAATTAAATAATAGTACGTTGTGAAGGAGTACCGAAATTTTAGGCCTCCGTACGGAAGACTACTTGAACGTAGGGGGTCGAAGCTCAGATACATGTTCTATACTAAAAATTTCATACGCAGGTTGTCCGGATCTATTGCTAGTAACTTCGGCACAATTCACTCTTGAAATGTGTGCTGCACTCCAAAATTGAAAAAAAACACTAAAACCTCTTATTTTGGGGGCTTAACGCTATGAAGACGGCGCCCCTGTACTGTTCCGCGCATCACGCTGCGTCCGCTGCCGCCGCTGTTCCCGGTGTCCATCTGAAACGTGCATGTCGCCACGCTGAACGGCGACGACCTGACGAGGCGTGGAATAGGAGCTTCGCTGCGTTGGTCGGTCGTAACCACCTGTCGGTGTGGTGCGCCATCGAGTCACTGCAGCAGGATGCGGCCGCGGCGTTGACGACACTGCTGCAGAATGCACGTGGCCAGACGCCGGCAAAACAAAGATGTCCACCCAGATTCTGCTAGAAAACGGTGGAAGAGACCTTGCGTGCGGTCGCGCGCACCGCACAGTCTGCCTCGAGTGAAAGTGACAGTGAAACTTCGCTGACTGTTACACTTTTTTGGACATTAGCTGTATATAATATCGCCTTATTTCAACGACATTTAAATTGATATATCAAAAGACTTGCTGTATATAACTGTATATATTTATTCATAACTATTACACTTTCTAATGTGCTGTTTATATTGCTGTATGTGAGACATTAATTACATTTGGATATTTGCTATTTGATCATATATGTCAGCGACTGATACTTACACGAAATACAACTTACACTCGACAGCACCATACATAGGGGATGTCCGGGTATGCAAAAACAGGAGGAAAACGTCCGGGAGGGAGAAACGTCCGGAGGGGAAGGCGAAGTTGCTTTTGGTGTTGCAAGAAATTTCTTCTCAGTCTTGGCGTTAACTGGTAATATGTTGTTACTGCCCTAGGGGGAAAACGTCCTAGGCACTCGAAAAACAGGGGAGAAACGTCCGGGCGGGGAAATGTTCGAGGGGGAAATGTCCGGTTTCCATATTGCAAACATTCACGAAGCTTGCTCTACGTGTGCTTCATGTTTGCTTTATGTATGCTTCCTCGTGTAAACGGGATATAACTGGACCGATGTGTAAGCCTATGTCAGCGTCGCCAGGGCCACGGCAGGCTGCCGGTCAAAGTCCAACTTGGCTATTCGCTAAATGGTTACTGTTCCGCTGATAGAAGTTAAATGTTACGTAAAACATAGGTATACCGATATTTTCTTTATAGCAACAGGTTCCAGGTGACACTGCTCTTAGGCACGTTGTGCTTAACGTTTGTTCTGATTTTTTATCAGTGGTGTTTTTGTTTTTGTGTATGTATAGGCCTACGTAGCCTATACAGTGTGTTGTATAAACCTACCGAAGTTAGATGAAAAGTTCGGCTTTGAAGTAGTGAGGTTAAAGTGAAAATCGAGATAAACTAACATTTTAATCAATGAGGTATTTAGGCGAGCAGAAACTCCATGCAAACGTTAGTTTCGGCTGTTTATTTATTAGCTATTTTCAGTTTGATTTTCTGTTTTGTCAATTTTGTGTGCAGTTTATAAGCACACTTTCAAGGTGCATTGCAAAAAATAGTACGAAGATGAACACGGCATGTTTATCTTTCAACTTTGCCACCTGGGAGAACATCTGGTCACTTAAGAGATCTGACATGCACGCTGACTGACACATGCTCCAACTGATCCGGCAAAACTGCTAACCAAGTAACTATTTTCAGTTTCTCATATATATCATTTCTTACTGCATGATACACTGTGAGAAGTTCAGTGAAATTGTGTTCGTTCATAGCAGGCGGCGAGAAGCGATGGCACTGACGGGCAACTGGCTGTTGGCTGAGAGTCTAGTAATGACAATTCTGTACAAGCTGCTGAGGCTGGTGTTTATCATAGTGCAGCGTATCTACTGGCAACTCAACGGCACGGCTAGGAAACTACGTGAAGCTCGCTTGCCTCAGAACTATGAACGATCAGCCCAAGTCCTTGTTCTTTGTCATATGCTCTGTGTTTCACAGACGATGACAGTCGACAACTTCCTGTGTACTCACAACCGCTTCGAAAATCCACAGTATATCATTGACAACGAGCACATTTCTTTGCTAATTATCAACGAAAACAATGCAGTCTTCTGTTAAGCTAAAGAGAAAGGCATGCGTATAGACTAATCTACAACTAGGCTTAAGCCATGTTTTCTTGTATACTGATAAATTGCTAAGTGTTGCACACGTTAGTGGCAGTGCCTTCATGTTTCAGAGCATATGCACGCCCCACCACGGCTGACGTTTGGACCGTTTTGTCTTGGTTGACAGGTATGCATCTGTGGCGAAGAGAACATAGCTCGTTCATTCGAGACGCACAGAGAGGACTTAGTCGGCATCTCATAATAGTGCCATTGACGACGTTCCATCGCTTGGCTGAACAGATCGGTGACCCTCAGGGTGAACTCATCTTCTTGTTCAACACAGCTCGGTGTGGCTCAATTTTACTCACACAGGTTTAGAAATAGTCTAGGAATAGCATTTTTGGTGTGTGCGTTGTTCAGTTGCGGTTCGAAAACTGTTTGCAGTAAACGAATATAATACGGGATGTACTGACTGTATAATTATAAAACGAATCTGTAATTACGACTCGTAGTCGATTTTCTTTAGTGACTCTGGCACTGATTTATTGGATCCTCCGGCAGTGCAGCAAATACGGGAAAACGTTTGTCGACGTTGTCTTTGTTGTTCTTATTTTGTTGCTATATTTCTTAAAAAGACAGGCATGATCAATTGGTTAACCTCCAGAAAAGACCAGAGTTGGAGAGTTACTGAGATAAACGAAACGTAAAAAGGAGTCAAAGACAAAAGACAAGTCAATAAATTAGAGCTGTGCCGCTACATCAATGTTAGCTTTACTCGACCTGTAGGTCGACCCACGTCACTGTATCCGTATTGAAGGTACTTGTTACCGGCGTATACGCTTTATTTATGTAGAAAACTGTTCAGTTTATATACAATGTAAGGGTGACATTGTGGTTATAGATATAAAACAGCAAAAATCACAATGTAAAAATTCAAACTTTACCATTACATTTTACACAGTCAGCAAAGTTCTTCTGACATTGTGTAATGGTGATGTTTGAATTTTTACATCGTGATTTTTGCTGTTTTATATCTATAACCACGATGTCACCCTTACACTGTATAAAACTAAACAGTTTTTTACATAAGTATTTGCAGTTTTATTGCCGTTGGAAGTAATCTGGAACTGAATAAAATCGGACAGTAATGTTGGCCTTAGCTGTAAAGATTTCGAAGATAAATGCGCCCGAAATGACCAAAAGTTCATTCTCAGTGACCCCACTGTCGTTTCCGCATGAACCTTATACCACCTAAAAGTAAAAATCTGTGGCCCACAGTTGTGCTGCTGATAGTAGTCTATGGGTCTATCATCTGTTAAATTTCCGTGACTATAGTTCCGAAATAGGCACGATTAACATGTCAGAGTGCGTAATGATCTTTCTAGGTCATTCGAGGTCGATGATTTTCGTGTCATGTGAAAAGGCTTATACGACTTTTTGTAGTGATCAATAGCAATCTGGCCCCATCTTTACCGTTTTTGAGATACGGCGACTTATCGTTGAAAATCGCCAATTTTCTACACACCCTGTTCCAGGGCCGGATTTAGCTGGTGGGAGGCCTGGAAAGGGGTTGGCTATCGAATTACAGGGTTTTAAAAATTGAGGGGTTTGGTGGGAGACCCCTTGTTGGTGGGAGGCCTGGGGCCCGGGGCCCCCCCATAAATCTGGCCCTGCCCTGTTCAACCCCAAATTTGAAAATGTTCAACTTCACGTTGCGTTAGATCGCTAAACTTTTCTGTGGCACTTGGCTAGTTTATCTTGTAATAAAATTTGAGGTAGCTTTTTCCGATATGATTAATGTACATCAACGTCAAACCGGAGAGACAGATAGACGGACAGACATAGCTCTGGCAATACCGTTCCATGCCTGCATGCATGGAGCGGTAACGACTCTTGCTGTTGATGTTATTTTGCTATTCGCTAAGGTGAGCCACAATGCGCTTGATCATTTAGCCTACTCGTGACTGTGTCTTTGGCTCGACAGATAAAGGTTTTGGTTCGGCGTAAATGTAATGCTATAGCGCGTTTTAGCTATCGTAGAGGCGTTTGTTTGCGTGTATGTGTCGGTCTGTTTGTCACACTGCTGTATTGTGTTAAAACGGTGCAAGCTAGAATCACGATATTTTCACTGTTGGCTGCCGCGGTGACTCTAGTATCAAAATCTGCAAAGTTTTCCCAGAAATTTGAAAGGGGTCACCCCGAGCGAGGGCGTTAAATGAAAAAGGGGGTAGAAATTGGCGATTTTGAGCCAGTAAGTCGCCGTATTTCAGAAACGGCGCGAGATAAGAATAAGTTTACTGTTAATCACTAATAAAAAGTTCCATACCGGTAGGACCTTATGCCCTTTCGCTTGACATCAACCAAAACCAACAACGTTGAACGAACTTGGGCCTAAAAATAAAATGTTTTGTATTTTTTGCAATTTTAGGCTGCGATGCTTATTTTAAGAGTGATTTGCACCAAAATGGTTAGAGACAGACTAAGACAATTTGCAAAATAAAGTTTGAGCATTACACGTAGCTTTTAGCCGTTTAAGTTTCGACCCCCCAGGTTTAAGGAGTCCTCCGTATGGAGCTCTCAAATTTAGATATTTTTAAATGCGCGATTTCTGCCACTGTTAGTAATTTAGCATGAAAACGGTCGCAGATGGACAGAAACTTGCTGTTTAACATAACAAGCACTACTGAGTACTGACAAACTTTCCGGGTATATTTACATTGATGACCTTGAACGACCTTGAAATCCAAAAAAGCGGATTTTAATGACTTTTTTCGCAATTTATGACGCATATTTTAATTGCGCGGAAATTACTGTAGACTAAGAAAACTTGCACGTAATATTTTAAGCATTAAACGTAGATTGTAGCTGTTTGATATTCGACCTTATTGGTTCCGGGAGTCCTTCGTACGGAAACGGCAAATTTGGGTACCCTATCGAAACGCATTGTTATTTTATTGCACGTTCTGCACTGATTCCGATACTGTCGCGTGTTGCGTGAGCTTTGCTCAGATTACTTGTTTACTTTGCTATCAAATGAAACGTATATGATTTTCGATTAGTAACACATATTAGTCAAATTAATTTCGTGCTTTCAATAGTATAGAGTTAAAGTAGACTTTCACTGTAGGCCTACATAATTAATGCCTATGGCATGGGCGACTATTATTGTAGTCTTCTGTAGCTTTGCCATCACTCGTAAAATTCATAAACTGCAGACCCAAATATCTGTTACAGTTATTTACTTATTTATCATTGTTAATCATTGTCAATTAGTTATAGCTGTTTGTCGGTTGACTCGTTTCTGTCAGAAAGCTCAGTGGTTTGTAAATAATTTCATTTTCATATGTAGGCCTACGTGTATGTACGTTTACGTGTAAAAACGGCATTCGTTTAGTCTTCACTGCTCTGGCACAGTGACAGTATAAACCGTGTGTTTAAAATAAAAAAAAACTTTGTTTTAGTTCTTTTTGAAGATTTCCTTGGGGGCCGTCGCTCGGGCGATCGCTGGTCATCTCTGGTGAACCAGAATAATTATAGGCTAATAGACTGGCCTGCGGTTGTACGTGCGTTACAAGTGCCATGTTTTATTCAGGTGTACTGAAAAAAAACGCAGAACCGTCGGTTTGCACATAATGGGAACTGGTGCGTGTAGCGTTTATGGCACGACGTGTCGTCTGTCGTCTGTCTGTCTGTAACGGATGTATTGTGTCTAAGCGGTGCGAGATAGAGCCTAGGTTGCTATTGATCACTAATAAGAAGTCACATATTGGCTTTCAAATGACATGAAAACCGATGACCTTGGATGATCTTGAAGTGTCATAACGCACTATGGTATGCCAATCGTGCGGTATTGTGGCTAAACAGTGAGTCATAGGGGTCCTCGATGGTACTATCGGATAAGGCGCTGGCAATTTTCTATGGGCTGTTAATAGTAACCATGTCTCCATCTCCAGCGGTTTGGCCGCAATTTTTAATGGAACGTTTCAAGCTATAAGTGGCTATATCTCGGAAACGGTGGGAGATAGGGCCAAGGTTACTGTTAATCACTAACAGGAAGTGGCATACGCTTTTTCAGATTACATGAAAATTATTGACCTTGAATGACCGTGGAGGTCGGTACGCGCTATTGTGGCTAAACGGTGCGAGATAGCGCCAAGGTTGCTATTGGTCGCTAATAGGAAATCGCATACGTTTTCTGAGATGAGATATATTATTATCCTTGGATGACATTGAAGGTCATTACTACAACAGGCACTGTATAGGCTATAGCGCATCTTTCCTAGCGACAGCTGGGCTTTCTTGGAGGCCTAAAAACAGTCTGCTAACCGGCAACCATTATACAGTAGGCCTACGTGGCATTGCGTTTGTAAGTTCTGAGTTCAGCGAAATAAAGTTTACTGCGTTTCGAGTCGAAACAACAGAGACTTATTTTTCACTGTAAACGATTCTTTTGATTAATGTTTTCGTGTGATGAGGTCTTAAGCCGGCAGAATCACGACGAAGACTGACAGAGTTAAATCGCTGACGATGGCTGACTAATCACACATCACGTGCTGTAGGGCTTACTTGGCGGTTTGACGCTCGAAAGGCGATCAAAGGCGGCAGCATGTTCTGATGAGTTCTGACAGCATCTTCATCAGCTGCAGCAGCTGCACAGCCAGCGTGGCGTCATCACGTAATTAGCGACACCCATTTTTTTTAGAACCCACCGAGAACTAAATAATTTTGAGTAAAAGAGCATTTTTTAATTAGGCTCATCATATTAAATTTTTATTTAAAACATTTTCTTCGATACTGTTCGCGCAAATGCTATTAGTTTTTGTTTGTACATTGTATATTTTTTGCGCCTTTGATAATCTATCTCCGTTGTATTTCACCGCAGTTTTACGTACACATCACTGTAGGCCTATCATTCATGGCAACACGTTTCTTACGTGCTTTTAATACAAGAGACTCTACTCTCGTAAGAAACGAACTGCACGATGTGTTCATTTCTGTTTACAATCTTGCTTCCACGTGACGCGACACGTTACGCCGGTTCTAAATAAGTAACTGAATTACGCCGCGGGCCATGTTTTCCGAAGACTCGGATGTTGAGGTCCTAGGAACGAAAACCTGTAGCTAATTATTCATGTAATTACTTTCCGACTAACCCAAGCTGCTGTAGGCCTATATGGCAACGACATAACGTTACGAAGAGACGAGCGCACGGACGCACGACGTACGGCGACAATAACGCATCTCGCATTATGCGCCGCGCATTAAAAGTCGAAAATCTCTAGCATTTGGTCAGTGTGCGTTGGACGTTTTATCTGTTCGCAATATTTACATGTCGAAAGCAGTTAACATCTAAGCAACCAGCTCATTAGGACACTGAAACTGGAAACTCGGCAAACTGCAAACAGTGAATTTGCGAAAATGCGAAAACACTTTGAACAAAATAAAGGTGTACTGGAGAATTGCATAGTCTACGCTATTGTGGTTTATGTTTAATCTTTTTAATTTTACGATTGCGGTATTAAAACGTTAGTCCCTCTAGCTAGTTGCGCCACTGTGGTCAATGCTAAGCTGCTTAGTAAAGTGGCTTGGTTTGGTTATTTACGACAACAGCATTGAAGTCACTCAAATGTAATGAGAAAGCTGATCGGTTTGCTCCTCTTATGCAGACGCCGACTTGAAAGGCTACTGTTAACGCGAGATTGTTTTGATACACCTTTTCCAACTATCATGTTTTTCGCGTCGTTGCTCGTCTGTCCACGACTGTGCACCGTGAATCAAAAATTAAAACGTAGGCTACACAGAGTCTTTTTGTGAATACTTTGGCAAATGCGAATCTGTCATCAGTCCTGTCACTGTTGTATATGGAAATAAATCGCAAGCGAAGATATTATAACGTACGGTTTCGATGCGTGTTGTTTCGCTAAAACACAATACACTGTACAATCGATTTTTTTTCATAAAAAGATTAATTATGAGAAAGTTCATACCAACACGTAAACCACCGTTTTACTACTTGTTTTCAAAGGTTGTTAGGGCAATAAATTATAAGCCAAAAGCTGGCAGATGGCACATTTATTTTTTATCTTAATTTCTGTTTTTATCTTAATTTCTATTTTACTTCAGAGTGCAAGAGTAAACGATTAGCCGAAATAATCACTAAAAAAGACCGCACGAGTGTTTTGATTTACGCTGTATGCGTACTCAAAATGCTGCCGTTTGTATGCTCGTGTTCTCATGACGTCGACTGCCTGGAGATTGCGTGATCTTTGGCCTCTCTGCAGCTGGAATTACGGGATTACTGCGTCACTAATCCACGAGCGACACGCCGGATTCTGATCGCTTCGCCACAAGCGGTTCTAATTTAACCGATATCACAAACTCGCGGACTTCTATTGCGATGATCAGCTTTGATTTTTGTTATATATTTATATGTATTTGCTTCATGCAAGTCGGGTACACAAGATATAACAAGAAATTTGACTTAACGGTCACGAGACGCGCCACAGCATATATTAGTTCCTGTTTTAGTTATCGTGGTCTATGTGTAGCCATTCCGTAGCAAATCACTAAGCTAATGTTGCATCGCTTACCGTTTAGCCACAATAACGCGTACTGATCTTCAAGGTCATCCAAGGTTAATGATTTTTGTGTTATCTGAAAAGCAATATGCAACTTCCTATTAGTACTCAATAGCAACCTAGAACCTATCTTGCATCGTTTAGCCACAATACATTTGTTACACACAAACACATCGTACCAATAGCGAACACAGTTATGCATAACTGTGGCGCTAAAAATTTACACACAATACAAAGTTAGCAACAACGCATATTTTGATGGTTTTGCTTAGCTGGTAACGTCGTTGGTCACATCAACAAAGTTAATCAATGCCTGCCTCGCAGGCCGTGTTAGTACTTGCCACTTGGATGGGTGACCGTTGGAAAGCGAGTAAACCATCTCGGCGTGTAACCAGCCACCCAGGTCGATTCAGCTTGGCCGATTGGTAGGCGCAATGAGTAGCAACGAATGTTGGAACGTAAACCGGCTACACCGCGCGATACACGAGCCCCGTATCCGTGGTCTGGGGTCTGGCTAGGGCGAAGTAAAAGGAGATTAACGCCTGTAAGCGCAATAACATTGGAAAGTATTTTTGCAGCAGATAGCTATAAAATTTTTGGACGATGGCTCCATAGGCCAGGATCAAAGTGTCGTATGTGCACAGGGATGGATTTTTAGATTAAAAAACACCAAAATACAGTATACGTGGGGTGTTTAATGTGCTTTAGTGTTTTGCAACTCGATGGTATTAGAAGACTGCGAGCTTTTTATTATCGAGCTAGAGACAGCAGAGGGCGAGACGCGAGGACAACCGAGTTAGCGGCTTTGCGGCGAAATGCTAGGCATAAAATTCACGTTTTACTCGAAAACAGACGGGATGCAACGCGCAAAGTGGTCTAAAACGAGGGCGCTGCTGTGTACTAAGTGCTTTAGGACGGCGATATAACCTCTCAACAAAACCGGCAGGCATTCTCCGCCTGACGTTGCACTAGTTGTTGTTTCGTGCGATGCGCGCCGAACAGTCGTAGCTATAAGATAACTCAGTCTTGCTTGCAGCCGCTGCAGCAGTAACCGTTCCTGGTGCCTCGCAGCTATCTATACCTACCTGATCGACTGACTTATATAAACAGCGCGTTTCTCCTTGAGTCGCGTATATTATCTCTTTGACTGTCTTTGCGTGACGAGTCGGGGATATTTACTAATAACCGGGCGATCGGTCGGAAAGTAATTGGCCGGTTGCAGCGCTCGTGAGTGTGAAAAGGACTCGCGCTGCTCATTGATGCAGCTTTCAATACGACTGCGGTCGTCGTCATCGTCGTCGTCGTCGTCATCGTCGTGTAATTTGTCAATTGGTTAGAGTCGACGTCGTCGTTTTTGTAGTTATTCAACTCGCCGTCACTGACTCACAATCTGCCGCCCTCTACGTCCATTGCTGGTGCCGGAAATTGCCTGCGAATTACGTTAGAGCGAACCAGCCAAGCCGGTGCGCCGAAGCGTTTTCATAATTTCGCGTCGGTTCATCGGCGGTGAGTAGGTCGGCGTAGTATGTAGTACGCGATATCGGCGATGGAGAACGTGACAGCGGCTGTGACTGTTGGTCTGGTGACGGCCATGTCGATCGGCGGCGCTGAGGCGGGACTGGCCGGGGAGCTAGCAACGACGAGATTCATCGTGCAGCGCGTCCTCATGCCAATCGTTATCGTTTTCGGCATCGTCGCCAACTCTATCAACATCGCCGTGCTGACGCGCCGCTCCATGAAGTCTTCGACCAACCACTACCTGTCGGCACTGGCCGTCTACGACGTTTGCTACCTATCCCTGGTCTTCATCATCATCATGCGTCACTATGGCAACGTGGCGTCGACCGCCTGGTACAACCGGTGCTGGCCGCACGCCATGTGGCTGAGTAATACGTGTAGTAACACCGCAGTCTGGCTGACGGTGACGTTCACCGTCGAACGCTACATCGGCGTCTGTCATCCAATGCGCGGTAAAGTCTGGTGCACTCCAAGACGCGCTCGCATCGTCATCGTTGTCGTCTGCCTGGCCGCCGCCATCATAACATTCCCTGAATTTTTTGAGTTTAAGGTAAACTCACTGGCAAGACTATGACACTGAAATGTCCACAGTTGACACTCTTCTGTGGTCTACTACAGTGTTATTTATTGTCAGAGCCCAGAGGGCTTACGCTTTACGCATTCCAATTAACACATAGGAGTTCGTCGGATAGCAAAATTCGCCCATAGCATAATTAGATAATACATGCACCCGAATTATTTTTGTTAACGCTAACGCTAACCCTAACCCAAACCGTAACCCTAGCGGTTAATTCAAATGCGGGTGAATTAACGGATAAGAACCCATAGAACATAGGTTTTACACAGTTCAAAGTATAGTCACATAAAATGTACTGTAAATACTTGCAATATTGAACTTTCGTATTGCAGGATTTTGCCCAAAAGAGGAGAATATTGTCTTAAGAAAATCATTTAGGATATTTTGTCCATTTTATAGTTTTTATCACTACGGAGTACCGTAATATTTACATTTGTGCAGTTATTTTGTAATCCGACCCTTTGAATTTAAAACATTTCTGAGAAAAGCCTGTGGGAAAGTAAATTAAAATTTCGTTAATATTTAAAAAAAATAAGCGTTATGACGTTGGCAAACAAACAAATGTTAGGAAAACAATACATAAAAACGTTTGGGGTAAGCTATAAACGGCAACAGCGCAACTGTCTACTGAGGCATGTCGATATGATTTGTCAGTGTTTGTCATGGTGTCGGCGGAGCAATGGATATAGAAAATTGTGCAACGAATATGACATTTTAGATTGTAGCCCATAGCGTTTTGATGTATTTGCTAAGTTTAAGTATGTGTGTGAAGGTTGATAAATTTGCTTTTATTCTATTTTAAATTTCATTGGCTAGTTTATTTTATTTTATGTGCATGTATATCTTTATTGACTTGA
>Ga0209367_1001219_pt1 | contig 30844 bp, 28 predicted proteins | sample WorMetLIZISLAND2_FD_187412 | JGI IMG/M metagenome (GOLD analysis project Ga0209367, IMG submission 187412) | Marine gutless worms symbiont microbial communities from Max Planck institute for Marine Microbiology, Germany - Olavius geniculatus... ...
TGGGAGGGGGTGTCTCCCTCCCCACATTGGGAGGTCTGGGGAGGGGGCATTACGGATCACATATTCGGAGAGCACTGCCGGATCATTCGGAAGCTACATACCTTTAAACCGGTCAAGCTCTACGGATCACTGGACAGCTGTATCTCGCATCCAATAAACACGTAACTCCTTACAGATTAACGGATCTCCCTTGGATTGATAGGGTTCATTTGTAGGGTATTGGCACTCGTAGCACCGTACCGGGAAGGTCGGCGGATCGCTGGTAACTGCAGTAGCCAGATACAGATACCCGTCAGTATGGGAAGCGCAGAAAGTCATCAGGCAGGCAGTGAACCGACGGTTAGATATGACGGATCAGTTGCAGCAATAGTGAATGACGAATCAGCCTCAAAACCCTCCGCTTCGCTCGGAGCTCGACATAACGTCGACTAACCCAGCAATAGTGGCATCAAGCTACAGATCTCATAGTAGCACCGGCAGCGGTATGCTCCGGCATAGTCACCCGTCAGTCTCGTCAGCTACTCGAAGGTAGTACGGATCAGAATGTAGTCCCAGTACGAATGGAGCAAGCCAGTTTACGTTACAGTCGTTAAGCCACTCGCTGAATAGTAGGCCTACTCGAATTCGAATATCGGTAATAAATTACTCGTATGGCACAATCCTAACAACAGCCGACTCGCAACGTCGTCGTTATTAAATATTCTATGCGATAACTTGTGGTTAGTGTTTTTAGTATCATTATTTTTTGTTTTTGGTACGATTCCGTTAAATTTGCGATATTAGTAAAAAGTAATTTAGGACAGGTGAGCTCTTTATGGTTCATATTTTAAATGAATCAATGTGCTTGTTTGAGACTGCATATAATTGTCGCAATGTAAAGAAATTTGTTTTCTTAGGGGAGTGTCTGCGTAAATTGCAACCGCGTCCGCAGAATATGCACAAGCTGCAGAATGCTTGCGCGACACGCGTCCCATGTGTGGACCCGCGCATCTCTCATCCTGTCACGTAGAAATAGACTACCCTGGGGATTGTCTATCCTGGAAATAACCAAAGTGTGGCCAAGCATCAGCTGAGATATAGTCTACTATAATGTATTAGACCATACTCGAGTAATGCAATTTGGAACACCCCCAGAACATTTCAACTTGCATGCATGCAGACACCGTGACTTCGTAAGCTATAGTTGTTAGAAAAACATGAGTATGATTTATATTGGTGCAGTGATTGTTAATGTTGTTGCAGAAACATTAATGCACAACAATGTTATTCCGTCACATTACTGAAACCGCACCGTGCGTCACCATGGACTTTAGTTTGCTGCCAAAGTATTGTTACATACCATATAATGCAAAGCTTCGATCAGTATTGCTTCACGTGCAGAACACTGGCCCACTTTCTGAGCGTTTTTCAAGTGGAGAAAACTGCATAAGATCTGATGTTAAGAACTATGCAATGATGGTTCAGCTGATATCTGACAAACGACATGTGCATCTTAACAGCAGGCCAAGAAATATTGAAGCATCAGTACAGAAAGACTTGTCTGTTGGTAACAACAGCATCTGTTTGAGCAAAGCAGAAGAATCTACAAAAATATCCATCTGCCGACCAGTGTTAGAGAAGACTAAGACACATCTACAACAGATATCTCAGACAGAGGCAAGAAGATCAGAGGAAGTGCGTGGTAAGCCAGAAGGAAAGCAGCCTGGCGCATTATCGAGTGCACCACAAGAGAAGCTGTCTGATGCAATATCAAGTGCTCCAAGTGATGTAAGCGATGCTGAAAGCGTTCCGTCACATTATCTACTAGTGGTCAAAGTTCAACATCACTCACGTGATCCCCGTGACAGGAAGCGGAAAGCTATCAAACCAACTGCCATGAAGGAAACGTGGAAATTGTTGGACAATGCTCTGATACGAAAAACCACTTCACATCCAGAGAAATGTAGCACTGATGCTTCAAGCACACCAGTTCATCATGAGAAAAAGCCACTTAGTTCAGTCTGTATTCCTCTGGAACTAACGATGAAGGATGCAGCTGATCCTCGATTAACTCAGTCTCAGCAGAAAAAGGACACACCAAAGAAGGTTCTGGATCTACCACTGCCACTGTTTGGTATCATCATGTCACAGAGGCCAACTGGTGTTGTTATCGGAGCTGACAGACTAACAGAACCAGTTGATGATGTTGTTGACCAGCAGCACACTATGCGCACTCATCGCATGGAGTCTTACATCAGAAAGCTTCGTGAGAAGCTTGATATGCTTGATGACACCAAACTCAACGAATTTTGTCATAAACTAGACAACTTGTTTTTTCAGCTTGAAGTTGATGCAGAATACCACAGCTCTCATTGAGGAGCCTGTGCTACACTTGATCTCAGATTGCAAATTTGTGTTCATTTATTTGTAAATTTTTGTTCTCGTACTTGATAGGTTTTGAGTATAGTCATGCTGGTTTTTTTGCTGTCAGCTGTTTGAATTACTGGCATTGATTGTAACCTCCAGTGAAGGCAGTTTGTCTGTCTTTTGGCTTACATGATCATGTGTACTCAAAAAAGTTGTTGGTGCATTTAGTTATTTTTGGAACCATGGGAATCTTAACCTAAGGAACATTTTGGTAGTGATTCAGATATCAGTTTGCCAATTTGATTCCAAATTCGGATTTGGAAGAGAATATTCAGTGGAGGTTTTATAGTTTTTATACTGCCATATGCAGTATTGCCACTGTTTTTGTGTGTCCATTCGTAACATTGTGTAATTTTCATATAGGTTTGGTTGCTCGGAAAGAAACTGTCATTGGTCATATGCTGTGTGGGATGACCTGTGTGGGACTTCATATTTACTTGATATTCATGTTTTCTTATGTTGTGGCACAAGTCCAAAAACTGCTGTCAGTTAGTCTATCACACCTATCACATCTCCCAAAACAGTGATTATATCGTTGCATCATTTTTTGACATGGGTTAAATACTTTTATTTCTCCTCCTGCAGGCTGTAGTCATGTGAGTGTAGAAATTCATAGAGCCTTGTTGACGTTAGTGTGTGTTGAAATTTTACGTTGGATCTCTATAGATGTTGTGCAGCTGTTTGTGGTAAGTTCTAATGTATGCAGCATTGTGTATTTCTCTACAAATAGCTTCTTTGGTGAATTTGTGCACAGTGTGCTTCTCGTATTCCAAGCTAAAATGTTGAAACATTTGTGCTTACGCATAGTTGTCGACTGGTCTTTTGTTTGAGTTACCAGTACTTACATTTGTTGCTAGTCGTCATTTTTTTTCATTGTGTTATGTTTATGCCTCTGTTAGCTGGCATCACAAGCATTGTGTTTTTATGTTGTCTGTCTATCCTGTCCATGCTTCGTTCTGTGCATTTGTGTGTCCGCATAAATTCACGATGTTTCCACACTCAATATCTGTGGTAGATGTGCAGTGTCATTAGTGCATCTTGGGACATATCTCGACTGAATGAAGAGCTCAAAACTCTAAACATCACCATAAATAACCCCCTGTCCTCCAATGGACAGCATTATGAGATTGATGACTGTCTGGAGGATTACCATTATGTTAATTACATATGCATGCGTATAATGGAGTTCTTACAATTTTAGGTTTAGGTCGTGTTTTGTGTTTCAGTAAAGGCTAAAGTTTCTGTTTCTTTATTGTAAAGGTTGAACCTACATTATTATGAGTGTGTGAATTCTGCCTGAAAAGGATGTCCCCGAAATGACCTATACTGTGTCGGGTGGGCCGTTAGACCCTACTCACTCACTCACTCACCATAAATATTAAGAATACCATTTTGGGCTTGTTTCTGCAATAGTTCCAGTATACATCCAGTGGATTTTCTTCAACTGAGTGGAATACAGACCTGATTGAACTGAAACTGCCTAGGTACTTTGTTCTAGTGATATCATATAGTGATAGGGCCTAAAAAAATTTTGTGCTTCCAACTGCAGATGGTGAAAAAGTATGGGTGGAAAATTTTCGTAATTTTTATATTCATAACATGACAGGTCGTGTAGTATCACACATTAACTCATAAAAACAAATTGACATGCTAAATAGTACACATGAGAATTGGGGCTGAAGTAAAGATATTGCAGAATTACAGACTAGATTAGGCAGTTTTTTTCCAGTAGAATTAAAACTGAAAACAAACTAAAAATGAACCGATATTTTTGAAAGGATAGTAAAAATTTTAGGGATGCCAGTTTATTTCTAGTGACAGACAGGAACCAGAAGCGTAGGAATTTTTTAGCCCCAAGTTGTAACAAGAGACGTGTGCAATTTTGTTTGTTTGGTATTTGCTCATTAAAAATGCTGAATGTGCATATATTGTCTCTCCTACATGTATCCTACATGTATTGTGTAACTGTTGTGCACTACAACTTCAGCAGTCACTAAAGGATGGATAGTAATAATAAAAATACAAGGTTTATATAGAGCCATAAGATACGGAGGTGGATATTTCAGTAGAATTTTATGTGAGAGTATCGGTGTGATTGCTGTATAGTTTTCCAGATATTCTACCTTGAAGTAGTACTTAGTGGTAAATGATTTTGGGGGTTGTATGTTTTAGTAAAACAGTATTAGGATGATTCCCATCAAACATGAAAAATACACATAAATTTGCTTAGGTTCCGTAAGCTTATACATTTTCCTGCGTATGGTTTGCAAGTAACACCGAATGAAAGAAAAGTCTAGTTCTCTATTTTAAAATTAGATACACCTACACTACAGTAAAGCCTTCACTGTAATTGCAAAAAGTTAAAAATCTGAGAAAAATTTGCTGTTCAAAATCATCGATGCACAGCAGATCAAAGTCGTGGAATTTGGGCTTTAAAAAAGAACCAGTAAGAACTAAGAAGTCTTCGAAGTACCAGCATAATGCTGTCTGCAGCAGATTATGAGCAGAGATATCATTTGTAGAACATTGAGCAATGTACAACTAGCCGTAGCCTAAAAAGGACATTTTCACCTTAATAACAATAAACAACTTTAGTCTTAAAGTGCGAGTGATAACACACAAACACAGAATGCAGCGGTGATTGGTTGAATTCTGCAGGTACTTTGTAGACAAATGTGACAATTACTACGATGTTAATGGCAAGAGTCACTCTAACAACATGGGAAGACGGTGAAAAACAAAATATCACAGTCCATCAAGGCACCCATCATTTAACAACAACAGTGTGCAGTGTTGCAGTGACACTAATATAGAAATATGTGAAAAAAACTATAATACTGCAGCAAATCGAGGAAATTACAAGCTGGGTCTATGAGCATACAACGAGTGTCTTGTCGAGCTGGCTTCGTGAATTTTTGCAGTATACATCGTTATCAAACCGAGGTCGACGAGCGCACGATGCTCGTCGATCTGGCCCTTTGCTCGTCTTTGATCCGGCTCGATGAATGTTTGCAGTATCAAATAACTGGCTTGATAACAGTGTATGTTGCAAAAGTTCATGAAACTGGGCCGGCAAGCCAGTTCGTCATAGCTTCATTGTATAAACAGGGTAGGATATTAATCAAGAATAGACGGCGCTGAGTACCAGCATGACGTGCAGCTATCTTAGTTGCCAGGCATCTCAGGCGTGGTCAGTAAATTAGGCTTAACAATGGTTGGGCTTAGTTTGCAGTTGGCGCCTGAGCCTTCTGGCACCTGTGCCGCCTGGCATCTCAATGTAAACAGGTACCCTACACGTGGCAATTTCTTGATTTTCTGTGTTCCCTATGCCGGTGACCTCGAGTGTCCTTGATCGTTTAAACTGACACACTGGCCTGGTTATTCCTGCTTTGGTGACGTTTACATTCTCCGTGACTTTTCTTCGAATTAACAGCCAGTACGAGACAGACGAACAGGCAAGAGGTGTAATGCGGCCTATTCCTATAGGACTGCCACATAATAAATAATCATGTAATCATACAGATATAATTATCACACATCCACGGCCACTCGACGATCAGTTCAGCAACAATACAGTAGGCCTATATAACAAAACATATGTGAAATAGACGTGAAACCGACAGATATAAATTAAAACGTCTTATGCACGATGAGAATAAATGTGAAAACATGGAAGAATTGATACACGGTAATGCTTGTAAAACAATGACAAAATTACCAACAACAGTAAGTAGCCTATAACAGAATACACCAGGTAGGCCAAAAAACGTAACACCCAGATGCCAATGTAATGCCATATAAATTGAAAAACACCACATATTTAAGTATTCTGTTTGAACAGTTGCTATGAGTTAATATGTTTTAATGTGCCCATTTTGAAAACATTTTCATACACCCATTTTTTGGAAAGCCACCGTTTTTCCACACGCAAAATTGTGACTCAAACAGTGTTCATATTATTTAATCTAACCATCGTGACAAAATTACAATCTGTTTGCATAAAAACAAGTTTAAAAACTTGCTTACATCGGCGGCTGAAAAAAGACACCGTTTTAATAAAAACTAGAAATTTGGGGCAAAGCCCAACGCGAGTCTGCCTGGCACCCTAAGTCCGATTGGGGGAAAATTTTAGGGTTGTGAAATTCCCCCGGTGGCAATGTCACGTGGCCCGAACTCAAATGCATTAGTATAAGCAGAACGTGCAATGTCGACATAGGGTGGGTCAACATGCACACTTATAACTTTTTTGTTAGTGGACCAAAGTTCACAAATTTTTATGTGTTCAACACGGAATGAATAGCCCTTGATAACGCCGTTGACCGCTTGTCGATGTTTCATGCGTTCCAGAGATATTCGCGGTCAAACTCAAAAGTTGTCCTAAATTGCACCGAATTGTGGACGTTTTTTGCCCTCCAGAATTCTAAGGGGGCGGCGTCCCCCAAAAGTTGTACTTGCGTTAACACCCCAACCTAGAGGCACGTCATGTGGCAAAGTATCATGGAGCTACTCCCACTACCAGCAAAGTTATAGAGGTGCATTTACTAAATTTTAAGCCAATTTTTGACCCCCCCCCTTTGGAAAAAATTGTAAGGGGGCCCCCGTCCCCGGTGGGGGTGCACTAGTAAGACTTGGTCATTCTCTAGCGCGTGTAAAAATTTGGAGGCGCAGCACCCCTTAGGGGCCGAAATATGGTCTTCCGAAAAAGTTGATTTTGGTGGGTATGATTCCACATCGAGATCTCCAAGGTTACTGGACCAAACTTCAGCGGACTTGTTTCGCCTAACGCAGGAGGAATCGCGGTAGATAAAATCTTTATCTGATTTTGAATATCTTCATGCGTTTCGGAGATATTCGCCGCCGAACTTCGAAGTCGTCCGAAATCGCGCCAAATTTAGCATGTTTTTGGCCCCTAAAATTTTTTGGGGGTGGGCACCCCCCCCTGAAATTTTGGACCGGCATTATAAAATTCGGCCTAGTACTGACCAGCGTGCAAAATTTCGGCTGACGCATCTCGGAGATCTCGCATTGAAATAAAAAAAAAATTAAAAAATAAAACATCTGCGGTAGACCTAAAACTTAAGTCCTCCCAAAAACTATCGTTTCCAGGCGGACTAATGATACGTGATTAAAAAAAGCAAATATAGTGCATCTAACAAGAGAGGAAACTCAAATACTACAGGGGTGCCACTTATGACCTACCCTGTAAGAACCTGTATATACAGCAGCGTACAGATGACAAAGTACTTCATTGTTTGGTCTTTCTCCATCTTTGTTTTTATTGTTTTCATAAACTTGTTGCTTGAAATAAATGTACGGATGGATGGAAAGATAGGTTAATTTTAAAAAAACGTTCAGACATAATGGTAAATCTGCGCAATACTTCATTGCATAGGCCTATTGAAATGCAGTTGCCGACCATAGTATTGCCTGCAGAATCACATATTTTAAAAATTTAGGTTCAGTAACGTATTGGAGTAAAACTTAGAGATGTAGAAATTTGTCCCCATTGCATCGTAATTAAGGCAGCTTATTCCACAGTCGCACCCTTGCACTCGTACTGGATATGTCTAACATTATGTCTGCAGTGGATTATGTCTTGCATAGATTTTTTGTTTGTTTTTACTGCCTGTCATGGCGAATAAACTTCATCACAACGGGTTGACAACTCCACGGGTGCAGTCAAGCGTGTCAAACGAACCACAGTGTACGCTACACGACCGACCGTCGACGAGCGTGAAATAGGCCCTAAGTGCCAATTAAACCATTGCTCGTCTGACATTTTAACAAACGCACATAGTTTTACACCGGAGCCCATCAGTCGTCAAGCTGGCAGAGCGAGGCGACTCCCCTGTTGATCCAATGTCTCTCGGAATGCTCTGAAGGAATGTCTAGCATCAACACGAAGTTGGTTGAATGTCCGGTCGTGCTCAAAACGCCTCGTCTAGCACTTGTCTTATAGACAGGGCACTGGTAGACTGGGCGCGTTTCAAACTTCTCCGTCTCGCCTGGGTGCAGCCAGATCACCGGCAGAACGTCGTAGAGGATCTTGGGTAGAGACTCGGCCAGAAGCATTCTATCGCGGTCCCAGCGTGCACCCTCCAGAAACAGACCCTACGTGGACCACACGCATAGGTTACTACTGGTTAAAAGGTGCCTATAGCTCTTCATAATTTATGAAGTACAGTTAGAACTCATATTCGAACACGGAGCGCCAACTGTCATCAGAAAGAAATCGCACAACTACCACCTGACACAGGTGAACATGTCCCACTTTAACTGCAGCCAGGCAGGCTAGAGCTCAATCTTTATTTATTTATTTATTTATTTTAATATGTAGTAAACACTTGCAACAAACGCGCAAGAACAATAACATAGGAAAACAGTAAAGAAAAACTACAAACATTACTAAGATAAACAAAAGGAACACAGAAAATACATGCTAAACATAGGAAACAAAATGGAAAAAAAACTGGAAACATTACTAAGGGAAACAAAAGAAATACAGAAAATACATGACAAATAAACTACAAATAAACAAACTAATAACAGTTGCTAAATAAAATTCTATTGATAAATGTCCGTTTGTTTCTACACTGTGTCCGGTAAAAAACTGACCCCCCTAGACGCCTGCAATAAAAGTGTCAAATCTGAACGAATTTGAACAAAATTTCGTTCACTTAATCCCCAATAAATTCCTGAAGCGATCGCCAAATTTCGTTTAAAATATTATTTTTTTCCAAAATTATTAAATGTTGGAAAAAAAAACAAAAATTCTTTTGCTTGCTTGGTATCCTATCGTACCACACAAAGTGTTCTCTAAGGCTAAAAACGCATCACATTTAGGGGCCTATGTTTTGCCCGGACACCATTGGGAGAGGTTACGACGTTCCTCTAGATTTTTTGTCGGTTGGAGAAGGGAGTATCCCCTCCCTATTTCTCGTTCCACAAGAGGTCGCAGTCTTACTCGACGCCCGTGGCGTTCCGCTCTCGGCGCCTAGGGCGCTTCGGCCTTCGTCCCCTCAACAGACCTACTGACGACGGACAGAATTACAGGCGTTTCGCCCCTCTGACGTTTTGCCTCCAGGACGTCTCGCTACTAGCCAGGACCTTTCGCTCCCAATACGTACGTTTCGCCCACAAAAAATTGACAAAGATTCCAAAGAACGGACGGACGGAGAAGATGACAGACGGAGAACACGGATGGACCGTGGACGGGTAAGACAACAAAGGAGATGGACGCCGAAGATGGGCAGACGGAGAAGACAACGTCTCAAGGGCAAAACGTCAAAGCAGCGAAAAGTCCTGATACCGATGAATAGACACACTGGTTAACACGTCATCAAGATCACTCACAAAGATGTAAGCTCCGACGTCGGGTTTCTCATGCTGCTGCTGCTGGTCATCCGCCAGTCGCGTCATCTCGTACTCAAATCCCAACTTGTCGATGGGAATGCGGAACTTGCGCGCGTAGTTCTGCAGCACGCCTATACACACAACCAACGTCAGGCGCTGAATATTATACATGTACAACTAAAACAAAGACAGAACAAAAACTCGCATGCAATTCTATTTTACGCAGTTCTTCTAGGCAAGCATATAACTGCATAAAACATCGCATTCCAGTTTTAGTTTAGTGTTAGTTTTACATATAGGTAACATCTTAATAGCGTCTTATAATTTTCTAGTCACTGTGCGAATAATTATAATAGTTCTCGTGTTAGTATAAAAGCACTGTTACGAGCATAGAATTAACGCCGATTAGACGTAATGTATTGTAGGTATAAAACATTTATAAATGACGCACAAGTTAAAGAAACAAAGATGTTCGCTCAGTCAGTGTCAACATAAGATGCGGCCGTTTGTTCGCCTAGCTATACGCGCGTACTTGCCCAATGCGCTGAGCAACTGACCCTAATCCTCAATGTACCTGACGTTTGACCAGCGACCTTTACAACTGAAAATTTCATTAGCACATGTTTACTGCTGCCCTGGAAAACGTTCACACCAATTTCGGTTATTCTATGCCTGATTGTTTTTGAATTAGGAGCGCCGCAGGGGACAGACGGACGGTCAAACGGACGGACGGATGGTCAAGACCTATAACGCGGCCCATTAAAACACTGAGAGATGTCATTAAGCCTAAATACCAGACAGAAAATGCAAGCAAATATGACACGCTCACATAGACACGTTTACTATGAGTGATGGGGGAAGGGGCGCCAAGACTCTCAACAGTTTAATTAACTTTCAGTTTAATTTCAAACAGAACTCAGATAAACGCCGTCAAAGTGGCGGTACCTGTGAAGAAGGATTGGGTGAAGTAGAAACCGGAGATCCAGAACATGGATGGAATGCCGTGATCAATCCAATCCTGGAAGAACTTCAATCTGTCAACAAAAGTATTATATACCATCAACATTTCCACATTTCACATTCTCGGAATGTATGCATCATTGCATCTTAGAGGTCTATATTTCAGACATGTAATCAAGCAGTGTATTTCAGACATGCGTCTGTGATAAATCGACAAACCGATGAAAATTATATAAGAAGTAAAAATGGAAGCCGACAAACCTCTGAAGTAGGTCGGATATGTAGCTGCCGAGCGGCTTCAGTGACGGGTATGACTTAGCGGCCCACGAGGACGCTACTTTGCCAACCAGCATGCTGTTAAACACTTCCTCCAACTCCATCGACATCACCACCTCGCCCTACGACGACAACAACTACAACAGCTGCTGCAACTACTACAGTTGACTACTACTACTACTGCCAGTTACAACCATCAGCTCTGTTGCTTTGGACACTTCGCAAACTGAAATCAACTCAAATGAACTAAATGAAACTGAACTAGCCTATATAGGAGTTCACTTCCATTCTGTTCTGTTCTGTCGCTGCATCAATATGGCATCCAGCATGGTGTAAGTAGAATTCCATCTTGTTGGGCACTCCTGCTTTGCAGTTTTCTGTAGTTTACGCCACAGTCCCGTATGCTTCAAATGCCGAACTAGCAGTTTGCACTAGCACTTACTTAGCGGTGTCCGGAAGTCAGCATCTCAGTTACAACCAGATTCAGACAGTTCGCAGAGCAGGAGCAATCGACAACAACGCACACTCACGTGCATGCCTTTAATAAGCTTTGACACGTTGACAGTTTGCTACTCGGAACAACACCTTTACATCATAGATTCAAACTGTGGACCGATCCTGCGCAGCAGTCGAGTTGCACGAACTGTGTACCTTGACGGCTCGCGAGAGATTGTGTAGAGATGTGCGGATGACTTCAATAAGTCGGTTGTATCGAATCAGTTCCTGTCTGAGTACTGTGTTCATCGACTCCATGTAGATCACCGGATACTTGCTGATCACCTGATCACAACAAGAATCAACAACGTTATCAGCTATACACACACACATGTAAGCCTGGTTCCCTCAACATTTCATGTTGATAGTATTACACTAGGCTAACATAAAAATGTGTGTAGCACTTGCTTAATGCTTATAGTAATCTTTACTCGCCATAAGGCAAAGAAACAAAAGAATTGACAAAGAAAGCACCAGTGCACCACACAGTAACAGGAACAAACAACAACGAAAGCACCAAAAAACTGATGATGCATCGTGCACGATAAACGTACAGGGTGTTCCAAAAGAACGGATACCCAATTTTATTTTTGGGATAACGTCGGTAATTCAGCACCGATTTTAACCATTCTTTCACTGTTACAAGCAGAAATTTATGGCGCGTAAACGTGAAATTCTTCCACCCACCGCACCTTTATTGTGTGACCACATTACCTAGCAAAACAAACACTGTCAAAGCTACAGTGGTCTTGGAGAACGGGCAACACATAAAGATATCAATTTCGTAGCATAAAATAGTTAGGCCTAAGCTTACTTACTTATTCGCAGTAGTGACTTGTGACGTCATTGTTACGTCATATTGTGTTTATTTACTTTGTTTACCAGTAATAATTTTTAGAATAAATCGTTTGATATGGGCAAAATAACAAAGGATGATCGCTGTTTGATCATGGGCTTACGAACTAAGAACTGTTTTGCTAGGTAATGTGGTCACACAATAAAGGTGCGGTGGGTGGAAGAACTTCACGCTTACGCGCCATAAATTTCTGCTTGTAACAGTGAAAGAATGGTTAAAATAGGTGCTGAATTACCGAAGTTATCCCAAAATAAAACTGGGTATCCGTTTTTTTGGAACACCCTGTAGACCGCTATGTACAAACCGCTTCCATGTCGTAATTGATGGGCAGTTTGCTCATGATGTCACCAGCCAGGTCAAGCACAGCATCAGCAGGCGATCTGCCGCCAGAGCTCGTTGTCAACCGAGGTAGAGTCAGCAAGATACTGTTGAACAACTGCAGACCACATGCACGTACAATGTGCGGCAACTAAACGATTATCATTTTTTCGGTATAGTGCAATATATTTTTAAGAAGTCGTGCCATTTACAAAAACTTTTGTAATATTTTACAAAAAAAGGTCTGTCGCAAATTCCTCGTTAATAACTGCTGAAAGTTGTGTGTACTAGAAATACGTTCTGTGCAACGAAATATCTGTCCCATTGCCACGCTATATAGCCTAGCAGCTGCGTTTCAGCGTTTGACGCTCTTGTGAGCCTGCAGCCAATTTTGTCTTTGAATAAAAACGGTTGGTTGCAATGACAACAGGGGTCTTCAAAGAAGAAATTTACATGACACCATTGCATAACCCGGGCCCAAAAATAGGGGGTAGTAGAAAACAGCTAGCAATTATTTTTTACAGGTGCCGAGTTATAGTCAATTTTGTCGCAAAATTCGTTGCCATGGCAACAGGGGTCGGCAGGGAAGAAATTTAAATGACACTGTCGGATAGCCCGGGGCCGAAAATAGGGATAGGGGCAAACAGTGCGCAATTATCTTTTACGAAGACCGAGTTATACCGCTTTGAAATCTCCATTGGCTGTAATGCAAAAGTTTGCAACTTTTGAATGGTAGCTATGGCAACAAGGGTTGATAGGGAGTAAATTTAAATAACACCGTTAGATTGCCAGACCACGAAGATAGGGGGTAGGTAAACACAGCGCGCAATTATTTTTTATGGGGACCGAGTCAGCGGAGGACCCAGAACTTGTGAATAGGGAGGGCGCAAGGGTGGGAGTGGGATCTGAAGAGAGGGCACAGCCCCCTCCCCAGAAAAATTTTCAAAATTTTGAGCAAAAATGATGCATTTTTGTGCAAAATTTTCACCATTTTTAAGATGCATCAAGTCGATAGGGGGACGGCCGCCCCCATCCCCCCTTGAATCCGCCACTGGACCGAGTTATAGGCCTACCACTCTGAAGTCTCCATAGGCTGTAATGCAATTTTTTTAAAAATTGGGGTAAAATAGGAAAGGAGTTATCACATTTTTTATCCCAAACAAACTCGATCTTATTTTTCGGGCCCCGAGTCACTGCGCAAAATTTCATCAAAATCTAATCAAAATTGCGGTCGTGTGAGTGTTTACAGAGAGACTAACAGAATGAGAGACAGACGCAAGTGATTTTATAATCTGTTTCTTGCTATGCTATAACAATGGGACAGATAAAAATTGTTACTCTGCTCGAAAAATATTAAAAGTTTTTGTAGTGGAGTCTTTATAGTGCTGCACACTACACTGTGTCTCAAAAAAGTATCCCTGACATTTTCGACTGTAACTTGAAAACCAATTATCAGATTTTGATAATTTTTGGTACAAATATTCCTGGCACAACTTGCAATCAAATCTCGATTCAGTTTCCCATCTCACCCAACGTTTGTTTTTGCACTACCTGGAAAGAGCACAACCAGCGAAATATCACTTTTTTATTTAATGCGATGTGATTGCTTAATTAACATAACGTGTAAAAACAAATTTTGTTCACATTTCTGAAACTGTGGCAGACTTTTCACTCAATTGTCCATTTTTCAACTGCCTGCATTAAAATTGCTTGAAGTATTAGCCCACTATGGGAACACAGGCAAGGAGACGCTTTCTCCATTCATTGACAGCAGTATCGATAATGTTCTGCTCCAGACCAATCCAGACTGTACCAGTCGCTTCTTGACTTTGCAACCATTCCCAAACTTCATCTGGTAGACACATTGCTGCAAGACCTGCTGTTGGGGCTGACAAATTAGGATAGATGGAATTTATTGACGTTTTTCATTCATTTTAACACGTATTATGCTTGGTCTGCTTTCCCCAGGTAGTGCAAAAGCAGACGTAAGGTGAGGTTAAAACTAAAACATTTATTTAATAGCCAGTTCTGTCCGAAATATTTCTGCCAAATGCTATTAAAATTTGCTAATTTTTATTCAAGGCACGATCGATAACGTTAAGGATTTTTTTTAGGTTTTCTTTTATTTTAACACATATTTAGCTTGGTCTGCTTTACCTAGGTAGTGCAGAAGCATACATTAAGTGAGGTGGAAAGCTGAACGGTCATTTGGTGGCAAGTTGTGTCAGGAATATTTGTACCAAAAATTATTAAAGTCTGATAATTGATTTTCAAGTTACAGTCGAAAATGTCGAGGATACTTTCTTGAGACAAAGTGTATATACACACACACTACGCAGTAAACGTTATAAATCGTCATGCAAATATTTACTTTAATGATCAAGAAGCGAAGTGACGAAAGACGGTTTTTATTGGCTGGATTACACCTAAAAATTATTAACCGATTTTTGAAATTCCGTAAAAGGTTTGGGCATCAACAAAGAGGAAGTGATTAATTTATGGCGGCGATCTGGATTCTTTTGTAGATTCTGGATCACCCAGAATCTTACACCACTAAAAAAGACAACTTGCACGAGTTCTGTATTTACAAGGTAGCAGCACCGTTCTCGGCGAAGGTTTCCGATCTCTGCTTGCTTTTCGTTCTATAATTTACCAGCACTCATTCTTACGTACTGACCTGATTAGTCTCCTGATTATCTTTCGTGATGTCGGCATTTTCGTGCAGTCCAAAGACCTCGGGGTTTGGGTTGATTGGTAGAGCTCGGATGTAGTCGATGTATGATTGATACGTGCCGTCAACGGGAGAATAGTACAGACCGCTCGAAGAAAACCTATGACAGAATACAGTGTACAATACTTGAAGACGGTTTTCACGGATCTGCCCTTATATCAAGCCCGAGTGTTAGCAACAGGACTAGTCTTCGTATCTCTATCAAATGCACTGCTCGCAACAAACGCAAGAAACTACGCAACAAACACATCAGGTGCAGGCCGCGCAGCTGATGAAGCAACACAACAGCCGAAACGCAAAGAGAAGCGGTATCTATTCTTGCATTGCGTTGCGTTGTTGCGTACATTGCATTGCATGCATTGCATACGTTGCGATGGACGGAAAACATGCTTTCTTCCAGCGGGTATTAGTCAGACAGACAAACAAACTGAAATGACAAAAACATAGGCCTACATGTAGCCTAGTTGTAGAGTGATATACGCTTAACAGTCGTCATCTACAACAATGCGCTTTGTGCACAAATAGACAGTGGTTTGACGGCTTTGCTTACGGATTTTTATTTGCATTAGTCTTGTAATATTTTTAGTTTACAGTTGTGGTCGTCGTTGTTGTTGCTCCTATGCACTAATCAATGAGACAGACAAACAGAGAAGGAGTAGACATACGTGTAAGTGTCGTCGTCTACAATCTGCGGCGTGTAAAAGATGGAGAGCAGTGAGAGAAGAAGACGCCGATCTTTGTCGTCCGTGACTCGACCGCCATAGTTGCACTGTCCCGTCAAGTAGGTCAGAGCTTCCAGAGGCAGCTCTTCGTAGTCGTTCAACAGCATCTATTCAACACAGAAATCAATCAATCAATCCAACAATCAATCAACCAACCAAACAAGCAATCGAATAACCAACCAACAGAATAACAGATCATAAGCTTAGGCTTAAAAAATAAAGATTGCGTTTTGATGAATCTGTATAACTCACCGATCAATCAATCAATCATCATATGTCGTTTAATAACGGCTGAACAGAAAACCAATTGTTATCATCGTCATCGTCAGTTCAGACTTCTGGCGTCTTCCGAATAAACTGCACAGACTTTTAGACTGTTATCGGATTATTTTCCCGAAATTATGGCTTCCTTTTCGTCTTAGTCTTTCTTTCATTATACATGTAGTTCTCGTTAATCTTCGTTTTATAATCATTTCTGATCTCTGCCATTACTTGGCCGTTTTCTGATTTTTTATTGACTTTCAGCATCAACCGTAAACATTAGATTAGGGCCTATTACGCAAAGACATCGTTCGGTACGGCAGTAGGACGCTCTTGTTTCTAGTAACACGAAGAGCAAAAGGCGAGCCTCAAAATGAAATGAAGAGAACACTCGGGAAACTCTCAGCACAGCAACAGAACGTTAAGGCGTGTACAGAGCAACAAAAATGAACTGAACTGAACTAAACTTACACGGTTTAGTTTTTGACGAACTAACCAAAGGGCAAGCAGTAATACATTACAGTAGGCACCGTCTAAGGGCGTCGGTGGCCTTCATGGCTACGAACACGTACATGTCAACCAATAACCAATAGGCTCGCCTTGCTTGCCCAATGGTTAGTTCGACAAAAACTAAACCGTGTCAGTTCAGTTTAGTTCAGTTACGTCGCTTTAAATGACTGACCTGCATCTGTCGCATGCTGATCCTGAGATCACTTTCGTTGAACTCATACGCGATGTTCCAGCCGAGAGGACCGAAGTTTCGTCGCTCCTGCACCAGACCGTGGAAGAAGCAAAGACCAAACAACATCTTCTTCCATCGCTTTTCCTGCGAACGACAACAGCTTCAACTGTCAGCCTGTTTACCAGATTTCTAAAATCTCGATCATTATATGCGGCTATCGACGTAGACCGCATTACGCGTCTCATCCGTCCGTCTTTCCAGTTTGTTCGTTTGTCAGTCTGCCTGTACGGACTTGCGCACAATAGCCCAAATTTGTGTGAACTTTCACCAGAGTAAGAGTAACCGGCGTGTCAACTTTCAGCTCAAGGGTCAAAGTTCACCGGACGTCCAAAACCCAACAAATGTTTGCTGAGATGTGGCGGATCAAACGCCGGGCAGTTCAGGCGCTGAGTGCAAACTAGACCTAACCACTTACACATAATGAACACGTTTATTCGCCTTAACAGCAGACAAAACAGACAGATACATAATATCACAATATACAGAGTAAAATTTACTGTCAATGCCCGAGACACTGCAACCTGGCAACTGGACAGTAGGCCACATATCATGTCGACACTGCACCTACATTTTTTCTGCCATTTTATAACTTGCGATTCACTGATCGACTGATCAGCTGATTGAGTGATTTTTGATTGAGACGACTGACCTCCTTACAGCCACTGAAGAAAGCCTCGTCCGAGATGGGATCATTGAGAAACGAGCGGAGCAGGTTTGACCGGAGACCTTTCGGCGGCTCGTTCGTCATCTTGACACCTGCGACAACAGTTAATGTGTATAGGACCGATGACACCGGCGCCAAGCAACAAAACACAACTACAGCAATGCTGCAGAGTACAGGCCTACTCTCGCAGAGTTTCAACCTCACCAACTATGCTGCATCTCAAAAACGGATCCCGACATTATCGATCGTGACTTGATGAAAAATCATCAGACTTTAATAGCATTTGGTACAAATATGCCTGACACAACTGGCCATCAAAGGACCGTTTAAGTTCCCACCTCACCAAACGTCTGTTTCTGCACAACCTGAAATTCTGTTCTTGAGACACAATGTAAAGTGATCATAGGATATACTTACAGTGCAATAGTCAGCTATATGAAATAATTTATTTTATGCTTTTTATAGACCCTATTTCAAATAAGAACCGATAAAAAAGAACAGGGAGAGAAAAGTAGTTAATTACAAGTACAAAATTGCAATTGCACAATGGCGCTTAAAATAGATGCAATAGCCTACGTTACTCAAGTGTAACAGCTACGTCAAAGAAAGACAGATAAGTACTTTATGTAACAGTAATTATGTAATAACTGCCACTGAAATGAAAAATAGAACTCTATAGGTCAAAAAATGTATCAGAACCAATCCATGTGACACGAACTCAGAACCAAACCACAATTAATGAATAACAGTAAAAGATGAAAGAGAAAACCGATGGACATTAAAACATATACACTGTAGGTCTAATGCAACATAAACAATTATCACGATTCATACTGACAATCAGTATGAACGTGATAATACAAGTACAACAGTGGCAGTTAAATACGTAAAACATCAGTGGACATCACAGATGAAGTAAATGTTTGAAAAAAAATTTAAACATCAAACTGCTTTCACAGAATATTTTTAAAAACTTGTAAACGTTTGTTACAACGACGATGAACACAAACCAGCAACATAGATACACCATGTTCCATAGGAAACATGCCACTTTCATTTTAAAACTTTCTCTTCAATATTGTCAGCAATATCAAACTACGTTTCCGAAAATTGAGTACATCTATGCTTACATACTTATTTGTCTATAAAATCACTGACTGAGAGAATATTACAAAATACACTGTAAATGACATGCAAACAAATGTGCCCACACTGTACACACATACTCAGGGTGACCCAAACAGTGAACAATTCAGACTAGCTTTATAAAACTTCACAACTTCGTCAAATATATACCGGCATTCATTCATGTTTATGCAGTTTTTGCGTGTTTTTCTTTTGTGTTTTTGCAACAAGTGGAGTTTGTTTTAGGCATTAAAAGATTTACTCACTTACCTACTGACTTACCTACTTAATAAAACAACAGAGTCTAGAACGGACATTTGTTATTTTACAAGCCCAAGCGTAGTGAAATATTCATTGCAAATTACCTCTGAAAATAACAGTAATTCTTTTTAAAAAGGTAATACTTGAGAAAGTTATGATAACAACTCAGTGGCCTATTTTTAGACCACTCGGTACATCACTGAAACGTTGCATATCAACAGCATAAAAAATTCTCCTTCTCATTAGTATAGACGTCATCAGTATGCACTTGATATCACATAGGACTAATACGTTTGGGAAAAAAATACGACTGAGCGAAAAAAAATATTGTGCATTATAACACTTAATCAAAACGAAAATAGTTGAGCAGCCAAAAACTGACCATTGCTTCTCTTATTTTGACATCCAAAAAACGAAAGACATCATGTTGAGCGAAATTCCATTTTTGCAAGTTTTAGGCCATAATGTAATTTTGAAGAACGAGCCTAAAGCCAATATGTTGATACGCAAAGCGTTTCAATGTAAGACAATAACACCATCACCACCAACAAGACTCGTGTTGCATGATCAAGTTTTATAGCAGTGAACTGATTCAAGTAACACACACACGATGAAGATTCTTACACTCAGCTGTAATCACATCCAATAGCAAATTTACACGCACATACAAATGTTCACATTAATATCTGCCAGTTAATCCATTGAATAGAGTAAAAATAAAGCCCTTCGCCAGCCATAAGATCCACAGGGCGGCGATGATATCCGTTGTCTTATGCCTCAGCCGGACACCAGTTTACACTGCTAGACCATGGATACGAGGTTAGTGCATCGCGCGGTGTGCCAGCTTGACGCCCCTATTACACACTGCACCTACCCACACAGGGACGGCCAGGCTGAGTTGACCTGGATGACTGGTTATATATGCAGATCTGCAAATGGTCACCATCCGGGCCCGACATAAAGACCACCATCTAAGTTTCCACTAAGCTAAACTACAATTTAGCCTATCTAAAATCATTTCTAAAACTGGACACAAGCTACAATGTTTTTGCTACCTGGGTTCGAATCCTAGTGCACCAAAATATTTGTTGCATTTACGTTTATACTATACTATAAATTATGAGTTTACTTGCTATTTCGACTTACATTAATTAAGTTACGTTGGTTGGCACTGTGTTGGCTAACCTAAAGCTTCTAAATATAGCAGCCTAACGCCCGTGTTGAACGAGTGCTGGCATCATATACAGCCGTTTATCCAGCTTCAAAGTGTTGCAAACACTGATAGTAAATTAAGTCTAACAAAGTATTAGTTTTAGTTTTACATGTCAACATCCCCTAACTCAAATGCTGTGTGCTTGTGTATATTGCAGTTTACCGTTCTGCAGAATGGAGACCGGGAAAGCCTCTGAAGGATAACTGGTCAACCACAGCCTGAAATTCTCGTGCGTCTTTTCCGGTGATAACACCTAACAACAACAAAATCAAATCACATCAACAGTTTCTTCAATAAAACAACTGACAAACTGCAATTGCACAATGTAAATAATTGGAAAAGAAGATGGCGTCAGTCAGTGACTTTTGATAGAACAACGTGGAGATTAATTTTTATGGTAGGCCTACAATTACACCATGTGTGATCGAAATAAACTGTTTTGGTAATATCTGTAGACTAATCAATCTACAGACAACTTTTTATTAATAGTGAGTGGGCCGTAGCAACCGTCTCTCTAAAATAAATTCTTAGTGTTACTGTATGTGTTTATCTGTACTAGCAGGCCTCATTATATAGTGAGTGGGCCATAGAAATAAAAAAGATAGATAAACCTCTTCGCAGATCTTCTCCAAATTGGGCATCCAGCTGGTAGCAAGGTGGCAGTTCTGTAGCACAACCCATGAGCCGTCCGCAGTGCCTTTCTGTATCATTTTTGCCGCTATTGGACCCTTCATCCAAACAAATAAAATCATCATCAGTCAACAGCGAAAAGGTCCGTTATTTGCTACAGTGCTGCTTACACGAGTCAGGTTCACGTCCAGAAGTCCTTTACAATCTGGTAAGTAGCAGCTGATTGGCATGATACCACAGCGCACTATGCGGCCATCCCTTAACTGCGTCAGCAAACACCTAGACTCGAAAAGCAGCCAACAGACATACCACCGCCCCAGTCAAGCACAATAAGCCCGTAAGCTACTACTCATTTCCCATCCCGCTGGGTGTAAAAAACTGAGTTTATCTTAGCACAGAATTTGCTTACAATGCAGAGATTCAAACCGCAACCTGGAAGGTGTGAGTGCTACTCTAAGTCTAAACACCAGATCACTTGCAGTATGCAGTCAATCAATCAATCAATGAACTGATCTGACCTGTCCCTGTCCGAGTGAAATGGTCTGCGTCTTCAGTCCGAATCCTCTGTCCTCGGCGAACTTGAGCAGCGCCGCCATCGGATCTGCGCCCGGCGACAGCACAAAGACGAGCGGGGCGCAACACGTGGAGTCTGCGAACGAACTGGACAAGTCAAAGGTCGGCGGCTCGATGAACTTCTGACCCATCTTAGTGACGATGAACTGCTGCACGGCCGGCACCATCTTGTCAGGGCGCAGCGTGCGCAGGATCACGAGCTTGTCGAGCCCGGTAAGCGAGTCGAATGGAGCCGGGAACGGAAACGTGTCCGGAAACGGACTGTCGTAGACTTCTTTCCACTTAGTCACGTTCTGCTGCACATCTGATATGACAAACACAACACACACGCATGCACGTCACAAGTGTAGCAAACAAGAAGCGATCAAAGATCTCAATCATTCGCCAGGAATAGTGCTGCCACTTGGCGAACACAACGAATTCGCAGTTTACACCCTGTCTCTTAACGACAAAAGCTCCTGGATCATGCAGAATTAGGAAAAAAAACTTGCATTTCCGCCATTTTCCATTTTATAGTTTCTACTTTCATTTCTTCCACAAATTTCATCAAACTGCATTTGCATTTATACTTTTTGGAACAATCCGTCTGACTAATATCTACAACTTTCTTCATCTTTCGCTTTAATAATAATAGCAATAATAGGCTAGTATGGTAAAATAACCAGAAGCCCAGCTGTTGCTATGGTGGGCCGACAGCGCCCCCTATGTCTGAAAGCCAGCGTCCAACTTCCGGTCACAGAGAAAAGGCAATTTCCCAGAAATGATTACAGTTCAATACTCGCTGTGCTAACGATGGTATCGAACGCGACAATCAGCGCTAAAAACGGTAATTCTGCGCACGTGGATGGTGGATGCAGACAGAAACTTTGCGTTGAAAACTGCAGCCACACCACTAGTGATAGCAACATGGTTACTATTGACAGCCTATTTAACGGTACCATCGCCGGCCCCTATGACGTATCGTTTAGCCACGCTACGTAACGCTAAACGACAGACAGACAAACAAACACAACCTTAACTTTGGTCAATAAAAAATTTTAAAAATTTCCAAACAACAGCAGTAACTGACGTGACATAAAGTTGGCAAGAGCCGGCAGTTCGGAGGCTCGTACAATCTCCGACCACGACCTGTCAGTCATCCAGTCAGTAGCAGGGTTGGCATGAGGATTCTCCAGCGCCACGCCTCCAGTCAGCAGGAACCGCCAGACGTTGTCATCAACCTCATTTCTACGTACAGACCATCACACAGCAGCAGCAGTGACGGTAGTGAACGTGGCTCACAAAAGATGCACGTTATTCGTAAAAGAACTATGTAACGTTTTATCAAGGTCATCTAAGGTCATTGATTTTGGCACCAAATAAATTCGACTTCCTGTTAGTGATCATGATCAATAGCAGTGTAGCTCCCATCATGCCCCGTTTCAAAAACACTGCAGGCTTTCCGCTGAAAACCGCCACCCCCACCTTATTCCAAATAAAATTTGGGAACGTTCCCCTCGGACTATGTGGCCGACACTGCGTCTCTGAAGAGCGAAAACATACGGTAACTACTCACCTAGTTTAAAAGCAATCCTGTGCACAAGGTAACGATACATTAACGATACCGAAGGACAAACCGACAGGTGGACGGATGAACAACTCACGGCGGTAATACGAGGTTAAAAATACACAACAGCCCACCGGTGCCCAACTGGGTTGGAGCCTATAAGCAGATACGGAGTAAAATAAAAGAAACAAAGAGACCTGCTGCGTAGAACGCCAATGGAGAGAATGAAAGTGAAGAGCAGTTTATCCTTCTCGAAGAGGGAGCGGCAGATGTTGCGGTAGATGCTGATCGTGAAGTGATTGTTGAGTTCCTCAATGCGCTGAGGAAGACTGTCCGACTTGTGACTGTTTGTGATCGACTACATTTGCATTCAATCAATCGGTTGATTGATTACTGATCGATGAATCAATGGACGAATCAATCAATGTGTCTATCAATTAGCAATCAATCAATCTGATTTTAAAATAGCAAAAATATTAACAGCACGCCATACCCTATTTTTTCGATCTATCACAAGAAACTAAAGGCGCGTACAGAGCGACGTAACTAAACTGAACTTAATTAAACTGAACTAAACTGAACCTACGTCACTACGCTAACGTACACGTCAACGAATGACCAATGGGCTTGCTCTGCTTGCCCATTGACCTCAAGTTTGATCTATAAGTTACCTGCAGGTAGAGGTTGATAAACCAGGTGAGCGAGTACTGATACATGGGCTCGATGTTGGCGAGGTCTGAGATGCAGAAGAACAACATGGACGAGTGCATGGCGACTGGCTTGTAGCCGTTGCGCGTTGCGTCTATCTCGCGCTCAGTGGTCGACGCAATCTCTTGCTTCGCCAGAATCTCTTCCGACAGAACCTTGGACGACGACAGAACGTTGATCGCCGTCTCGTCCTCCAGAATATTCCCCTGGAAACCAGACGACACCCATCATAATCGTCATTATCATCATTATCGTTTCTGTAGTATCGCTCTGTGTCAGCGCTTGATGGCCCTGCGCCACAGATCAGCTGGAGAAGCGCCAGAATCCCGACGGATTTGCTGAAGCCAATTGCTGCATGAGCAGCCTGGTCTACCATGAGCAGCCTGGTCTACGTTTCAATGAGTGACGAGGTGGTCGACCAAGTGATGCATCGATGTGGCAGCATAGGGTTTGGTTGGCTGAAACAGCCTCTGACAGACGAGCAATAATGAGAGAATACAGAACAATGGCATTACTATTATACAAATGATGTAAACAAGATTTTTTTCAAGACCAAGACAAAGACTTTTTATTTTGTCCTCGAGGCGTATGGAGACCAAGACTGTGGTTTCGAGAACTACATCATCACTACATCTATAATACATTCAGTGCAATATAAAGTTTTATATACACAGACAGCGTATCTTTTTCTTCTGGCAACAATTGAGCCTTAATCATTGCAGTGAATGGCGATCATGTTGAACACTTGAACATAGTACTGAACATGACTGCCATAAACTGCAACAATCATTTCCAAAACTGTCTGATCGTTTGATCTATCTAAAGCAATTATGCTCCACTGTGCCACACTGAGAAATAGGTCGAAAAACCGGGAAAAAGCAAAATAGCCACAAATGATAAACGTGCTGAGCTGCAGTGCAGAGACGCATGCAAATGTCATTATAAATGCAGATTATTCCAAGATCGCGCTCGTACTGCCTATCTGTAGCACTATGTCTGGAGTGGTATGGCTGAGTTGAAAACTTTACAGGTGCATACAATACACAGAGACAGACAGACTGACACAAAGAAAGATACAGAGAGACAGATAGACGGACGCCAGCAAGAACCTGTGAAGTGGAAAGAACTTCGAGAATTTTATCCTCGATCTCCTGGAGTCGTTTCTTGTTCGCAGCGCCTTCGATGATAAGCTGATTCTTCTTCTCCTCGAGTTCCGGCTTTTCCTTGGCGGCCACGATACCGAGAAGCTGGTCCTCGAGTCCCTGTGGAGTGATCATGAAGTTGAGGAGTACCACCTTTACCGAGATCTCGGGCAGGTAGTGCGGGTTGCGCATGCGCGTCGTGATGTAGAAGCGGAAATCCTTCGAGTACTCAACGACGTTGTCTCCCAGCTTCATGTACTCTACGTTCTGTTTAATTCACAACACAATAATAGCAGTTAGAAACACGCGTCAGTCCAGTGCTAAAATATCATGCAGCCTTCCGACTGATCTTAGACTTTTTTGAGCTAAAAACAGGCGAACCGTTTGCTCCTGCCTGCTATGGGAAATGTTTACCAAAATCTTGGTTTCTCCGGGTCGTTTCTTTTTTGAGTTGAAAGCCCGCATAGGACATATGGTCAAACGGACAGACAGACGGACGGGCAAGAGCTCTACTGCAGCCTATTAAAATAGCCGCATAATAGCTGTAACCGCATGAGTACTGGCAAGGGTTACGGCCACCCTTATGGAGAAGAAACAGTAACTTCTGCGTAACAGTAAAGGCTCTGTTACCAGGAATTCTTACATCATCTGTTAAGAGAGCTGGCTGTTAACAAAGCCCATCCGGTATAATTAAATTGTATGCTAGCTTAATTGGGTGTGACTTCACAACTGTGCACATACAGAATGATTTTCAGAATTCTTTGGCAGACAAACTCAGCAATAAATTTGCAAAAAATTAACCAACAATAAAACAGCCGCTATGTTCAAAATGATAAAACAAAAACAACCATCACCATTCCCACGTCCAAACAGTTGAACTGTAATGCATCATGTAAACCAAGACAAACCTGCTGCTTAAAGGTGAGCTTCTGCAGGACTGGTTCCAGGACTGGGTCAATTTCTTCTCCAACGTTTTCCAGCAGAACCGGACTGCCGAACGTGATGGCGTTTTCCATCGTGCGTAAATACGTGGCGTCAGTCAGCTTAATTATACCCAGCTTGTTATCACGTTCCATGTTCTTCACCCACTTGTTCGCCTGGCCTGAATCAAATGTTAGAAATTGTGTACTCTTTATGAGAAACGCACCGCAAAGCTACGAAGCGTCACCTGCCATATGGGATCATACAGTGTTACCTGTTACTTGACACAGGTGAACATGCCCTACCTTAACACCAGTGAAGTAGGCCCGTACTCGATTTACCTACCCCGGAGGGATGAAAGGCTGAGTTGGCCTTGATCAACATCAGCATACAAACAGTGCACCTGCTGGTCACGTGACCAGACTTGAGCATAATGTCAGTGACACGCAGAATATAACGTGTGTATAGAGCACCAAAAATGAACTAAATAAAATTGCCGGTTCGTTCGCTTAGTACAGTCCATATTTATATATTTCAGAGTCCAGTTCAGTTTAATCGCTTTGTAAACGCTTACGCCATGATGCAGACTGAGACATGCGATTAAAAAACTGAGACCAAGATAGATATCATGTGACGTCGTTACCTTGTGGGTCGATCATGAGTGGCCAGCGTCGTGAGTTGGAGACGATGATTCCGTTGTCGATGCTGAAGTTGTCGACAGGCAGACCGGCAATCTGCCATGCGCGTACCTTGACCGCGTCGCCCAGTGTGGCACTGAGTGAAAACTGCTTGCTGCAAGGAATCTTCTTCGATACACACTTCTTGTGCCAGTTCTTCATGCAGTCCTATACGCGGCACAATATATTGGCCGTTGAAACACTACGGCGAATACGCTAAAATAGTTCTACACTCTGTCACGAAAAAACGCCTAATTAATTTGCCAACATATTCTGATAACTGTTGGTAGATAAACGCCGTTAGGCCTACATGGCTTTTCCATTCGGCTACCACTGAAAAGCAAAGCATGATGCCAGAACTGAAAAGCAAACACATATGTCCCTCTCCCAGACAGAGTAACAGTAGGCTACGTGCAAATTCTCAAAGCCGACGGAATCGGGCAAACAGTTTTACTGATTATATGTGATACATGGGCCGTTCCAAAAAGCTAGTGCGCACGCAGACTAACGCAATTAAACAAACATGAGGAAAAAGTATTAAAAGCTACGACGTGCGACGGACAGACAGAGAGTGAGCGACCTGTCTGAAGTTGACGGTGAATGCGCCGAGGTATGCGACGACAGCGGCACTAAGCAGCACGTCACCGGTGATGTTGAAGTATTTCTCTCCAAGCACCCGTGCGTTGACCGTCCAGCGCTCCTTCTCTCCGCCCAGACCGCCGATCAACTTCTCCGCGCGGTCAAGCTTCTTGCTGCAGACGTCGATGTTCTCCTCGAGTTCTTTCTTCTTCTGCGTCATCGCTTCGAACTCGTCGTTCAGCGCCTGTAGCTTGTCTGATACCTGGACCCAACAACACACGATAATAGAGCAGTCCCAAGAAGCATCTAAAGAAAGGAAGTCCACTGAGCCGCCTACCTGTCGATGACGGATTGCACCTGACCCGACCTGACCGATTTCACCTAATCATGAATCCTGACCCCAACCCAGACCATAACCCTAAACCCTGACACTTAACCCTAACCATATAAGTGCAAGCAAAACGGGACTAGTTGAAATAAAAGGACATCCTCGATATACTCGATATACAGATTCAATAAGTTCAACTGAAGTCGCTCAGCCGAAACCAGGAAACGATGCAAAAAAGTCACCACAACATGACACGATTTTTGAGCTTCAAAGCGCACAATGCCTTTGCCACCGGGGCTTTGTCCCAGACTAAACTGGTGAAGCTTATAGTACTGACCCAGCCCCACAGGCAATAGCTGGATTAATAATGGCTAAGGGGATAGAGTCGAATACACTTTAGAATGTCTGCCTGCACCGTAACAATATTAACACAATGCGCACACTGACAGAAAAAATAGCCCATCAATGCTGCAAAGCACCTTTTGCAAATAAAGTAATTCAGTTCACACCAGAGAATAAAAAGCAGAAAATACACAAGAAAAACACAAACAAACGGTGGGGCGGCTTACGTCTTTGAGTTGTTTGCGCTTAGCGTTAAGTTTGGTCATCTGAGTGGCGAGCTCAGCTTCAGCGGCGGCCAGTTTGAGTTTCTTGGGCGCGACGACTTTGATGACTCGATCATACACGTCAAGCGCACGCACCCACTTACACAGACCCTCACACGCGTTGGACGCGTTCTTCACCAACGACGGGTCAAAGTCCGGGTTCGATATGTATCTGGACAACACATACATAAAGTCCTTCCGAGGCCATAAAGCCCATAGGGTGGCGCAAATCTCCATTACCTCAGCCTTCAGCCAGACACCAGTTACACTGCGAGACCACGAATACGAAGCTAGTGCATCGCGCGGTGTGCCTGTTTCTGTCCCATCTTTCGCCGGTACTCACTGTGCATGGCCAGGCTGAGTAGACTTGGGTAGCTGGTTACATACTGGAATGGTTTAGCTGCCTGCCGACGGTCACCCATCCAAGTATTAACCGGGCTTGGCGTTGATTAACTTCGTTTATGCGACCAACGACGTTACTAAGTCAAATACATACACGAGCTATAAACAACAACAGTAACAATAATAATGAAAAGTAAATAAAAGTTTTCTAAAGCAGCAGGGCTGACCTTTGACCTTTTGAACTACGAGTTGGCATGCCAATTAATCACTCCTGCTCTAGGGAACGTTCACATCGATTTTGATTTCTAGGCGTCTTTTTTGTTTTTGAATTAGTAGCCCATATAGAACAGATGGGGAGACAAACGGTCGGGCAATTAAGACTCGTAATGCAGCCTATTAAAACAGTCGCACAAGAATAGCAATGTAACTTGACTGACTTCTCACGAATTCTCTTGATGGTGGGCGGCGGGATGTTATCTTTCTCGTATGTCTTGAGTTTGTCAAGAAACTTCATGTCACTGAGCAGTTTGACGGACGGACCCCAGTAGTCGTCAAACATGCGTCCGGTGCCCGGCTCAGGCCTGCGCTCTGGCTTGATGCTCAACATTATACACACCGCCTCCATCACGAGCTTCACCAGTCCAGGCGGGTTCTATACAGACAGACAGACATAGCTGCTACTTTCATTTTTACTGTCCGTGAAAGTAAAGGCAGTATTGTTTTCAGCATCATTGTCAAATTTCTCTCTCTAAACACGATAACTCATGAACCGCTGCACTTGAATTGCACCGAAATTTTGCAAAAACATTTAATTTAACAACCTCTGGTAGCTTATTGAATATCAAGGTTATTGGTCAAAATTCTATTGTGTATTATGCCTCGTTACACTCGCATAATGCACCGTGAACCATGTTGAAACCTCTACTTAAATGATAAATTGCACCACGTGTGAGCTACCTTCATGGCCCTGACTTCAGTGATGTCGGCTGGTTTGAGTGTATTCAGAGCAGAAATGGCAGCATCCAGGGCGGGGATAGCTTCAGCCAAATCATTCTCACATTCATCTTTAATTGCTTGTGCAGCCGCTGCAGCCTCATTAGCCACCGCCTCGTCAGCCGCTACCACCTGCACACAGATATAATAACTACAACTACACCATACCCCGCGAGTCAAACAACACGCCATCAAAATTTTGTCCATTTTTATTTGATAAATACTGATCGATTTTCAAAATTCTTTCACTGGCAAGCGAGGCCCATATCAGCGTACTTTAAATTGGTCGGGCATTTATGGCCAGTGCGGGAGCGCGAGCCTATGTGTCCCGAACGGGGTCCAGGAGCAGAGCCCTGGCGAAGGTCAAGAGGGCGAAGCTGCCTGAAGCCGAAGATTATGCTTGACCCTTACGCCAGAAAACTACAACGACGATGCAGTGTCATGTTTTCTTGTTGCTGGCAAACCAAATAACGATCAAAAATTTTAGCCCGCAGAAATAGCACAGCAGACCAAAAAAAGAAAAGCTGAATTCGAATTATAACAATGGCGGTATTATGCAAGCCAAGTTAGAAGGTCTTGATACCTCTCGTTTTGCCTCGACTTCGACGGTGTCCTGTTCAATCTTGATCATGAGCTGTTCGGTGTTTGCTGACGTCTTGATTAGTTCCGGCTGAAGATCCTGCAACTCTTGCTGCATTACTGACACCTACAGAAACACACACGCACACGTAGACGGACACAGAGACAAACATATACGTTACGACACCGTACGAAATGACGATTTGCGTGATCTCATTTAAAATGCATTAAACTTCGTTTTCGTTCTTCAGAGGCAAAACAGCGGTTATAGCACTCTAGACATGCTCAGGACACAGTGATCTGCTTCTTTTAAGACTACTAAGAACAAGCTTAAAAGTTCAAGAATTTCAGGATGACAACAAACTCCTTCATTCGGCAGAAATAACATGCTGGATGTATTTGATATGTCAGTGCTAAACAGACATATTAAAAACGGATAAATGAATTAAATGAATACAAACCTGCGAGGCAGCAAACTGCAGTTTCTCGAGCCCGGTGAGATATCTGTTCTTGAGCATGAGAATCTCGTCTCGCTTGTGTGCCAGAAGGTTCTTGAAGGTCAGTATGAGCTCGAGGTACGAAGTAGGTGTGACGTAATTGTGCCGGAGCAGCGTGTCGTAGTATTGCTGAGACATCAGCCGCACGGACTCGTGGAAATGTTTGCACATCACTATAGCCTGCGAGCGCACGGTCTCCTCCATGTCTACGTCTTCTAGGAACTTGTTCGCCACCATCTCCAGTGCGTCCTCCGGCCACGCCTACAACGCGCACCGATCCATTTGGGGCCATGCAAAAAATGTCACGCCTGAAGGGGGAGGGGGTCAGATGGGTGTGACGA
>Ga0209367_1001220_pt1 | contig 30843 bp, 12 predicted proteins | sample WorMetLIZISLAND2_FD_187412 | JGI IMG/M metagenome (GOLD analysis project Ga0209367, IMG submission 187412) | Marine gutless worms symbiont microbial communities from Max Planck institute for Marine Microbiology, Germany - Olavius geniculatus... ...
GACCGGGATTATAAAATTGAACATACTTAGGAGCATCGTGCAAAATTTTGCGGCGATCGGCCCACGGAGCTCGGAGATTACGCGAGGGGAAAAAAAGAAAAAAACCCACAGCAAAACAGAAGTCCTTCCGAAAACTATCGTTTTCGGGCGGACTAATAATGCTTGTTACAATTAGAATCAAAGCTAATTAGAAACCCGTCGGTCACGCAAAACGTTGTGCAAACACGTAAACCTCCAAGTACACAGGCACTGCCAGAATCGAAATTTTGTAGCCCGTTAACTTAAACGTACAACTTATTTTAATTCTGACTGTTACTGTAACGTTTTTGTTTTGTTTTGTTTTTAATTGTTTTGTTTTTTTTTGTGAAATTCTATCCGAATTTATCGAAGTCTCAATACACTAATGGCACGAACAAACAGAGACTTACGCAGTTACGCCATGCACTGAGTATTGAGTTTAAGTTAATCCTGATTGTACAAGTATGTTTGAAAAGCATTCAACGTAGTCGTCACTTTTCAGTATGTTCTTGTTACTAAACATGCCGGTGAGTTTTAAACTATTTATCAAAAATGTGGGAAAACAAAAAAACAAGCCGATCTTGCTGCGCTGGCCAAACTGGCAAACGGCAGTGTTGTAAGGACGTGAGCAGCTGAATTTACATGATGACGAGAACGACTTGACAATACACAGACTCACCGAATGTTGCAGAGTCGACGTTTCTCGCGACGAACTATCAAGTCGATCTGCGACTAGCATCGGGCACGAGAAAATAATGAACAGCGCCGTCTCCGTCATATCGGCAAGCAGCGCTCGCAACAACGCAGATCATTCGCACAGGCAGACAATTATTGTTCAGCCTCAGCAGCAGTTCGCAGACTTGAGCTCAGTGAGCAGCTGAGCATCGTTGGTCTGTGGTTCGATCTGCAATCGCCGTGGCGTGGCGCCCGCTGGCGACCACGCGTCGCATTCAGTCACTTCAGCATCGGCTGCAAGCACGACTGCAGCAGCTGACTGACTTGATCCCGCAATATACAGTGGACATACACCGTCACCCGGTACACTGAATAGAGACGCTACGTGAAACCCCGCTACATAAATTCATTGGTGCAGCCATAGAGGGGAGGATGCTAGCGGCACGTGCCCCCTAGGAAACCGCAAATGACAATCATTTAGCGACGGCGTTCAACTTCAAGCTCAGTTACTCAAAATTGTGCCAAAATGCACAACAACACTCCATTTTCACACGAAATAATTCGAAAAATTAATGAAAAAGGAGCTGTTACATGCCCCCTGAGTCTACATCCAAATGATGGCTGCGCCACCGCATAAATTGACTATTAGTAGCAAATAATTAACATTGACGGACCTCCCGGCTGCGACACATGTTCAGTGTAGATTTTAATCAACAAGGAATTGCAATGAAAGGATGCCACTTTTCAATTCAACGTACAGAAAAAAGTGAAATGCCGCAGAAACAAATGTAAAGTTCTGCTCGCCCACTGCCGCTGCTGGTACTGCTGCCTCCAGTGCAAAGTTTTGTGTTGCCTCTAGTGGTGTGAAGTTTTCGGCTTGTTGTAGCTCGATTTCCGATCCCTCCATTTCGAGAATAAGATTTTGCGTTTGCGTTGTTCTTAATTCTTCCTGTGTGACGTAATGCTCGACCCCAGGCCCACTAGGTAACTTCCTAATGGCGTCAATGGCGCTCGCGGCGGTAGCGACGGCTGCTGCCGCTTCCGGTTTCCCGGTCGCGACCGCGGCGGCCGATTCCGCCTTCGCTTGCCCAGAGTCGGCAGGTTGAGAACCCGGTGAGACGTCGGTGGTTCCACCGCCGCCGGGGCGGGAAAGGGGTTAGTTATTACTGAGACGTCGGCAGTCTTTGGTGAGACGTCGGCAGAGCCCGCTAGCCTGGACACGCTGAAGCGTCGACGTGCGATACGTGTGATTTATGGCGGTTAACACATGGCCAGACGTATGCGATGGCCGACAAGACCATCCACCAAGCGAGCGAGCGACCAGCGAGCGACCATCAATTTAGTGAGGAATTTAGTGAGAAAAATATACATTTTTGTTTGTAGAAATTATTTAAATTGCAAGGGCACCTGACCCTTACACAAAATAGAAAAAACGCGTTCACCAGATCACGTAAACGTAGGTAGGCCTATATGAGTTTTAGTGACTAGCCTACACGTGGAATTAGAGCGTATGAAAATAAAACGCACGTTTCAAACTCTGAGCAAAAGCTGATACCGACGACTGTCAATTCAGTCAAAATAATTTTGCGAAACGGCAACGAAAAAAACTAGAAAATACAAGTTGTTTTGCCTGGTAAGAAAAGGTTTCGCTTTCTGTTGTTTTCAAAGTTCAGTTCTTCTCGCAGCAATGCCGTGACATTTTACAGTCACTGTTCAGTACAATGAAAAAAACTGAATCACGTACAGAACAAAGCCGCTCAAAACAGCCTAAGCTTTTCTTGTTGGCAGCGTGCGATTCAGAGCTTAATTAGGCTGACGCATGGACTGGAGAGAAAATAAACGAGGAGTGGCTGAGTGGAGATTATGGGCCAGGTCGCTAAGGGTGGTATACATGTTAAACAAAAGCTGAAGCCTGGTTTTCATCCAACAAACGCAGTACGCAACAAACGCAGATAACGCAACGGCAACGCGCAAGAACAAAAGCGATCGTTGCGTCACCTGCTTTAGATGGAAACCACGCTTTAGCTATAACAAAACAAAAACTCGTATGAGATCTTGTTTCGAACAGATTTAAAACTGCTCAAAACTGTTTAAAACCAAGTCGCGTGCGAGTTTTAGCTTTGCTTTAATTTTAGCTTTGAGGCGCGCGTGTACAGAGAAAACGAAATAAACTGAACTAAAAATGAACCGAACTAAACTGAAATGAAACCACGGAATTATGCCACTTTATTTTAGTTGAATTCAGTTAAGTTTATTAAGTTTATTTCGTTCGGTCTGCATGCGCCTTTACATCTATGCAGTCTGTAAGACTGGAGGTCTTAAGCCGACGACCACGCACCCTCAACCCACAGCGTATTAAGCTGCGCCGTTGTACGACGAAGGTTAAGCCAGACGTCCACTGAGGCAAAATGAATGGATGATTTCTGCTGCCACTGCTGCTGTTGCTGCGCGTGATTGTGATGTGGTCTGCATATTCGCTGATGACGACACACGACACGTCAGCCGCACTCGCCTCTGCAGTCAGTCGTTGCCTCGGCAACTATCAGTTGTCACAAGAAATCGCCAGCGATAACTCCTCGCCATCAGACCGACAAATTGACAAGCAGCGCGGTGGGGTCCGGTCTATGTGAGGTTGGTGCACACTATGGGCTACAGTACACCCGCGTGACTTGCCAGCACTGACCTGCGTCACAATCTGCAGCGCTTGCAGTGTGTGCCGGAGTTTAGCCGTCAACTGACACTCTCTCTGTGTGTGCTGACTTCTCAACAGGCCCTGCAGCAACATGAGGAACTGAATGACCTCTAATCAGTCAACTGCGTGTATCGTCATGCTCAGAGATTATATAGTCTTTGGTCATGCTGTTGTCAGCGAGGGAGGGGCTAGGGAGTTTACACGGTGTTTCATAAAAAGGGACCCCTTCGTGTTTTTTTATAATTCACTCAAATGGTGATCAATTTACACAAAATTTTTACCAGTCGTAGCTAAATAAATATTAATTTAAAATATTTAAACTTAAAATATGTCAGTTGATTAAATATTCTTTGTTAGTCCTGACGTAATGCTGACGTCATAATGTGTCACGGGTACAAGCTTGCTTGTCTCAATTAGTGCTGTCAGTTGCTACACTGCTTCGATGGTAAACTTAATCTGGTTCGTTAATGAAAAATGTTTATCGCGTCAGCACTGAGCAACATGTGGAAATGAAATCAGGCATCTCGCGATCCAAAAATGCAACCATTTTGCAAGCTCGGTGTGCCAGTGGACTGTCTTGCTCGAACATGTGAAAGTCCAGCTATCCCCACAGACACGTAAATGCGATCACTTCGCACGTTTTTTTGTGTTTGCAACTGTAAAACTTCAAAAATTTGTCACCATCGAACCAGATTTTTCACCATCGGAGCAGGATAGCAACTGACAGCACTAGTTGAGACTAACAAGCTTGTACCCGTGACATATTGACGTCAGCGTTACGTCACGCCTAGCAAAAAACATTTAATCAACTGCCAAATTTTGTTAAAATATTTTGAATTAGTATTTCGTCAGCTACAACTGATAAAATTTTCATGTAAATTGATAGTAATTTGAGTGAATTATGAAAGAAAGAAAAAGGAGTCCCTTTTATGAAACACCGTGTAGACACTCTCCTTCGACTCCCCTCCCGCCTGCTAGAATTTGAGCCTAGGCTATATGGCTACTCAATATTTTAGACCAATGCAGTGCTCAGTTTTATCAGTTTCACCAATTTCATCAAAAACACACTATTTGTATTGTAGACAAATATTTAGCTCTAGTCTCACCATTAAACACAACATAACATTCCGGACTGTATTAAAATCTCATACGATGCTTGATTGGTGAATGACAACTGATTCCACCAATAAGATGCACCAAATTCATTTCCGGTCGGGGCTTCGTTTTGGTCCCTACTTGAAAATCTCACGACATTTCCGCTGACCACCTATTCAAATGGGGAGACGGATACCCCCTTCCACTGAGTCTCTCTGCCCTTGCATTCAAATTTATTCCCAGCAGAAACAGAAGTCTTGTATGCTGCTTGACGGAGCATGACTGTGATACTGCGTAGTCTGCAGCGGGCTCCCTTGTGGACTGTTGCAAAAAGGATTTGATGTTGCAAGCTGGTCTTAATGTCTGCTTCTGCTATAGCCGTCGCCAGCAGCCGATTATGGGCTCTACCCTGGGTCACGGACTCTGCACATTTTGCCAGACGTACCCTAATCTCCGGCTGGATTTTCTTGAACCAGGCGTCTTCACATGCACTGACTAAAATTATTCGCCGACTGCACGTTCGTGAACTCTGAAGTAACCTGAAAATACCAATACCGTATTACCGGCAGATCTATTCACAGCCAGACAGTGTGCCGACGAAAGTCACTGCCGGAAGCGACAGAAATGTGACGTATAGATGCCGGAGACACTTGTTCCAAGACTGATGCGAAGACCGTCGTAGCCGTCAATCTCATTATGCGCCACAAAATTCGACAATGCTAAAGCCATAAGACGTTGCGTTAGTGGTCACAGAACTCCGTAACTTTTCGTTAGCGACGAACGTCGCGTAAACCGTGGCACCAATGGTACGCGAGCAACAGCCTTAGCCTAATGAATTTATCGCAGACTCAAAGCGCGCCCGGGTTCTACGTTATTTACACTTTGCAGCCTAAATTTGGTCTCGGCATCTCAGTCTCGACGGGGACTATTATTTTCTGTTGCGTTATTCCCACTCACCCGGAGTGGTCGACTCGCGAGTTGGCGTGGTCGACTGCTATATCTCCACGACAGAACAGAGCAGATCGATATTGTCGTCGTGGTGGCCGAGCTTTATCATCACGCACAGAGCGGGTTGGGGTCGTTTGTCAGCGACACTGGCTGACTGACCAAGTCACTGACGATGTAGACCGACAGACGACTGACAGCGAGCGCGGCGCTCAATAGCTGCACGGTCCTACCAGCGCCTTCACATCCACTCCACGTGTTCGATTTTTTTAGCTTCACGTCAGAGACAACATTGCCGAATTCGCGTGATTTTCATTTTAATATTGCTTTTATCCGTTGATCTCTTTTGTTTAGCACTATTTTATATTGTCACTAGTTTCAGCGTAAACTGATTACATCATGTTTTGACCAGCACTTAATTGTACTGCAACATTTTGAAGAAGCCACTTGGTTTGATTGATTTGAAACTCTCAGCAACCTGCTCCATACAACGATAAGCTACGATAAGTTAACTTATGCCTACAAACATTTGTATCTAGCTGCTTTGATGCCAACACCTGGCTCAAAATCCCTAATCTTTCCGGAGCACAGCTTCACTCTCTCGACAGCCACCGAGACTCTGGAAGTCACGGGGGACTAAACCAGCCCACTCTGTGCAAGGTCCGTAGATGAGCGTTCGGCATTCTCTTGAAGTCAGTGCGGAGCGAAAGTGGGCTGACTTGAAGTTAAAGCAACATTGATCGATCGATCCATTGATTGAAGTCCGGGTGGACACGCGGTGATGCAGCACGATAGAATGTAGGCTTACTTCATCAACGTCTGTTCACAGGACCATCTTTAAAGCTAGCTCAACACAGTCGCTGAACGCTGTACAATCCGCCACTCAATAACAGCGCAACAAAACAATACGATATCAGCTTCCGCTACCGGTACGACCAGAAAGTTCACTGTCGACTTAGCCAGTTATCAAGGTCCACAGAACAAAGAGACAAGATGTTACTCCTCCACGTTATCATCAGAATTCTTCATTCCTAATAAGCGTTAAACAGTCAAGTAAACATAATATTAGGACAATAATGAAAAATCGAACATTTTTTGCACTTCTCTATTCTATGTTTCTTGCTATCCGCAGCCTGTGGTTATCGCAGATGCAGCAGACAACAGGCAGCAGCAAACGCGAGACGTGCATCGCTTTCGTGAGGTTTTTTTAATTTCCGTTGATCTTGAGCTTTTAAACTGAAATTCAATACTCATAGGGCCTACCTCGGAAAACGGTCACGTCAAATTTAACAAGTTTGATTTCTGTGCACCTTTTTGTTTCGAGTTAAAAACCCGTACGGGACGAACAGACACGCAGGCAGCACAACGTCGGCCTGTCCAGGCGCATGCAGGATTTCGTCAACAGTGTAAGCCTGGTCTACCACTCCTCTTTCCTCAAAATCTACACCATATAGTCCCCGGAACCGCCGCCGTTAAGGTCTCAGACCGCAACCAACCGTTAAGTTAGCGGTCCCTGACGGTTAAGGTTCCACGCCGCCGCCGATAAGCTAGCGGTCTAACGACAAAATAAAATCAAACAATGTGTTGTGCTCACACTGCTGCAAGCAGAGCGCCAGCGTGAGTGCGCGTGTCCTCCTCAGTCGTCATCTGACATCTATGGTCAAGGTTACAGTGCCAACTGCCAATGGCGACTGACAATCAGTGAATAAATATTAATGAGCATGACTAGGATAATGAGCATTAGATTGACGTGAACTTTCGATAGTTTTGTACTATTTCTTATAATTAACAAGTATGATTTCGCGGAACGTTGAGGATACGTTCGTTAGGGCCTACCGTACGACCTACACTGTTGACTTTAACACCTAATGAACTGCAGGACATAAATTCATTATTCGTAAAGTTCGGCATAATTAGTGGATATGTTCGCTCACGTGGCAAGTGGGATGTGTGGAAGTATTACAGCCCGGGGAAAACATTCTCGCGGGGGCCCATTTGGAGCGAAAATTTTTGAATTTTGCTTTTTAAAACGGCTCACTCTGGTGTACTTCATATTTCTGAGCGATGGCGGGGCCCCAAACATCGCGGGGCCTGGGGTAACTTACCTCTACCCCCTCCCGACCGGCCTGCCAGTGACAGACGTCTTAGCGTTCCGGACCGCTAAGCCGCCACTAAGGCTTAGCGGTCCGGACCGCTGCTAACTTAACGACTTAGTGGTGAAGCCAGCCGCTAAGGCTTCAGACCAGCCGTTAAGGCATTAGCTTAACGTTTCCGGGGACTAACACAATACTCTATCCCTTCCCTTTCCCTCCCTTCACTCTTCCATTTTCCATAATCTTGCATGTTGGTAAACCTAATGCATAAGGACGGAGGTCTGGCGGTTTTACTGAGGTAGGCCTACTATCCCCCAAATATAGAAATTCAACACACATTTTGGTGCTTTATGGCACACTGTGTGCCGAGGAACAAACTTTGCAATTGAAATATGTCGAGCACAATGATTCCTCATGATGACATACACAGCATCAGGCGTCAACCTGTTTCATCCGCAAGCTCTTAATTTCTTAATTAAAAGTCATTATTTCACCAAAATACAGCAGCAGATATCTGACACTCATCACAGACTCACATCAGCTGTCAGCGCCATAAGAACAGTTCACATCAAAACGTTGCCATGGAAGACAAAGCAAAAAACACAAATTATGCAGGAAACACACTAACGCCTGAAATAATGCTTTAAACAATTCTTTTAAACTTATAACAAATGTTTTACGTCAGTTGTACGTACAATGATTGTAATAAACCGTTAGCGAAATAGTGTAGTTGTAAACTCCGTCAGTGCTTTGACAATATTGGTTAGACATCCAATCTTAAACAGTTACAGCAATTCAAAAAATGGGGACTGAACTTTGTTAGAAAGCAAGCAGGTCAAGCAAAGACTGCATAGTAACAGTTAACACAACTAAACTGACAATACACACATTGTAAGTTAAGCATTATTGTTACTGCAAGTGCCACATAAACGTCTCAAAACACACTGTTCATCTACTCACACACAGAAATATGGTATTGTACATTGTGAAACATTCTACTTATCCTTGACACTAAACTCAAAATTAGTTATGCTCATGAGAACGTAAAACAAAGTAAAAACTACGGGAATGTTCTGATGAGAGAAACTTTATATGCACGTTTGTCAATCATACAAGTAAGTAAGTAACATAAATGATACATTGTCCAAAGTGACGAGCGTCATCACATAGCCACTGAAACAAACACTGTTACCATTTTCTATTACTAATTAACTGGCAATTTTTTTCCGCAGTTACTCCCGGCCAGCTAGTCTGTCCCCAAAAATTGATTTACGGTAATAGTTGGATCAGACTATGAACAATCCAAAAGCGCTACCTGGTTGGAGCTTTTCATATCACACAGAAAGACAGAAAAATAAAAACACAATACAGAATACATTTGGCAAATAAAATAAAACAATAAGGCATGAAAATAAACAACCTGACACCAAATTGTGGAATACTGCGACTAGTTCTAACTTCACAAACACCAAAACAGAGACAAACATAAGTGAGTCAAGAGCCAATGCAATAACATAAACCGAGTGATGCCAACGCAGTGCCAACAGGCAAAGTAAGCATGATTACAGTTGTCTCAGGATGCTGGAATTCGACCACGAAGATATTCAAGAACAGCTACAGTTCCCTTAGCCAGTATAGCAGCACGAGGCAGTTTAAACGAATTACCTTCGAGCTGCAATGTCCTGCCAGAATACAAAATAAATCATAAAAATTTCGAAAAGTACAAAATAATAAATGTGCTATTGCTAGCTTAATCATTTTTATGTGCAATAAATATTGCTTAGTATTAGAGCTGTGGATTAAAGTGTTAGAAGTAAAGTAATTGCTAGATATTTATTAAATTAAATTAATGTATGTGATGAACAATACATGAAATCTACTCATTATAAAAAGCAATGAAAGTGTCATACGGGTATTACAAATGCAGTCAATCAGTGCTGGCACAGGTTATCACCGATCCATTCATTTTTACATCTTAGCATTTCCAGTCCCTAGAAATACACTTCTGAACAATGGGATAATATTACACGGCGTTTCATAAAAAGGGACCCCTTTTTCTTTTTTCATAATTTACTCAAATGGTGATCAATTTACACGAAATTTTTACCAGTTGTAGCTGAAAAAATACTAATTCAAAATATTTTAGCAAAATAGGCTGCTGATTAAATAGTCTTTGCTAGTCGTCATATAATACTGATGTCATAATGAGTCGTGAGTACAAGCTTGCTCATCTCAACTGGTGCTGTCAGTTGCTGAATAGCTGCCCTGCTTCGATGGTGAAATCAATCTACTTCACTGTTGGCAAATTGTTGTGCAGCCACAAAAAATTGCTCAAAACAATCAATTTCACACAGTTGTTGGAACAGCTTGACTTCTGCTGCTAATTGCAGCTTCCAGCAACACGGTGCAGCAGCACACAGAGATTGTGAGATGGTTGAGTTTCTAGCTTGCGACAGACTTGATTTCAAGCCTCAATGGATGTTGTTTAGTTCTGACATGATGAACATTTTTCATCAGCAAACCAGATTACGTAAATTCACCATCAAAGCAGTGTAGCAACTAACAGCACCAGTTGAGACAAGCAAGCTTGTGCTCAGGACACATTATGACGTCATGATTACGTCACGACTAGCAAAGAATATTGAATCAACAGTCATATTTTGTTGAAATATTTTTAATTAATATTTTTTCAGCTACAACTGGTAGAAATTTCGTGTAAATTGATCATCATTTGAATAAATTATGAAAGAAAGAAAAAGGCGTCCCTTTTTATGGAACACCGTGTATACAGGCTGTATCCCCTTCCTACTGCCCAAAAGCCAGCATCAAACCACTGAAGAGCTTTTGCCAAGGCAAACCTGAGCTGTGTGCAGTTGCCCAGCTGTGGTGGAAGTGTCAATATGTTGTTGTTCTGCAATGCAAGCGTAGCAATCATTGGCATTTCACACAAGCCGTGAGCATCAAAATCACTGATCTGATTGTCATTTGCCATCACGATCTCCAGACGCTTCAAATGATAAATCACTGACGGCAAATATGTAAATCTGCACAAATCATCACACATGGCCAGTCAATGGCACAGAGTTCAATGACATCAAAGAGTCAAAGCTCACAATGATTAAAGTCCAAAAGTCAATATACCATTTATATTAAACTGAAAAGATGACAAGAAATTTGAGCTAATGCTCACGAGACGCGCAAAAGCCTATAGCAGTTACTGAACAACAATGGTAAAATAATGACTTTTACGGGGTACCGCTCTTTGATGCCCTCGTGCGCAAGTTTCCTTGAACTTAGAAAATCGAGACTTGGACCATCAAAATCTACGTTCAGTGCTGAAAATTTCATTTGTGGCTTGTCTATGTCTATCTCAATTGGTTTCGGCGCAATTCGCTCTTGAAATGTGTCTCGCAACCTAAAAAAGCCAAAAACATCCATAAAAACCCATATTTTAGCGTTCAAGGTCGTCAAAGGTCACTGAATTCGGTGGCAATCGAAAGCCAGTGTACGACTTCATATTAGTGATTAATAGTAACCTAGGCTCTATCTGGCAACGTTATTGAGATACAGTGACTTAATGGCTATAAGTAGCAATTTTTCCCACTCCCTCTTATTAAGCATCCTTGTTGGGGGTGACCCCCTTTGAATTTATGGAAAAGTTTTACGGTTCCTGAAACTATAGAGTCTTCTGGGCAGCCAATGGTGAAGATTTGGTGATCCTAACTTGCACCGTTTTTGACTGATCCACCTATGTTACAGACAGACATACAGACGAACGGACAGAGGGACGGACGGACAGAATTGCGACGGCTAAAATGCGCTAAAAGCAGTAACTGCTTTCGCGCGTAAAACTGCATAAAATGATCAAGCAGTCAAATATACACGACAGAAACAATCTTCTCATAAAAAGCCAATCATAAACTGGATGTTCATTCCAAATTAACGGTCAAAATATATTATCCTATTTTGCATGCACAGGTAGAAGGTGACATAGTAAGCAAAAATTTCCCCAAGTTCACTACCCTCCAATTCCACTGAAATTGATAAAACAAGTTAATCGGCACAAAAATGAATTTAACTACTCTATGCTCATATTTGCAGTCAATACACCACAAGTGACAGGTGCCAATTACTAATATTACTACAAATATACATTTTTAACTGGCCTACTCGTCTAGAGCTGCTATGGTCAGGCTGGATACTGAAAGAAGGAAAGTACAGGGTTGCCAAAGCAGACTTTTCCTATAGGTTTGATGATTTTGCCATTGCTAGACCAACAATTTCAATTAGCTGATTCAGATTAAAGGCTCGACTTAAAATACAGAAAATGCACATTACACTGAACCATATACTACTGAGTCATTTTGGTAGTCAATTACTTCTGTGGCCATGCTGGTCATTTGTTTACTGCCATCAGGGAGAGACAGAGGCTGTTTGATTTTTGACGGCTGTCAATATCAACAGAAAGCAAGTTGCAACACAGAAGCATGCAGCTAGTAATGCTTACCTGTTATACGAGATTGCAATTTCCCGCAGCAGATGTAATGATGCGAGTTCATCGGGCAAATCCTTCAACTGATTGTTACTGAACATACAACATAAAATGGTCATCAAAAATTTTGCAACAGATATGGTTTAAAAAAAATGTTAAACATAACACCTACAGTAATACAACACAGTCAACAGCAGAAAGTTTTATAAATACAAATTTTCATTTTAACTTGAGTAAAACAAAATTCTGGTTTCTGAACTGCACGTTGGCAGTGGAATTATGTGACGACAGTTGTCTTGTTACAAACTGGTCAGACCGTCAGACTGCTAAAAATCATAAAGCACTCTATTATTATCATCACCATTACCTACCTACAAACAATCTGTAGAAAAAAGTCACTATGAAATCCTCCTGAATCAATGAGATTATGAACACGATGTTATACTGCCACTTGTTATGTACAACTTTAACCAGAATTTCATCATCTCAGCTCTGTTTTTATAATGTGCTTCACCTTAAGCCTGTGCATCTGACAAGTGTTTGCTTACTTATTGACTTAACTACAAAGACATAAACTCAGCTTCACACATTTCTGTCCTACAAGAAACTCAACCGAAACACATCAATCATCAGCGTTCAACGTTACCTAAGGTCAAGCATAATTAATCGGTCAAGGCGCCCAATGCAAGGATCCAATGCCGACAGTTTGTTGAATGACAAATACAATTCTGATGCTGACTGATGCAGCTCCGCTAGGCTGCCACACATCATTCATGCAGGCATACAGTTACACATACAGTGAACGTAATATGCCTACAAATAAAACAATAAGCAATCTGCATTCGTGATGATCAGATACTGTTTGCCCGAGTGCTCTGTAATGCATGTCGTACAGTGCATGTATCCTTCACTAGTAACAACTGTTAACAATAGTCGACTGCCTCCATAAAGACCCTGACTTTATCTGGCAGATTTGCCATTCTCACTGCTGTTCTTTTCCTGCTCCCTTTCCTGCTTTATTTCAGTACTTGTAAATGAACATGTGCACTCGGTATCTGGCCGTGTCATAACACTTTGCACTGACCGGGGAGGCAAAGCCGTCAGACAATTACGACTGAGGTTGACAACCATCACTTGACTCTCAGCTGACACAGTGATTAATTCCGATGGAATCTCAGTTGCCTTCTTGTCACTACATTGTTCACACCAACAACACACTTAATCACAGACATCAGCATGAAAACATCGAATGCTTTATGAACAAATAAACTGCACACTAAATACATTAAAAAATTCTAATAACAATAATAATATAGGATTTATATAGTATTATGGAGTGCAAATATACAGAGGCACCGAGAAGCTGCTTGAAAACCTTTTAGACACTACCACCTATTATTTCAAGTTATTGTGTATACCAGCTTTACTCCATATCGAGTTTGGTCCCGCCCCCCCAAAAAATCTTCCAGACTGATGCAGTACGTTCTCTGTAGGATACATGCCCAATACAACAAACAGCATGAAAGCACCAAAGATGCCAAAGATTAATGATAATGTTAATGATCAGCAGACAAAATCATATTTGACTGTCTCACCAGCTGAACATGTTCCAACTTTATCCATATCATTCTTACAACTGACAGGCTAATGATAGCATCCACTGTCATTATTTCACTAATATTTCCCATCAACTCCATCTGATGAAAACTGAAGCAAAATGCTCTTTTGACTTAGCAAACATCTTATCCATCTGTCAAATCATGTGGCAATCAATAACTGGACTAGCACCAGACCAGTATTCCAGAGTCTTTGTCGATGCAATGCGATATCGATCTACGCCTTCTCCAGTGCCACCTATGATGCCGCTCGTGCCACGTGTCGACTGCAGCACTGAGGCTGAAGTCGGTCGAGATGCTTGCTCCTCTGCTGGCTCAATTCGGCTTCGCAAATACTTCTTCAACTCATTTGTTCCTCGCTGCACACCAAAAAACACCATCAACATCACAATTAGTACTATAAGAATATTATATTAATATTATTATTATCAATGTAAAATCAATCTTTCGACCTAAGCAGCTCTCACATAAACACGCAATAATTCATAGCACTACAGAATAAGCTGTAATATAATGCTCATTAATGGGAACTAGTAATCCAACCAACAGCCTTATGCTTGCAATGTCACATCAAAAACACTGTTGCTAGAGCTTAGAGCAAAAATCAGTTATGGGATAATTCAAAGTACAAAAAAGCTAATCAATTTAAGAACAGCTGAGGTAAATATGCAGCATTAAAATTGAGATACTGTTCATTCATTAAGGAGAAAAATTACGCTTGTAATTAACAATATTAAAAGCAAGCTAACCATGATAATATCTCGACGAATGCTCTTCAATGGATTTCCATCCAACACAATAGCTTTCAAGTTTGGCAAAGTTCCTAATGTGTTGGGAACCCTACAATACATTCAATCGAGTTTAAACCAACAACCAAAACAAATCAGAACAAAAATTTGTAGATTAATATAACTGTTCAAAACTTATAGACACATCAAAAGCAATACCAAGTTAATGCTTATATTCAAATGAAATACAGCAAGTACTAAAAGAACACATAGGTTTTCTCAATATTAGTGTATGTGTTTACATGACACACTATACAAATTTAATATGTCGTATTTATTTACTTACTTACTGACATAACTGCAAAAAAATTAATCTACTCCTACACTGTTTGATGTTGATGATAATGTGACAAAAATGGCATCCGGCCTATATATAAAAAACCAGTTACCACAATCTGATAAGGCTCTCTCTTGACGATCACACTAACGTGAATAAGTAGACCAGTTAAACGAAAACTAAATATGTGCAAGCGAGAGTTAAGTTAATGCGATCTGTGAATACAAAACTAAAAACCTGTTTTAGTTGCCCTTTACATAATCCAGACACAAAATGAATATAGTTCTTTTTGCAGCTCCTGGAACCTGTGAGATTTAACAATAGAAATAATTAATACACAACCAACTAACGTTGAGAGGCTGTTGTTAGCGAGATCAAGACGCTCGAGTGTCTGACACAGTCCAATCTCATCGGGAAGTTTGTCGAGTTTATTGTCACGTACATCAAGAACACTCAGTGCAACGAGACTTGTCAGAGTGTCAGCAGCAATGCTCGACACGTTGTTGTTTCCTACGTGTATCTCCTGCATACATGCATCAGACCACTAGCAGTCTGCAGCAGCATAGCAAATATGGTGGGGTCAAACAACAAAATAGTGTAAAAACTAAGTTATAAAGAAATGTTACAAGTGAGCAACGAAAACAGCATATGCGAGTGTCCATTGATAAAAGTGGCTACTGCAAAGCTACGAGGAACAAAACACGACTGAACTGATACACAGTTAGCTCTAAACAAGAGCTGACAAAAGACAACATCAAAAACAAAAACTTGCAAAGGAGACAGATACATATTTTCCACTGTCCACTTATCATCTGGCAGGTGTGGTATTTCTACTTAACTAGGTAGCCCACAATGAACATTACCTTAACCACTGTTGTGCAATTGATGCAAAAATGGAAAAACTCTGACTCAGAATCAGACAAACTATGGCACCAAAGCTGAATACAATAAGACAGCAAAGATCTAGTGAAAATAGACAACTGGATCAGAGTATATATAAGTGGACATGATGAACAGCATTAATACCTTCAATGATGTACAGTTATCAAGTGTTGGAAGGTTGGTAATCTTGTTATGCCTCATGTAGAGACATTCAAGATGCCTCAGATCACCAATATCATCTGGCAGAGTATGGATCTGATTGTGTGTTAGTTCCAGTGTCCTTAAACCTGCATTACAGTATAACACACAGATACAACAAATGACAAAAAAAATAAAATGTGAAAAGTGTTTTTATAGAAAACATATAAAGGTCCATGGCCACAGTCAAACTCACTTGTGAAATTTATGTAGGTCTAAATTAGACATTTCACCTTGCATATATAATAGTTGATTTAAGCTTCATAAATATATGAAAATAATGCACAAATTGTAACAAAATGTGGCATTACATTATGCAAAATAATCTATCTAGGTAAGTGACCGGAAGTGATGTCACCGGGGGAACACAGGCAGTGTTTATCAATCAATTCTAATATTTTTAATGACAAAAAATACTGTGTCGCATGACAACTGCAGCAGTACATGGGTAGAAAATACGATTTTATAGTGCTTACATTTCTATGCGTATTTTACATTGACGACGTATTCCCGCAGTGATGTCATCAGCCTGTCAACATGGTGGTTCATTTTCTACGGCCTATTTGTAGATCATCGATTTCAAATGAAAGTTCCTTCATGTTGACAAAACGGTGGCTGGCAACATTACTATCAAAATTTTCAGAAAGTTATGCTGTTTTAGAAAAATGAATAAAATATATATGTTAATTTTGGTGTCCATGGACCTTTAAAAACATTTATAAACACCAAATAAAAAATGTAATTTTTTGTACTTAACACTGGCTGTATTCAGTGCTTCAGGACACAGTTTTTTCATATTCATCAAGTTTTGTCACCCTATAAGAAAAAAATATAAGTACAAAAACACTTCACAGCAATATTTTAGATCACCAACATTTTCACACTAACCATTTGACATTTATCTAAAAGAAAAATGCTGCAAAAATACGTTTATCAAAATTATGGTACAATAGCACAGTGACAGACAAAATCCTGACATTAATATACAGAGTGGGCCAAAAAACATGGCACTTTACTTTTATCCATATCTTCACCAATTACTGATCTATTTTCAAAATTCTTTCACCGGCACACTCTGCAGACAATTTGCAAAAATAAGATTATTACATATCCCACCACACCGTTAATGCATCTCTACACTACCTTGTGGAATATCAACAAAATATGTATATATAACTATAATAACAAGCAAACATTTTAGTAAAATTGAAAAAAAACCACTTCAAACCAACATAACAGTGACACTAAACTGTGTGGGTCTAACACAGTCTAGTGTCATACGGATCATTCATCGCAATATTGGTTTGAAGTGTTTTTTTTTCATTTACAGCTGGACCTAAATTTTTCTTATTATTGGTAGTTTTTGCTTACATTTATATTTCACAAGGTAGTGTAAAGACGCATTTACTCTGTGGTCATATACATAATAATCGCATTCATCGCAAATTGTCTGCAGAGTGTGCCAGTGAAAGAATTTTCAAAAAACGGTCAATAACTGGCAAAGATATGGACAAAAGTAAAGTGCCACCACGTTTTTTTATGGCCCACGGTGTAGACTCAACAACCAGATGGCAATGACAATACAACTGGCTAGATGATTAACACTGCACTCACTGCGCAGCAGACCAATCTCGCGTGGCAACGTCTGCAGACAGTTATTGGACAGATTCAGTTTAGTGAGCCGTGTCAGATGACCAACAGTCATTGGCAATGATGTCAAGGAATTGCCTGACAGATTCTAGTCACACATAACCATATAAATTATTATTAATACCCACAACCGATGGCCGATATAAGGAATGAATGCAGAACAATATATGAATAGCTATAAACAGTAGCCAATACTTGACAGAACTGAAAGTTCTTACACGAACAAATAGATGACGCCAGTGCAGTTCTGACAAATGTGCAGCATTGCAGCTGTCTGAATAGCTGCATGCTCTCACCCACTGCATGGCACAACTCTAACCAGAACCTTAGCCTTTGACTTTCTGAGTACAAAACTGGTACACCAGTTATTCCTAGCCTGGAAAATGTCCACATCATTTTGGCTTTTTTTATGGCTTTTCATTTTGTCTCAACTTCAGAGCCCATATGTAACAAACAGATGAACAGGCTAGCCTTATCGTGCGGCCTTATTAAGACAGCTGCATAATCAGCACAAAACTCAATAGCTTAACGCATATACAAACAAGATCTTCAAGTTCATCGAGATATCCAATATCATTGTGAAGCACAGCCAGGCCATTGTTTTCAATATGCAGAGTCTGAAGTCGGTTGAGACGAAACACTGACAGTGGCACTGATTCCAGCAGGTTATGTCTACACAATTCACACAATAAATCAACATTACTTCTCCACAATGCGTCACCTTAACACCTACAACTACTGTCAAAATCTCACTGGATGAAATGATCTACAATGGTACCATCTTGCAGTTAATTATCCTACAATATTCTCACATCAAGATATAGAGGCAATGTGATCAAAGCATATAAAATTTTACATGGCATGGGTCCAGTTGTTGTTATTAGCCAAATCTATTACAGATGTCAAAATGTCACACACAGATAAGAATACTTTTCACTTTAAATTAATGTTTAATAATTGAATTAAAATTACATAGTATTGTACTTCATAAATTTTGTCAATATTTACCCAACATTAAGTCGCTGCAAATTCTTGAGATCACCAATTGCTTCAGGAAGGCTAGTAAGTTTATTGTCATGCAGCTGTGAGAACACAACAAGTTACTACATTGATAGCAACAGCTATGGCACTAAAGAAATTGAACTAGAGATTCCTACAACATAAACTGTCACAAATAATTTTCAAGACAGATTGCATCATATATAAGAACTGTGATTAACTTCTAATACTTTGTCATTCAACAGATACCTGTAGATGTAATGTACCAAAGTCTAAGCTAATCCTACAAAATTTAATCAGCATGCTTTAACAGTGAGCATCATGACAATGTCAACAAAATAACCTCATGTATAACACACATGACTCAAATCAACAAGTAATTGATGCATACATCTAAAACCACAAGAGCCGGCAGCAACTTGATATCTTCAGCCAGGTGATCAAGTGCATTTGAAGCCAGAATAAGCTTCGTTAAGTCGATCTGCTCCCACCAGCGATCATCAGCATCGTCCATTGATATTGTCTTGCCTTCCTCTGGAGTGTCAATGTTTATTCGCCATACTGCCGACGGAACTAGAACAGACAGCAATCACACAATGCACTAAAACATGGCAGACATGTAGCACCGGTCCATTTTCACCAACAAATTCTAAGAATGTTATCAATAGCAGCAAAAACAAGCGAAGTCGAAACCTAGTGAATGGTGTCCTTCTTGGAGTTGTTATAATTTATAATTTTAAAAATAGTCAAAAAAATAAATTCACTGTACTCCATCGTCCTACATTAACAGAACCTGACACAAAACAAGCAGCAGTTTAAAACCAGACAGCTCAATCAACAAAGGGGAAGTGCCACCATGCCCAAAACAAACAAACCAACAGGTAACTGGAACTTTCGTACCTGAGAACTTTCATTCCCTAGAGCTTTTGTTCCCTAACATTGATTATTAGACCTATGCTGTACAAAATTTTTGATGCGCTTTTTCAATTACAGCTATGCTGTAGGCATCGATGGTACCATTGTCGTCTGTCTCTTGATCGTCCGTCCGTCTGTCTGTCCACAACGGATGTATTGTGGATAAGCGTTGGGTCATAGAGGAAAACTTTTTGCATAGATAATTATAGTTCTGTGTCAATGCTCTCTGCACACACATTTTCAAGGATGCAGTGCAAGGGAAACTTTTCAAATTTGCGGTTGAATAGACGAGGGTAAGAAAATGTGCATTTTTTTCAATGAAAAACTAGCTATATCTCGCCCTTTCAGATGAGATAAAAATCATCAAACTTGGATGACCTTGAATGTCAGTACTGCAACAAAAATAAGCTGTAGTGCAGTAGTGCATCTTGTCTAGCAACAGGCTGGGCTTCCTTGTTATTATTATATCCTGTTGAAACTCTAGCTATATAGTATATACGTCTAGCAAGTGACACAAAATTGGAGCTTTTTTCGCTGAAATATAAGCTCTACGTAAAGATAAGCTTAGGGGTTCAGTAATTATCAGTGTCAAAGAACTGAAGTTCCATGCTAATTTTACTTTTGGGAATAAAAGTTCCGTAAAAAATTTACATTAGCTCCACCACCCCAGATTGCTTCAGAAGTGACTGAATTAGGTAGAATTAGTGTTGTTATACATATTTCAGACTAAAATTATAGAAAACTGCAAAAAATTGACTATTGAGACCCGAGAACAAAGTTCAGTTTTGACTTGAATTCCATCATTCTAAAGAGGGATTTTTTGATGGGGCTTATAAAGAAAAAAAGGCAAGGTCTTTTAGGGGAAAAACAAAGAAAACACGAAAAAAACACACTAATGATGCCACCTAGGGAATGAAAAACGTACTAAACTCAATAATAAAGCAACAATTTTATAACTGAATAAGCTGCATCAACAACCTGTGTCAACCGTTGACCGCCACACACATTTCCAACATAGAAACAAAATTTTTATAAAGACACCTATAAATCGCCAATTTTCACACCAATTTCGGTACTTCCCGTTATTTAAGCACGACATAATACGAAAAAATAAACAAACTGTTGAACGTCTATTACATTAGCGTTAACGTTTACATTAAATTTTATAATCGGTCATCAAAAGGCAACTAACACTATTTGCCAAGATGTTACCTAAAACATGCATAAGGAAAGCCACTCTACTGATGCACATTACTGTCATATATGTACACAGCCGTTTAAGGTGGCATAGTTATTCTAAACAATTACCGGGGTACGAAAGTTCCATGAATCAACCAACATACCTTCAGTGAACGAGCGATTAGACAGGTTGAGCTGACCACTCTTTCTTGCTTGTCGTAAAATCGTCTGCAATAATACAGAAGAAGCATCACTTCCAAAGCTACGTCCACCGGCAAACTGGTGTTTACGCCTTGCCTGCATTTTCTCAGAAACTTTTAAACAAGACACACAAAAGAACGATGAACGATCCAACTATGTTCATTGTTTACATTCTAAGGTCAGGGTCACTGGCAAGCATTCCACTAATAAATAAGTAAACAGGAACTATTTGACGGACTGTCTAACTATTCTTTGCAGATTTAGAAAACAAGATGGAGGATGAGTTATAATTTGTTTAGTTATAAAAGTCGTTATGGAACAGTACTTAACAGAATTCGAAAGCATTGTACAAAGGCGTGAAAATGTTACTCAGTCAGTAAACGAGGGCTCTGCGTATGACAAACTCTCTGAGGTACCGTTCAATTCCATACTTTGTAGAATTCACCGAATTCATTGAAGCCACCAGAATTACTGGTGGCCTAAGTAAGCACTGGCAAAAGCCATATAACGCTTACTATCCAAATAACTAAGGTTAACTATGTGTTTTCGGTTGCAGTTCCCGTTTCAAACAATTTTTAAACAATAATTCTAGCGGTAGATCGGCGATCTTGCTGTTAGCACTGGGAAATTGCTAGAGGTAGGTCGGGTAGGCACATTATTAGGTACATGGTAGAACTTATGTTCCTGATAGTCATAGTACCATGCCACGACACTGTCACGTATTTAAATCAGGCTTATTCAGTATTATATCAAAGTCCATCTCAAGCCATATCTGTTTCTTTGTAACACAGACTGAAAAAATATATTGTTTTTGAATAAATGGTGGCTTGGTGGCTCAGTGGTTAGGGTGTTGGATACGAGACCGAAAGGTTCACGGTTCAGTGCCCAGCCAATGCACTACTAAGTAACAGCCTTAGGCAAGTTGTTCACACCTACCTGCTTGTGTAGGGGCAAGTGTCTAGTGGTTGGTGTCGACTCGTAACTTTCAGGTTGCGGTTCGATTCTCACTGCCGTCATTTGCAAGCAACCTTGAGCAAGTTGCTAACCTACTATGTGCTCAGGCCAACTCAGCCTCCTACCCTTCGTGGGATGGGAAATGAGTAGTAGCTTACGGGCTACGGGGTGAAGGCCTAGTGTGGCTGATTGGGGCGGTGGTATGTCTGCTTGCTGCAAACCGTGGATCCAATTGTTCGTTCGCGCGGGCAATGGATGGCCGCATAGTGCGCTGCGGTATCATTAGCTCATGCTAATCAGCTGCCACTTCCAAGATTGTAAAGTGCTTCTGGTCTTGAAGAAGCATGTAAGAAGCGCAATAGCAAGTACGTGGACTTTTTTTTTACCTTTTAGTTGATAACAAAGTGACTGATATTTCAGTCCCAACCACAGTCCTGGTAATGCAGTGAAAAAATATGGCTGCATTCTTACATTAATGGCACGATAAATGTAATTAGATAAAGTGGCAATCTACCACTAGTAATTTTCTGCTCACTAGTGCGAGATCGCCGATCTACCCCTAGCACTGACCATTTTTAAATTGATTTATGGTCAGTGCTAGGAGTAAATCGGCGATCTCGCACTAGTGAGCAGAAAATTACTAATGGTAGATACTAATTACGTTTATCACATTATTAATGTAAGAATGCAGCCATATTTCTTCACTGCATTACCATGCAGGACTGTGGTTGGGACTGAAATATCAGTCACTTTGTTATCAATTAACAAATGTATTCAAAAACAATATATTTTTAAGTCTGTGTTACAAAGAAACAGATATGGCTTGAGATGGACTCTGATATAACACTGAATAAGCCTGATACAAATATGTGACAGTGTCGTGCACCACTGAAGTAACAGCGTGCCACTTTCAAGGCAAAACCGTCTCCGTCTGATTGGTGATGCTTGGATTCGAATATCGAAGGGCTGAGAAACGAATACGAATTTGAACTTGAAATTCGAAGTTTGCAAATCCGAACTTCGTTTAACAACTCTAAATCACATACTGATTGTGAAAATTATGAGAAGAAATAACGGTTATCTGTTTGTACTGGTGACTTTGTTGCTGGAATTTTTATTGTATTAATTTGGAGTTTTGCAATTTGCTGTATTACCAGTGAGATTTGACCATTGAGAAATAAAAGGATAACAGATTACTTACTTACTTAAGCTATAGCCATGCCATATTTACCATCATCATAGTTTCTGTAGAACATCATCAGAAGTGACTGGCTTTGTGGCCATATGTGTATGTTATCGAAACATATGGCGTAATTTCTATGTTATTGACTGAATGTATATCTGTGTTGCAAATTGCAGGCTGTTGAGCGTCACCTGATCAGTAATGATGCTAACAGCACGGAGAAGCTTAGAGTCTTAACTGCTGCGCTGAATGCTTATGTTCGAATTCGAACTGCCGATCTTACGCTGTCCTCCACAAAAGCAGATACACTTGCTCAGCTTTTGTTTATGTGAGCATGTTTGTCCACATGTTAATTTGTATGTTTATGCTTTGCAGCAAGATTACTTTAAAATACATGTTCTTCATTGTGTAATTTTCTGTTATAAAAAATTATTTACTACACTGGCAGCATATACTGCATTATAACAAGTTCACTCTTAGAGTGTGGTAATTTTAAAGAAGAAATCTCGAGTGGCGGAAATTCCGCCGCATTATGTGCCGTTTATTTGCTGGAGTGGCGGAAGCCGAAAACCAAGTATGTGTCTGTTGAGGCGCTCTATAAATAGCGCTATTGAAGCATCTGTGACGATAGCCCTTACGCAGTCTATTGGTAGCGTGTGCATCTTTTGTGTGAATGTATTCGTATTCTGCAGCTTATTCAGTTTTAAAGCAATTTAGGTGAATGGTTTTTGGCACGATTTGCTCTGACGATGTACTGAATTGCTTGTTTCCAATATGAATAATTATAGTGGTATATATATATATATAGCACATCTATGAACCATGCCAGAACGCTATAACGTATTTATATCAGTCTTATTCAGTATTATAATAAAGTATAGCTCAAGCGAAAGTCGCAAACAGCCATTTAGCCACCTTTTTCTACAAACCGAAAAAATAATCATTGGATTTTTCACGTTTTACGTACATGGATGGACGCCCTTGGGCCACACAGGGATCTGGATCCCCCAGCCAGCTGTGCTGCTGCGTGCACGAGGCTTTTTGTTTCTTTCAAGCAGAATGTTTCAAGAATTAAACAATCAATGGACACACGATTTCTTAACGTTAATGTGTACAATGCAAATATGCTGCAAGGTTAACTACAAGGAAAATATTCTGCACTTTACGCAAAAGTTTATGGCTAGATGCGTTAATATTGAACTAAAAATTTTGTATCTAGTACTTTTATGGCCTGGTCCGAAGCACGACGTATATCTTACACTGTGTCTGAAGTGATTTCGCACGCTAGATTATTCTTATTTTTTACTGAGCACCCGTGGAACCCTTGGAAGATGCTTGCGGAACCCTTGGGTTTTGCGGAACCCCGGTTGAAAATCACTGGGTTATCAGTTATGGTGGTAGGGCGAGCCGACAGAGACTAAAATTTGTGTCTATCATGTAGGATTCAGTGATTACCATTAGGGTTAGGGATGGGGTTAGTGTTTAGGGTTAGGGTTAGGGTTTGCGTTTTAGAAAGATTGTGTCAACAATAGTGGACACCATATATTACTGTTTAGTATGGCTTAGATATTGAGGTTGGTGCAGGCAGATGACAAAACTTGCCAAGCGGCTATTTAATGGCAGTTCCTAGCTTGAGGAGCTGCTTGGCCGGACTGCCAACTCGTGAGGCTACGGCCGAGGTCAGGCAGTTGGTCCAGTGCCATCGTGTCTGTGCCAACGGCAAGCGGCCTTTCTCTACTCGCCGTCGGCATGGATACGGCGATATCGGACACGAACGACCTTGGTCGGTATTTCCGCCGCTGCAGCATTTTTTTGCACGGCGGAAATTCCGCCACTCAAGCAAATGGACGGCACTTATCGCGGCGGATTTTCCGCCACTGTAGCATCATGCAATTTTAAAATCTGACGTATGCCGTACATTTACTGTAGAGTTAGCTTTTAGCTTACACTGCATTGGCATTTTTAAAGTTTAGTTGCAGGTGCATGTTTTACAACTTGTGGTATGTTTAAAAGTTGTATACATGGAATATTTTAACAAGATTACTCAACAATGAAAAAAGTAAAATCTTTGTTCACAAACTGACATTGTACAACAGAGTTAAATGTTTTTTTTTATTTTACCAGCCAGAGACCATATTTTCTCAGGTTATTCAATTGGGCTGTAAATTGTCATGACTAGACTTTATATAGTCCACATGATCTTTATGCCACCCGTCCTACCACATTGCACATTTAGAGGCAGAATACTGAGAATAGTTATTTTCATTCATCATAATTTGTGTCATTAGATCATGGCACTTAGGTTCCGTTTTTCCATCCCCAATCAAATCAAATTTGATCTCTGATTTACTGATCTCTGATTAACTTGATGTTCGGAATTGATCATCGATCAATTGTGTTTCATTTTTCCATGCATTTTCGATCTCCAAATACATGATCAGCGATTAGCTGATCTGCCGTCAACTGAGCCTACTTTATGCCAATCTGATTGGCTGACAGTGACCTCAATCTGCGGTGTTGCGCTAAATTACTTAGCATACGCTGCGAGGGGATGCAATAGCCAGTAAATGTCATCATAGCAACGTCATATCATCTGCTGTCAAAAATACGTTCTATCGCAAATCAATACGGGAGTGTCTATTCATTTTATTTCTTCACAAAACACTACGCATAGTATAAATTGATGGTAGTGATTGATCGCCTTGCCTGGAACTTTATTTTAATTCGTGAATTGTCGTTCTGACCGGCGAAGTGAAGCGATGTTTCTGGTGCGAATAAGCAACGAACTGCAGATCACCACGTTTATTTGTCAATTAGCTGACTTGATCTACCAAAATTCAGCCGTCAACTTGATGGGAGATTTGATGGACGATTAGTCGCTAATTGGCGATGGAAAAATGGTTATTGAGATGATCTCCGATCAAGTCCAAAGTTGATCGGAGATCAGTTTGATCGGCTATCAAATGTGCATGGAAAAACGGGACCTTATCCTGTGCAAAAAGTTTTTAGACCATTTTAATGTGGAGTGACTGAAAAGTTGTCAGGTTGAACAAAAATGGAGAATAACAGTAATGGTAGGTATATTGCAATATGTGGGTTTTTTTGGAAAAAATAATTTGTGCTGTATTCTTGTAGCAAATGTGCACGATGCATTCTCAGCATTGAGTTTCATCAACTATCAGACCAAGATGCATTCAAGTTAGCCTTCCGAGCGGCACTTGACTGCATTCCAAGCCGACTGAATGGCCTCGCAGTCAGCCAGCGATTCATAGCACTCAGCACATTGACATACCACCAGTGGAGCCATCCAACACTAATGGCTCTGATGAAGGGCGAAGCTATAGAGGAGCAAGCTGGTATCTATTTGTTGGCATACTTATCAGTAGTATATTGATCGCTGAAAGTTGATTTGCAGTACTCCAAACACTGCTGTTTCTACTGTTGCTTTTTGTTTAATGGGACTATTTCTCAGATTCAGATTTAATCAATATCAGGCTGGGTTTTGATGTGAAGCTGTGGACCTGCTGCAGGAATTCACAGAATGGGTGCACTTGAACTTTGTCAGCAGCATTGAGACTGTGATGAAAACCTACATGTTTTTTTTAATGAATTTGCAGCTTCTGTCAAATCCAGAATTTGAATTTGTTTATGTGACTTACAAAACTGTGTGTTTAAAACATGTTTAGTTCTATTATTACAGTTACACACATGTATATCATTTTGGCAGGTAGTAAAGTAAAGGATCGGAGTTGATGGTGCCATTGCATGCATATGTTTGCAGCGCTGTCATTCATTAGGACTGTTGAGTTTCCCGATCTGCTGCGCCTGCGTGTTGAGATGTTGATAGAGAATGGTTGCAATCAGCTGGCACTCAACCTCGTTCGCTGGTGCCTGCGCTGCGACGTCTTCCACAGTGACGTCATGCTGCGCTCACATTTCTTCCTGCTTCTGCACAGAGTTGGAGATATGTGCGAGTTTGACAACCAGGTGGGCTATCTAGCCGAATTATGCTAGCTATGAATTTTATTAAAAGTTTTGTTGACTTCCGTTTTTTTGGAAATTTTCTCTTTTATGAGGGCTTTGTAGTTGTAAGGTATTTTTGCATTATTGTGTAACGCATATGTTTCAGGTATATAATATTGCTATATTTTTATGTCTGTGTGTATTGCCTATTGGTTGTGTTTTGTCTCTTTACAGCTAACATTTGTGGCAATTGTCACTTGTGAATTTAAGGCAACTTGCTTACTTACTTACTGTAGAGCAGTGTTACCATATGCATCATCATTCTTTCAAACTTTTACTGCTCGTTTCTTGTTCTTAACCAGACTGTGAGTAAGTGAGTAACTGATCAACTGTTTTTGTCAGTACATGGTTCCAGCATCACTACTGTAACCGATGACCAAATGTCTGCTAACTGTAACTGTTTGATTTCAGCTGTAGTTTATCTTCAGGGTTTTCCCCTTGCCCTTAAAAGTCCATAGAATTGCTTAAAGTTAACACTTTCAAATTCAAGGCACTTAAAACTTCTTTAAAATTTTCATTGTGTTTGAAAGTGCTCAAAAGTCAGTGAAAAGTGCTTAAATATAGTTTCAGCATTTTGGAAATTTTTGGAAGTGTTTGTGCATTTGCTGGCATTGTTCAGCTTGTTAAGTTGGAAATTGAAAATTTACTTTATTTGTATGATATTATTCATGCTTGTGGAGTTGCAGTTGCAGTGTACATTGCAGGTCTCTGAACCAGTGAACATCTGTCTTGAAAATGTGCTTAAAAAGACTTCAAATTGGTGAATGACAAAAAGGGAGAACCTCGAACTCTCCAGTTAACTGTCAGAGCTGTCAAGAGATGCATTCAAAGTTACCCTGGCCTTCAGTCATTGTTAACTGACATTTAGCTAACTAATAAATTGAAAGCATGAGAAACTGACCCCCAACATTGACCCTGCATCATCAGTATTATAATGAACAGTGGTTGCGAGATTCTACTAACCCACATTACTGTAACTGTAGGATTTCGGTTATGACTACATGACTTGTTTGTTTTTATGCAGCCAGTTGAGCTGATTGTTGTGATGTTGTTCTGTGTACGTACATTACAGAGTCATCAGCTAGACTGTTGTACGGCACTGCGTGTGATTGAACATGCTCAGTTGAGTTGGCCGACCCAGGATGCCTCAGTGCTGCAGCAACTCATTGAGATGTTAGCTGTACTCGAATGGAACTCGCCCTCGTACTGCTGCACTCAGGTTTGTTACTGTCGCATACATTATACAGTTCTCAACTGTTTCATTGGTTTGCTAAGCAGAGTGTTTTTGTTATAGTTAGTGAATTCTTTCTATTATTGTTTGATATTCTCTGTTGTGGATTCAATGCCTGCGGTTAACTTGACTCTGAGATCCATCACACTGCACCAGTAGCTTTGTGCATTGCTGGAGATATTAGTGTGCTTGGTGCAATATACACGGTGTTTCATATAAAAGGACCCCTTTTTGTTTTTTTTCCATAATGGACCCCTTTTTGTTTTTTTCCATAATTTACTCAAATGATGATCAATTTACACAAAATTTTTACCGGTTGTAGCTGAAGAAATACTAATTCAAAATATCTAAACTAAATATGGCAGTTGATTAAATGTTCTTTGCTAGTCATGACATAATGCTGATGTCATAATGTGTCATGAGTACAAGCTTGCTTGTCTCAATTTTTCATTAGCTAACCAGATTAAGTTCACCATCGAAGTAGGATAGCAACTGACAGCACCAGTTGAGACTAGCAAGTCATGACATATTATGATGTCATCGTTACGCCACGCCTAGCAAAGAATTTTTAATAAACCCATATTTTGTTAAAATATTTTGAATTAGTATTTCTTCAGCTACAACTGGTAAAAATTTCATGTAAATTGGTCATCATTTGAGTGAATTATGAAAAAAAGAAAAAGGGGTTCTTTTTATGAAACACCGTGTAGATGTTTTGACATTGGCTTCATATAAAACGGCACATCATTAGGGCCCACAGTATTCCGCGGGTCGCGGAATTTCGAGCCAAGAAATTTGCTCTTTACCGTGGAATTTTGCAGAATTTGAGAAATGATCGATGATTATTACAATTGTCTGCTAAATAACGTTATTAAATAGACTAACTATAACATGGAAAAAGTCAAACTGAACTGCCTAAAACTATGGCCTCTACTAATAGCCATCACAATACAGCGTAATCGTAAATAAACACAATGCAACTTAACTGATTGCACTTTTAAAAAGAAAAAACAGATTGATAATTTTCTTTGTATACTAGCATTTATTAATTGAACACAATGCCAGCCTTAATTAACTGAAGTTTCTTAACAGGATACAGCTCAGTATACTCACAAACGTAAAGTCGCAGTAAGCCGCAGAATTCGGACAATTTTGCCATGGTGAGCCACAGAATTTTGCATACTGTCCCGCGGAATTTGGCAAAATTTTCCACGGAAAACTGTGGACCCTACACATCATTGTTTACATCATTTTTTTTCACTGTACTTGTTACTAAGTACTAATTTCAATTTTCACCTGATTTTGACTTAGAAACAAAACAAAGTTGTGTAGAAAAAAATGTTGTTCACAACTGCTGCATATTTATAAGCCTAATTACTGCACATGCTTTTAGTTTTAGTTTAGTTGTAAACCTATAGTCCTAGTTACATTGAGTAGCAGCAGTGCGAGTCTTTTGGAGTAGTCCTATAAGATTGCCAGTGAAAGTTGCCAGTTTAGTTACTAGTGGTAGACAGTCCTGTCACTGTGGCTACAGTTACACAACTGCTGTGATATCTGATGCCAATTAGCACAAGCTAATGCTTTCACTTTTGCCGTCTCCTACTTCAGCTGAATAACAATCACCCACCTGGGCAATCACAGACACAATTGCTATTTTGTAGTTGCTGTGACTGAGCTGAGCAACGCTGACTGAAAAAAATTGTTTTGTGCTTGTGTGAAATTACAGTTTTCAATCTGTTTAAGTGTGCATTTACTTTCAATTATCAGAACATACTTTTACTAAATTACGTTAATTATCTTGCTACATTTTGCTTATCTGTAATTAGTTGTGGTTTCACTGTTTGTCAATTTATTAAAGTTTATTGTATAATGCCTGATACTTTTAGTTACGGTATGTAAATACATTTAATCAGATCAATCTGAACATGTATATTTGTTGAAAAGAATTTTTTACTTTTTAAAGCAGCTTAGAAACTTGACATCTTGTATTTAACAGTATGTAAAAACTATGCAGAGTGATGTTTTCTACACTGGCTTGTGGCTAGTTTGAAAAAAATGCAGTCCTCTTGTAGTCTAGAGATTAGTTTGCACCTAAATACCTAATTGTCTGTATTTTGTACTAATGCATATATATATATATATATTGTGTTTTTGTTGTTTTTCTCTGACAGCAACTGTTGAGACTGTGGATGGAGTCAGTGCATCAGAAGGGTGATGACGATGCTATTCTGTCACTGATTGATCGTGCGTCGGCTACGTGTCAGTCATCACGTCAAATTGCTTTGCTCCTCCATGTCATCACAGACTTGGTAATAAAACAGATTATTTAATAGTCAGTTTTGGCAGAGTGACTGAGACTGACATTTTTGCTTACTTTCTACATGTGCACAGACTCATATGAATCATTGGTGGCTTTTGAGGAGGGGACACTTAGCTGAAAATTCCTTAAGCCTAAGTTTGCTTTAAATGTCTATGTTTGAGCCTTGAATGGGGGAGCATGTGACATTGAAGTGCATTATTTACTTTGTTGAAACATAAGCTGGTGTCTGATTGTAGCTTAATGGCATGTGAAGTGGTTTGGGAGTTAGACTTTCAGTCAGGAGGTCATGGCTGGAGTTAGCTAGTAACAGTAAACTGTTTTTTAACTAATCAGAATGCGCAGATGTAACAGTGATGGTAATGGTGTGATAGAATACAGTGGTGGAATAGTTTGGAATAGGGGGGTGGAAGGGTAGGG
>Ga0209367_1001222_pt1 | contig 30825 bp, 21 predicted proteins | sample WorMetLIZISLAND2_FD_187412 | JGI IMG/M metagenome (GOLD analysis project Ga0209367, IMG submission 187412) | Marine gutless worms symbiont microbial communities from Max Planck institute for Marine Microbiology, Germany - Olavius geniculatus... ...
CTCCCCTCCCTTCCATTAGAAGTAGGACCCCCTAAAATGCAGCTAAAGGGTCTGGGGGAGTGCTGAGAGCTCTCCTAGCGGGGTCTGGGGTGCAGCCCCAGCCGAGATCAAACTTGGTGCATTTTAGCTTTAAAAGATGAGATTTGGTGGCAACAATTTTAATTATTTTGGCGAAAATAAACGGACCAAATTGGCAAATTTCGTGCAGTTTATACGTATGCTTGTATTGTCTGGAGGATTGGGGGGCCTGGACCCCCGTTGGTTACGCCACTGCAAGTAGTTTGGTTGTAAAATAGAGTTCTATGGACACAACAATACCAGTGCGTCACATACAATACATACATGTAAAAAACTACCAACACCCAGACTCGTGCATCTGCTGTCACTGGCGGATCCAGAAGCTGGAAAAGAAGGCAGGGTATGGCGAGCACCGTAGGGTGAGCATATGATGGCAGTCAGGGTCGGGGTCCAGGGACAGACAGAATGTCAAACTCAAAGAGGTGAAGCCTCCCATAAAGCTGAAACCATTTTGGCAATTATGCAGAGATGTTAAACAAGGACAAAATCCTGAGGCCGAGACAAGAGTTGTTAAGCCAAGACCGAGGCCAGGGCCCCGAGGCCAAAAACAAGGCTGAGATCAAGCATAAACTTACGAATAAAAAGTACCAAATGATGACTGACAATAATAATATAGACAACAGTAGAAGAAGTCTGGCACTGATGAAATGTTTTTACATTGATTGTCACCACAAATCAATCGATTAATTTTGATTCATTGTTGCAGCTAATTGGACAGACCATGAAAACTGCAAAATTCAACTACATGTACTGGCTGTTGTTATCCTTTGCAAATTAAAGTAAAATCGAAAAAGTGGTGATGCTGCTACAGTATACAAACTGTGCAGTCACTAGTGGAAGCTCACAAAGTTCAGACTGTTAACCTAACACTATACAAGTAGAAATCTTGCCGACATGTCCTATGCAAAAAAGCTTAGGCTGGATTATAACAATTCATTATCAGTCGTCTTAAGATGTTAAGAAGTCTGGCTAATGACATTTGGTTTTACTTTTGCATGCATTTTAAGTTTGAACGAGGCCAAGACAACCACACTGAAGCTTCTCCGAGGCCAAATGCCTGAAGCCAAATCTTCAAGACCAAGGCCAAAGCTTTGAGGCCTATGCCAAAATTTTGGCCCCGAGAACACTCTGACTTCAAGGCCTAACATCTCTGCAATTACGACCACAATTTCCACTGAAATATTTCATGTTTTTGAATATCTTTTTTTATGTTACTAACACACTGGTTCAAACCGGAATTTTGGCCACTCACTGTATATGACTCAAAGGAGATGGCATGGCTGGATTGCCCACTTGTCTTCCCCATCTGGAACTGCCAGTGTCTGCTGCAGCTTTAACCACATTACGGCAAAGCCGAGGTTATACTGACACCAGTGGCATAGCCAGAAATATACAACATGAGGCATGAGGTGCATCCACAGTCGTCATTCTGTGTTATTGTTGGGGTTACTGCACATCTTAGTAATGACTGTCTCTTAGTTCAGGACGTAAAACAATTACAAAATTGTTCTCGTTTCCACAAACAGTGTTTGATTTACTCTACAACAGGTTTTATGCACAAATAAATAATACTAGTAAATCACACAGCCTGTAAAAAGCTTTTGCATATTCCTGAGGGGTATAAAGAAAACTTAAGCACCTCTTAAGTATGGCTACGCCACTGGCTGACGAAAAGAAAACGAATGTCAAATGGTCATATAATGCAACTAGAAACGTGTTTGTTGCCACTTTTATATACATCAAAATGCAAACAGTCCAATAACAGGAATAAGAACAACTGTTCATCGTGGCCAAATTAACTACAAAATAAAAATACCACATGCATGCAATACCACAATATAACACGCACGCAGTAGCCACTTTCACACATGCTACACAAAAAAATTAAATTCGCTGCAACTTCAGAAAACGATCACATCACTTTACTTTAAACAGTCAATGAACAAATGCTTCCACGTTCTACCAGCACACTCAAAAATGATGTTTTTTGAGCAATGCACTGAAAAATACAGAAACTGGTGGTTTAAAACGCGAGTTTGCATGATTACACAGATCTTTGAAACTTATCAGCAGCCAGTGCCTGCAGTTGTTTATACTGTCGCAAATAAGCTGGGTGCAAAGATTTGACTTCAAACTCCTGAATATCTGAAAAGCTTACTGCATCATTACGACCAGCTATAAGCTATCATAACTTGTGAACTGTCCTCATTTCTGAGGGATCACCATGTACATACATTATATACAAACACAAAATTGACAGTCAGGTGCAAAATCACGTGAAATCATGCTCACTGAACGAAGACAACATGGCGAACATGTAAAAACAAAAGACAAAGAATTTCTGTGCTTTCTGCAATGTCGAAAATACAGAACTTGCACAAAAACGGGAAATGGAATACACAAATCTGTTTGATCGATAGCTACATTTGTTATTTAAGAAATGATGCTGCGGGATACCTGCACATCATGAACTCACAAGAAACGAAGATCACAGCAGGTCTAATCACGTGCTGAATGAGCCTGCATGTGTGACTTCAGTGAACCCGGGTATGCGAATCGAACGCCACACACTGCACAGACATACGGCTGGTCACCCGTGTGTACTCTCATGTGCACACGCAAGTTACCCGCCTGCTTGAAGCCTTTGTCACAGACACAACATCGAAACGGTATTTCATCCGAGTGCAGCGCCAGGATGTGGCGGCTTAGTGTCTTCTTCGTCTTGAACGATTTCTCACACCTGGAGCAGAGAAACAGCCTTCGGTCCGAGTGCATGAGTGAATGTCGTGTCAGGTCACACGAGCGGCGGAATTTCATCGGACAGCTGGGGCACTGGTGAGGCTTGGCACCGGTGTGGACACTCATGTGAAGTTTGACTGTCGTCGCATGCTTGAATCGACGACCGCAGATTGGACAGATGTGAGGCATGTCATCAGAGTGCGTGCGCTCGTGGAACCTGCGGGTGCCATGCTGAGTGAAGCGCTTGGTGCAGCCGGGGACACGACAAACCAGAGGACGTACACCTGTGTGCGTCAGCACATGGCAGTTGAGATTCCGCAGCGACTTGCACACGCGTCCACAATGATTGCACACGTACTCTACCGCAGGCTTTTCCAATTTTCTCTGCACTGACTCCCCTGATGATCTACCATGTGTCAGTCTGTGTTTCTTTAGCGACGACGGATCCTCAAATGACTTCCGGCATACGGAACACTGCAGATGCGAACCATTCACTTCCACATTATCTGTCACCGAGTCATGGTGCATCTGAAATTCATGAATTCTTAGTCGATCGGCTTCCACAAATACCTGGCTACACTTAGAACAACCATGTACAGGCCCAATCTTGCTCAGTTCTTCACGGGAGTGTAGTCGTTCCATGTGGTTATACAAAATGGCCTGGTGTAAAAATGGCTTGCTGCACAGCTGACAAACATATTCCATACTGGCACCATCACTGTGCGACCTCTCAAAATGCTCACGAAGTAATGCGTCAGTAGTAAAAGTACGAGGACAATGTGAACAGCGGAAAACTCGACTCTTTCGTTTGTCACTTTTTATATGGTTGTACTCATGGCGTTCAAGCATAAATGGACAGTCATACGTGTGCCCACAACGTGAACAGGTATAAACACTTTCTGCATCCGGTCTTCTATGCGAATCGAAGTGCTGATGAAGTTTGTCATGCTTTTCCCATTTGCGCTGGTCAAAAAACAACAGTGCACAACGACTGCAATAAAACCCCTCCCCGTGTTTTTCATGACAACGAATGTGGTTCTGTAGGTTATTCTTTGTACTGAACGCCTGCGGACACGTCTTACACTGGAAAACTTTTGCACGCTGAGCTTCCTCATATGATGACAGCTTATTCATGTCACGTATTTGGCTTTTGTCACTTGTAAGAGGATGATCGCGCTCTGAGCTGCAGACAAGGTTTCCATCTCGATGATTATTACTTTCAGGCAGCGACAGATCATTTGGGGCATCTTGCTTCACTTGTGCAGAGTTTATAAGAGAGTTTATGAATGAAGTATCCCCGTCGGTATTATGATGTCGTTGGAGAGCATCAGGCATCACAATTAGATGCTCATTCATATGATGACGACTTCTGGTTGGCTCCAGTGACTGGCCAGTGTGTGCCAGTTCGCCAGTGTAAACCGTGCGCCACAGCACGCTGTCGCAATGGCGATGATGACCACTTCTCAATTCATCGGCAGTGACAAAAGTTACGTCTTTGTCGGGCAGCATTTCCAGTGATGGCACTGAACATCCGCTGGTGATGATCTTCTCTTCCATCGACCAATGCAGCCATTCTGACCACAAACACAATTCACGTGCTGACTTCTGACAAGCAATGGAAACACAAACATGCAAGCAGCAGACAGGCACTATAGCCAGTAAAATGCAGTAGAATAAACTGTCACACCATCAGCTAGATACTGATTAGTAACATACTAGTTAGTGCAAGCAGAAAGAGAGGTTCACACAAACCAGACTCATCAGAGCAACTGTTTCACCCAGAGTCAACTGTATTTACATGAGGGTCAAACCAAGAAGCCATTTTGAAACTTACCAATAAAACATATGAAACATGTGAGAAATGTTGTGCAAGCAATTGCACTGCTACTAAGTGAGTGAGTGAGTAAGGTTTAACGTCCCACCCGACACAGTATAGGTCATTTCTGGGACGGCCTTTTCAGGCAAAATGCACACAAACACATAGTAATGGAACGGTAAGTTTAACCTTTACAATAAAGAAACACAAAGGTTAACCTTTACAGGTGTACAAAACACAAAAAAACAGCTAAATGTAAAATTGCAAGAACTCCATTATATGCGAGCATACGTAATTAACCATAATGGTAGTTCTAATAATCTTCCCTATTATCCTCCAGACAGTCATTAATTTCAGAATGCTGTCTATTGGAGGATGGGGGGGGGCACTGGCACTGAAATTCAAACTCAAAACAAACGAGGAAATACACAAGAACACAAAAATAACCATAAAAGCAAGATAAACCTACAGAAATATACAGAGGACCAAAAACTAAACAAAAACTAAACCAGCAGACCGAAGCATACGTGTAAGAATGAATTGCTCAAAAGCATGACTGCTTATGATTAATATACAGAACAGCATTTTACAGCCTATCCTCCAATCATAACAGTTCGACAAACGTACTGGATAGTGAGTGAGTGAGTGAGTAGGGTTTAACGTCCTACCCGACACAATATAACAGTATAATGTACTGGATAGAATTTACAAAATACAGCAAAACATGCATAATGAACTAAACACAGTACAATCGACCATTAACAAAATGAGGTAAAAACAATAAAACGGTTGCTGTTACATGTTCAGAACAGCTGCCGTTGCTCATGTATACGCTTGTGACTATTCAGCGTTGCCTGGTAGGAGAAAGCTGAATTGCAGATGGAGCAGACAAATGGTTTCTCGTGAGTGTGGACTCGCATGTGTATACGAAGATTTCCCGGCTGTGTGAAGGTCTTGTCACAGACGCTGCAGTTCCATGGCTTCAGCTGACGATGCACAGCGTTCTCATGTCGTACGAGTGATGACCTCAGCGCGAACTGCTTTGAGCATGCTGCACAGACGTACGGGCGATCCCGAGTGTGAACGCGCACGTGCTGGACCAACTGGGAAGACTTGTGGAATGCCTTCGGACACGACGGACATTTGTGAGGACGAACACCCGTGTGCAACCGGGCGTGAAGTCGTAGCATTGTTGAGTGCTTGAAGGCGAGTCCACAGACCGAGCAGATGTGAGGCATGGCGTCGGAATGCGTCCGTTCGTGGTAAGCACGAGTGCTGTGCTGTGCAAATCTGCGATTGCAGCCGGCGCGGCACTGGTAAGGCCGAGCACCGGAGTGGGTGCGCTGGTGCATTACTAGCTCGTTGCGCGACTTGAAGCTTTTACCGCACTGACTGCATTCATACACATTAGCCGGCAGCACTGCACATGAATCCATAGCACCTGACTGGCCGTCTGTTTCACGGTGCATCCGTAATTCGTGAATTCTCAGTCGCTCGGCTTCCACAAATACCTGGTTACATTTAGAACAAGCATGTACAGGCCCAATTGTGCTCAGTTCTTCACGGGAGTGCAGTCTTTCCATGTGGTTATACAGAATGGCCTGGTGTAGAAAAAACTTGTTGCAGAGTTGACAAACATTTTCAGTACTGATACACTCACCGTGGGACATCTCATAATGTTCACGACGTAGTGCATAAGAAGCAAAAGTACGGGGGCAGCGTGAACAGCGGAAAACTTGGCTTTTTCGCTTGTCAACGGACATATGGTTGGTTTCATGGCGGGCAAGCATAAACTGACAGTCAAATGTGCGCTCACAGCGTGTACAGGCATAAACACTTTTTGCACTTTCTGCACCCTGCCTTTTACGTGAATCGAAGCGTTGATGAATTTTTTCATGCCGTTCCCATGTGTGCCAGTTACAAAAGAACTGCGAACAACGACTGCAGTGAAAGGTCTTCTCGTGTTTTCGGTGATATCCAATGTGCTTCTGTAGCTTGACTTTTGAATCAAACTTCCGCCGACATTTCTCGCACTGGAAAATTTTCGCACGCTGACCTTCCTCACGCTTCTTCATGCCACACATTCCAACAGGCTGGTTCTTACCAGTGCTAGTATCAGCATTATTATTCTGCAGTGTGTCGGCTCTGACAGCAGCCGCCTGTGTATGCTTGTGATACTGAAGGTGCTTCAGCAGCTCCACAGCACTGGCTAGTGGCTTCATGCATTCCGGACAAATGAAATTACTTCCTGCACTTGATCCCTTCTCATACGGCCAAGCACACTCAGATGCCAAATGCCTGTGTAGCTGGCTCTGCTCAACGAAAGTCTCTGAGCAAAGAGGGCATTCATGACCGCTGCTCCGTTCCTCGCCGGCTTCTTCTAGCAAAACACACAACGATCAATGAACACGGTCAACAACTCATTGACACTAGCGCTGCTTCTAACACAAAACACATCATGCACTGTGCAACAAAACAATCTCTATGTACACCAAAGACTGCATTTTCTCGACTTCCAGCTTAACGAACGAAACAGAAACACAACGTTGCTTGAATATTATTATACTAATAGGCATACCTGTATTTTACTACTATTAAGGTATGTTAAAATAGAACAAAAAAATTCACCGCCATAAAAACAAAACACCATTATTAGCAATCTGACAACCAGAGAGCATCTGCGGTAACACAAAGAGTAAAAAGGTTCATCATCATCATCATCGACAACCGTTACTGGCAACTAATCACTGAAACCCACAATCTTGAACACAGACATGCAGCATTGTCAAACACAAATAAACTGCATCACACCCCATAGAGAGAGATTGATGATCATGGTCCTATCGTTTTACAGGCAAAACCAATCTGGTTACCACTTAACTATGTAATTATTTTCATGACTATTAAAGAAAACACATAAATCTTCTGCTTTGCACCTACGACATCAGCTAGTTTAAAAAAGTCATTACCTGTTCATGAAAGGACTGTCAGCTTCATTCTCAGCAATTAGTGCTTGTAAGATCATAGCAAATGGCTGCCAATAAAGCAAAATTTCACCTCATATAGGCTACTTAGCACCTATCAAGCATCATTAAAAAGTTATAAAGCCAAAAATACACTTAAAAATGATTCAGAACTCAGCAATGCAGATTAAACCTTGTCCCAGATTAAGCTCTGTAGAGAGAGTGCAACTTATTATTATTATCATTATTACTCTAAAGTTCCTACCATGTTAATAAATTGTATCAGGTGTGGCCAATAGTGAAGATGAATGAATTTAAATTGTGCAAGCCAGGTTCACACTAAACTGCACTCCAAAATCTTCCAGTGTGTACATCAGACTGAGTAGAGATGCGTGTCAATTGTAGTTTGCAAGAGCTGGACAGTGGATACTGACAGCTAGTGTGACTTACCAAAAATTATCAAAATCTGATAATTGGTTTTCAAGTTAGTCGAAAATGTAAACACCGAGAATGCTATTTTGGTACACAGTGTACTGCAGTCTGAATAACTATGAAGCCTGCTAGGTAAACTTAGAGTAATGGGTATTTCTTGATCATAGTGATGAGCATATTAGTAGAAACAGACTACCTAGGCCTAAAAATTAACCACTGTCCTCCAACAGACAGCATTATGAGACTGATGACTGTCTGGACGACTGTCTGGAGGATAATAGGGAAGATAATTAGAATACCATTATGTTAATTACATATGCACGTGTATAATCAAGTTCTTACAATTTTAGGTTTAGCTTGTTTTTTGTGTTTTGTGGTTCTGTAAAGGTTAAACTTTCCGTTTCCTTATTGTAAAGGTTAAACCTACCGTACCATTACTATGTGTTTGTGTGCATTTTGCCTGAAAAGGCCATCCCTGAAATGACCTATACTGTGTCGTGTGGGATGCTAAACCATACTTATTCACTGACCCCTAAAAAATTGGAGGACTCTAGTTTCAAGAACTGTAAAGCTTCTCCATAAATTTGAAGGGGGTCAACGAGGGTGCTAAATGAGACGGGGGAGGGAAAATTTGAGATTTTTAGCCAATAAGTTGCTGTATCTCAATAACGGTGCGAGATAGGGCATTGGTTACTATTAATCACTAATAGGAAGCCGTACACTGGCTCTCGATTGCCACCAAATTCAATGACCTTGGATGACCTTGAATGCCAAAATAAGGATTTTTATAGATTTTTTGGCGATTTCGGGCTGCAAGACACATTTCAAAAGCGAATTGTGCCAAGATCAATTGAGACAGACATGGAAAATCTTCATGTGAAATTTTCAGAATTGAACTTAAGATTTTGATGGTCCAAGTCTCGATTTTCTAGGTTCAAGGTAACCTGTTCATGAGGGCATCAAAGAGAGCTACCATAACTGTTTTTTATGGAGCAGCACCTCAAAAAAAAAATAATCAAAAACAACCAACAATCAATCATCAACTGATATATGCATGAAAGACGTTGCAAACGATCTTCCACTACACAACACAGGAATGCAACACAACACTCAAGAATTCACTCAAAATAATTATCAATCAGATACAAATACAATTTGCCAACGTCAGTCAATCTATTTCCGATCGTAAAACGACAATGTATTAAAAGCTGAAAGTTGTTGTGTGAGCTTACAGAAATCAAATTCAAATGTATTCACAATAACACAAACAAAACCGCTGCCAACTCACTCAAAATATTCTGTACACAAACGTTGAACAAATGGCATACATGCACAACAAGCAGCGACAAAACATGGAAATACGAATCACCAGTCGGAACGATCCCGTTAATCCGTAGGCATTAACATGTCCTCTCGGCTGAATGACTCATTCAACGGAACTGCTGAGTCTGTGGTGTGCTGTGAGTTTGACACAGTGGGTGTGGTATTGACGTAAGACAAAGGCTCAGACTCGGTGAAAGTGTTACTTCCAAGGCGGTGTAGGCGCATGTGAGTCTTAAGTGAACTGGACTGAGTAAAGCGCTGGTTGCACACGCAGCATGCAAATGGGCGTTCGCCGGTATGTGTACGAACGTGCGTACGCAGGTTCCCGATCTCGGCAAATGCTTTGTCACATACGGAACAGACAAACGGCTTCTCTCCGAGGTGCATGGCTCGCTCGTGTCGACGCAGGCCCCAGCTGAACTTGAACCTCACCGGACACTGCGCGCACGCAAAAGGCTGTTCGGCACTGTGAACTCGCTGGTGCCGGCGCAGATGGCTCAGCATTACGAAGGCTCTTCCACATTCGTTGCAGCGGAACCTTCGAATGCCGCTGTGCACTGCCAGGTGAGCTGACAAAAGGCCGGGATGTCGGAACTGGCGACCACAGTCTGAGCAGATGTACGGTGTGGCGTCAGAGTGCGTGCGCATGTGGTACTGTAGTCCGCTGGCCTGCGCAAAACGCTTGTCGCATCCCGGCAGTTCGCATGCATACGGACGCTCTCCCGTGTGTATTCTCATGTGAACTACCAGCATGGCTGCCGTGCGGAAGCGCCGACCACAGATGCAGCACATGTGCTTACGATCGGTCATCAGACTCGCAGCCGGCATGCTCTGAGGTTTGCCATCGGTAGATATGGTGGAGTCACCAGCCTCGGATTTCAAGTTCTGCCACTCCAGTTCTGACGAAACATACACATATAATGCACACTGCACCACCAGCTATCTACCTAACTGTCTTTTCCCAAACATAACAACCAAACACATGCTAACTACTTACACATACTGATACTACAGCTAATACTACTATTACCGATATACCGTAAAACTTCGAATAAAAGCCCTCAACTTCTATTAGTATAAGACAGTGATTTTTAACCGGGGTTCCGCGGAACTCAAGGGTTCCGCGAGCATCTGCCAAGGGTTCCGCAGCCGTAAAGTAAGAATGACCTAGCTTGCGAAATCACGCCAGACATGCAGTGTCGTAGAAATACACAGGATCTTTTTTGTTTTAATCCGTTTCTACGCGTTTTTTTTTGCAGACTTACTGTGCTGAATCATTTTTGTTTTGGGTAAAATTTTGGCATATATATTTGTGTTTTAGACCTATATTATAATGTAAGCTTCCTATGCACGACATTATTTAACTCCAAGGCATTATCGGAAATGAAGAAGAAGAAAAGAAGAACTATTGATTAGGGTTATTGTTAAGAAATTGTTCGGCCATTTACTAAGTTAATTTAATTCTTTGAAAACTCAGCTAAGAAAAATTAAAAAGACTCATATAGGTCTGTCATTTCCTGCAAAAGCTTCTACGTGATAAATTTTCTGGGTTGTTGGCGAGGCTAAGCGGCCGTCGACGACTGCCTCGCCCGTCGTGTTTGGAATACAATAACATACTGCTGCCTACTAATGTGGTCAAATTTCATGTTGGTCATTTTTGTCTGCTTTGTCGTCCTCATGACGGCTGCCCTCAGTGCCTTGCTAGGCAAATGAGTCCATAGACACCCTATAGCTTCATCCTTGCATACGTCGCTGGACTCACGGTGCAATTCATGGGGTTCCATGAGTGACCTTCATGCTTGTGTAGGGTTCCGTGGCAGCAAAAAGGTTGAAAAACACTGGTATAAGATGCCTTGACCACCAACCTTTATCTGAGACCCAGCTTGTAACCGGGACACGGCTTCTGTTGGTACGAGGTAATTTGACCCCCGGCCTGTATCCGGAACCCGGCATTTATTTGGGACAGGTCTTTTATTCGAAGTTTTATGGCAAATTCAATCAACTTATGAGCCAATATCACAACAGATTAGGATACTCATAGCCAAGTACTTTCGAAGACTGTGACAATGTTCACAACATAGTGCATAAGAAGCAGAAATACTCAATCATCTAATCAACAGTCAAAGCAAACCGACATCTTCCATGCAAGCCTATGCAGAGTCAAAGCAAAAAAAAAACTTGTATCACGCACGCACCAACTATAAAAAACAATACATAACATATATCAATTACACAAAATACAAAACAAAACAAAAAAGGACCTTCATGACCATGTCAAACTTTCTGTCGAATTAACATCAACTAGTTACAGGCCAAATGGTTCAAATTATGGATTCCCACATTTTGCACCTTGCAGTTAATGAATAAACATTATGAGTTCATATATTTTCAGTAGGACTGTCCGTGTAATGGGACAACACAAATACAGTTGAAAGAGATTGATCATGGGAACTTATAATAAAGAGTAATATATCCGAAAAATGACTGCCCAAACAAAGGTTAAAAATTCACATATAACACTGTATGCTACTAAGGTTATATGCCACAAATGACATCACGAAGGTTAGATTTGAGCCAATACATAAATGCACTGAAAAACGACAATATGACATCATTACTGTACTTTACACAGTTCAGCATGCAACTTTATGCACAGATCAGAAAGGAACAATGCCATTAAAACAGCAACACAGCTGAAAAATGCAAAATCCTCAAACTTGTCAAAATACAAATAAATGCACCTCAATCAAGTGTTAGCATAAGAAAATAGTGCATCAGAAAAATTAGCAAAAAACTATTTCTGACAGTTATCAATTTATTAAATTTTGTAAAATATATCTGGTATAGCTTTATGAGAAGTTTAAGTTCATCAGTGCAATTTCGGTGCCAGTTCACTTTTGACTAAAAAATCTAGTTGCACGTTGCATTTAAAGAAATGACATGGACATCAGTATATCACCATTAGCATGGTACACATGCCTTCTCTCAATAAAACATTTAAGAAAACTTAAATACAACTTAACAGCTAAACAACACAAATAACACACTTGAAAGATCGTCATTCAACAACAACTGTTGAAACAGGGGAGGTGAGAGATACTGTGTCCATGTGACATCTCATGTGAGACTTGACAGTGCCTGAGTGTGAAAAGGTCAAACCACAAACTGGGCACTGGAATGGACGTTCTCCTGTATGCGTTCGCATGTGAGTCCGAAGATTAGCCGACTGGCTGAACTGACGGTCACAAACACTGCAGTGGTACGGCCTCGAATGGTCATGCACGACACGCTTGTGCTTCTTCAGTCCGCTGTGAAGTTTGAACTGGGCAGGGCAATCTGGACAGAAATACGCATACTCTTCACTGTGTACCTGGCGTACATGAATTCGCAAGCTGGGCAGCAATTTGAATGGCTTGCCGCACTCCGCACATGTAAATGGCCGTTCGTCAGTATGTTTAAGGATGACGTGCCGCCGCAGCAAGCTGGCCCACTTGAAACTAGCTCCACACTGACTGCAAACATGCGGACTAAGATCAAAGTGCACTTTCTCGTGCGTGTACCTAGTACTTGTTTGAGCAAACGCTTTGCCGCAGACACGACAAGGATAAGGCCTTTCGCCGGTGTGAGATCTCATATGTTCTGTCAGGTTTGCTACAGACGCACATCGACGTCCACACACGCTGCAAACAAACGGCTTGTCTTCACCAGTGTCGTGCTTGCGCATGTGCTTATTGAGAAATTTCACTTTCCGATACTGCTTATTGCACCTGGTGCACGCATGCCACTTGGGCCGATGGGTCGTGTTCTTGTGAAGAGTTAAACTTCGCACTGTTTGAAACCATCGTCCGCAGTCCGGGCAGCAATAGCGTTGCTTCACACCTCTTCCAGCCGCTCCGTCTGGCAAGACACCAAAAAATCTGTGTCACCAATCCGCCGTAGCAGCTGTTTCCTTCATACTAACAAAAATAACTGCATATGCCTGGCAGACAAAAACAGATCAAAACTGATTCCTGGTATGAAAATTAATACTGACGATGCATTTGAACAGATGATGTCATTACTGTCAAAAAAGATCAACAACCAAAAGCTCCATTCATCGACTTTCACATGTACATAGCAATGTATGTAGGCAAGACAGCAAGAGATGAAGTTGTAAATTGTCTATCTATGCAAACCAGCACTACCACATTTCATTTAAAATTAAATACTGGAATTTTAGTTACTACTTGAACAGCAGACTCGAGGCCCATAAATGGAATACGCAGAAACAGCACACAAAATAAAACAAAGAAGAAAAAACACACATAACTATCTTTAGTGATTAGCGAAAATCACACCACTGCTTCTATCAAGAAATAATTAATGTTAGCATCATAGTATCTAAATGAATCAATGATCAGCTATGTAGTATGCATGCATGTGCATAACAATAATAATGCAATAGTGATTCGAAAATGCAACACCAATCTAACATTGTACATATAAACAGCTCTAAGATTCATAGAAACTAAATTGCCCTAAGATCACTTCTAGGACACATTAGAATGAAATGTTCATGGTCCATGGGTTAGATATGCTTTATAGGATGTTTATGGTTGTCAATACCCAAAAAAAACTACGAGGATCCAAATGAATATTTGAAACAGCACTACCAAATATCAGCATCCTTTATAAAAACTGAAAACCACTTTTTGGTCAATAACTACTTGCTATAAAACTTGCTACAATATGTGTACACTATGGTCTTGTGGCTGATAAGAATTACTATCACATCATATTTGCTAAGATCCAACCGCTCAATAAAACTGCAGGCATGTTGAAAGACCTTCATAATCATCTCAGACTATGTCCACTGTCCACATATTGTCCCGAGTGCTGGAGAATTCGACTATGCAATTATTTATTTCGACACATACCTTAATCATCTGTAAGAAAACTAACAGACTTTAAACTATCTTTTATTATCAGTGCTTTATGCTCACGACTTGTATTCCATATGGATTGTATACTGCATGATTTTCAGTACATTATTAAATCAATTATGTTGTAAAGTGTACAATGTACACCCGCTAAAATGTCAAGAAAAAAATCTGCTCAGTGTTGATCTGATGATGTCATGTAAATTTATGTATCGGTAGATCATCCATTCCTATTTCATACAAGTAATTTGAGCAAAGCTCACGTGACGCATGACAGCAGCAGTTCTACCATCTGAGCAGCAAGTGTACAGCATGCAATAAAATAATAATTGTGTCTTGAAGGAGTATTCAAATTTGAGGCCTCCGTACTGAAGACGCCTTGAACCTCAGATAGTTAAAAATGTATGTTCCATGCTAAAAACTTTGTACGCAGGTTGTCGAGGTCTATATCCAGCCATTTCGGCACAATTCACTCTTGAAATGTGCGCCGCAGCCAAAAATTGCAAAAAAGCACTAAAACCCTCTATTTCATGCTAGACAAGCTAATAGCGGTAAAATAACCACTTTTAAGGGAGTAGCCCTGGCCTTCTTGAACCTAGGGGGTTGAGACCTAGACTGCTAACATCTGCGTTTAATGCTGAAAATTTCATATGCAGGTTTTCTTGGTCTGTCCTCAGTCATTTTGTCGCAATTCACTGTTGAAATGTGCGCTGCAGCCAATAACTGCAAAAAATTCACTAAAAACCGTTAGTTCGTTGGTTCAAGGTCACTGATGTTGATAAATCTAAAAAGCATGACACCAGTGCTTGTAACGATAAGCAGCATGTCTATGCCTAAATGCAATGGTTTTCACACTACACAAGCCAATACTGGCAAAATAATGTCTTTTTAGAGAGGTACCCCTGTTTGACGCCCTCATTCAAGGGGAACCCCCTCACCCAAGGGCACAAAATTTTGTCACGATAAGCTAAAGTCCTTGGGGCAGCCCACAGTAAAAATTTTGTAATCCTAGTATGTTTTGACAGAATACCGCAGTGTGATAGACGAACAGACAGATGGATACCTCGACGATAGCTGAAACACGCGAAGCACTTTGCTGTCACGTGTAAAAATTGTCACATTAGCTAAAATGTTTTTGAGATAATGCTCTACACATCCTTAAAACAAAATTCAACTTGTAAATATGTGGTTAATGATATTTTATTTTTAAAATCAAATTTCATGACTGCCTTAATATAGTAGCAAGCTAAAAAAAGTCATTTGAACTGACTTGCTACACGTACCAACTGTTTTGTGCTCTATTCTTTCAGTACTGGTACTAGATGTAGAAGCTGTGAAAGTAGATAAGTTAATACCAGTCATGAATAAACAATTAACACAAAGCCAAGTACACATTTCTTAAAGAATAATTCACTATAACCTTCATATCGACTCGAAAATAATAAATCAGTAGTACAATATGCCAAATATTACTACATTTCACTACACAAACTGGCCAACTTAACTGTAGCAATACGGCATCGTACAAAATAAGTCAAAAACTGAAAACAAAAACAGTAAGTTACTTCACAGTATTTTTAAATAAAAATCTTAAGCATCATTTCAGAAACAATTTGCAACATTTCTGAACAATCATCGGTAACCTGACACACAATGACGGAACTACTGTCTAATACCAGTCAGCATTTACGATGCATGATAGCTTATTAATTATCAAAAAAGTCTACATTTCTCAGATCACACAAAGGTACACTGCAAATAGTTTTTCTATACAACAATCTAGTCACCATGCATGTGCAACACATGGATGCACATCATAGCTAATGTCTCAACATTATCTGATAATGGTATAATACATTACAATCTCATTGGGGACCCCATTTGGCTCATTTCCCAGACATGTCAACTGCCAAACAAGAAACTAGAGCAAATGCTCACAAGACACATGACAGCATCGGCACTACCACCTCACAAATCAGCAATATAATGTTAGCAGGTTTTGAAAAGTACCCAAATTGCAAAAAAATCATTAGATCCTCCTATTTTTGGGGTTCAAGATCATTGATGTTGGTACATCTGGAAAGCTCATCAGAAGTGCTTGTTATGATAACCAGCAAGTCTAGATCTATTTGTAGCTGTTCGCATGTAAATAACGGAAAAATTACAATTTCTCAGATGTGTACCCCTCTTTCACACTTTCACTTAAAGGGAATCTCCTCTTGCAGAGACACAAAATTTTGTTACAAAAAAAGCCAGAGACTCTCTGATATCATATGGTGAAACTAGGAGTCTCTCACCTGGGCTTGGTTTGGTACGAAACTGTGACAAACAGTTCGACAGAGAGGGATACAGAATCACAATAGCTAGTACACGCTCAGCACTACGTGCTATAACACTAATTCAATCGACAACAATGCAACCTCAGAAATTCTCATTTGCCAATCTCAATAACACACTTGAAAGATTGTCACTCAATCAAAATAGCAAGCAACTGAATACCCCATGCAAGTCACCACACGTGAGTAGTCAGTGCTAGCAGATATCTATTGCAACGGGCGTTCACGTCCATGCTGCAGCAACTACGGAGTGGGACGAGGAGTGTTAGTGTGCATTCTCACGTGGGACTTGTGGGTGCCGAAATATGAAAAGCGCATTCCGCAAACCTCGCAGACATACGGCCTCTCTCCCGTGTGCACACGCATGTGAGTCTGCAGATTCCCGGGCACCGTGAATGCCTTGCCACACACGGTGCAATGAAACGGCTTCAGACCCAGATGCACAGCATTAACGTGCCTCTTCAAGCCGTGCATGTCCTTGAAGCGCGACGGGCATTCCGCGCACACGTACGGAGCGTGAGTGGAATGGGCACGCCTGTGGTGCAGCTTCAGTGCACGCTCCATCTTAAAACGCATTCCGCACGTTGCACAGGCATGAGGACGATCGTCCTGGTGCTTCCGTATCATATGGATTGAAAGGTACGCACGCACTTTGAACCTCATTCCACATTCACTGCATACATGCGGATATACGTTGTAGTGAACCAGCTCGTGCGTATTTCTCGTACCAATCTGTGCAAAAGTTTTGTCACAGACACGGCAAGCAAACGGGCGTTCGCCCGTATGGCATCGCATGTGATCAAGCAACTGCGAGCGATGCACAAATCCCTGGCTGCACACACTGCACACATGGGGCCGGGCGTCATTTGAAGCATGCCACAGCACGTGCGTTCTCAGAGAGCTTGGAAAGCGATACTGCTTGTCGCACTTGTCACACTTATACCACTGCTTTGGTGGTTCGTGGGTGTTCCGTACGTGACGTTTCAGTGACTCAAATGTTGCTAATTTCTTTCCACACACAAAGCACGCAAATGGACCACTGGTGGAAGCGGCTGACGCACTGGAATTCTGCATTTCTTCCCCAGCATCAACGTGCACCTTCTCATGTTCTGCTCTAGCCTCCGTACTCTCAAAAAACATTTTCTGACAGTAGCGGCAGACATACATGCTCTTCTGAGCATGAGAACGCCTGTGAACATTCAATCCTAGACGATCTGGAAATCTTTGGCCACAAATTTCACATGCATACGACTTGCGTTCGGTATTAACATGCAGCATCGAATGCGACTTCAGCTTTGAACGACAGCGAAACTCTCTCTTACATTCATTGCACTTGAACCACTGCTTAGGTGGATCATGTGTGTATTTCATATGCCTCTGAAGCAACCGTTCACTCTCATATTCTTTGCTGCAGATGGAGCAGATGAAATTACTGCATTCCATAGCTGATGATGATTGTGTCTTGCTTCCGCCGTCTGACAAAGCAACCAACAAAAACTGTTGTCATCTCTCCAGCAAGTTCCATCTGCAAATTTCAAGTTCAACCATTGGGGCATGCCCAAGAAATCAAAAAAAACTGCAAACTAACTTCAGAAAAGTCAAGTGGAACACTTAGTATCTTAAACAATTAAGCACTTAACAAACACGAGGCAATTAGGCACTGCACACAAAGCACCCAAAAAGGAAACAAGACAGAAGTATAAAAGTATAACACTGACATATATGCAGTCAGTGTCAAAAAAGTTATTTATATAGACCCAAACTAAAAAAACATACCAAACTGGTCTAACATTTTACTAGGTCATAGTAATACAGCTGCAAAAACAGGTTTGATGTGTAATGTGTTAGATTTTCACAATCAGCAGAATTGTCTAGTCACAAATAGACCAGCAACTAACTACAGAACTACAGGTTACATGCTACATAAGGTTAACTGAACTAACATTACCAACACATCACAAGCACTAAACTTTAAACTAAACAAAATTTCAACTGGAAACTGCAAACCGTAACATATAACTTATCTAGTGCGCGTACAACATAGCATTAAGTCATTGTTAACAAGCCGCACCCAACAGAGTGCTGCCACCATGTCCAGTCATATGCTTCTTCAATGAGCTATTGTGCGCAAACTGCTGTCCGCATACGCTGCATATATACGGTCTTTCGCCAGTGTGTGTGCGCATGTGAGTGCGGAGGTTAGTGCGCTGTGAGAAGCCTTTGCCACACACATCACAGTAGCAGTGACTGATGGACGAATGCGTTCTCATGTGACGACCGAGTGCCGAGGGTGACTTGAAGCGTGCCGGACAGCGCTCGCACGCGATCGGCTGCTCGCCGGAATGAACCCGCTGGTGCAGGCGCCACAGATGGTAGTTCCGGAAGCCTTTCCCACACGTCGTACAACTGTACGGTCGCTCCTGCGTGTGCACACGCATGTGGTACTGCAGCAGCGAGCGCTGGATGAAGCCATGCCCACACACGGCACACACATGCGGCCGAGCATCAGTGTGGATGCGCACGTGAACGTTCAGCGAGCCCTGCTGCGAGAACCGACGGCCACATATCTGACATTCATACGGCCGTTCGCCCGTATGCTTGCGCATATGAACCATCAGCGAGCTGCGATTGCGGAAGCGTTTACCGCACACCATGCAGACGTGTTTCCTGTTAGCCGCATGCAGACGGAGGTGTTTCCGATATTCATCAAGGCGGATGAATCCACGCCTACACATTCCACAACTGTACGACGTTGCTTCTTTCTGCTTCTCTGCCTCGGCAATACATGCGCCTATACAATCATGTCCTTGAAGCTGCCGAGCCGATGTAAACTCTTGCCCACAGACAGAACATGTGAAGGTCTGACCAGCGACAGTGTCTGCCTGGCTGATTACGCCGTTGTTCGTTTCTGGCAATACAGCAACAACATAAACTGCCGTCACCACCACTTCATCGTATTCTGCACGTCAACCTTCATATACCAAACACATGCTTCATTCACATGCAAGTCTCAATTCAATTCTATCAGTACCATGGATCAAGAACGTGGCCACTAGAGTCAGTCTATGAACGACTAGAAGCGAAGACAGTTATTGCAGAAACGGCCATTGGCTGCCATACATTTCAAAATGCCAGTCAGTTTTGCACCTTTTACAAATGCACAGTAACTCAAAATCAGAACGTCCCATGACTTGCAGTGGAGACTTTCATTATGGTAATAGCGTCTCAACTGAAAAAATGTACATGAAAAAAATGCAAAATAACACTATCATAAACAAACAGTACTACTTGCTCCCTTGGTCAGTATTTTAACAGAACTGAACCAGCATAAATGCAGAGTCAATTCATTTGTACATTCTTCACTCAATACACAATTACACATTGCATAAGTGCTATTCACACGAAACAAAAATTCCAAACGAGGCACAAAAATACGAAAATAACACATTAATGCTAACATCAAAATAAAAGTGTGTTTATCACATATGCAACACTGAAATCGAAGCTATGCAAAAGCTTGCAATTTTCAACGCAAGTGCAAAAAAGTGCATGTACAAAGCACTATCAGTTGATATTAACGTTTGTTCTAAAATATTCTGATTTGTATCGAAACCAAATATTATTAAAAGCAGTGCTAGTATATGCAGTATAGAATTAGTCTTACTATAATAAAGCAGTCTGTTTGTCTGTCTGTCTGTCTGTCAGTCCCCTCTAGCGCCTTCCCTGTTGCATGGTCGCGGACCCCGACCACGGCATTTGAGTCCTTGGACATTGAGTATGTGCCCCCACAGGCAGGCTGAGGGGGCCCCAAAGTTGAAAATCTTGCATTACGGCCAATGGAGATTTTCACCGCGCCAGCCTGCAACGATTTGTGGCGACATCTGGCGAATGGCATCAAAACTCCCCCAACGTAGTGCGAGTCCTTGGGCCTTGGATACGTGCCCCCACCTGTCGCCACGATCAGCCTGAGGGGGCGGGGGTTGAGTTGCCGGGTCTTCTTTCCCAGCTGATTCTGTCAAGTTCGTCAGTGCTCAGCTTCGTGGCAACATCTGGTGAATGACGGCCACTTAAAGGTTTCAGCCTAAAGCTGCGTACAACCCCTTCCAAACTCTTGCGTGCATTCATTTCCTAGCAAATTACCCGCCCTGCAGGCGTGTACTTTGCTAGTATATATAGTTCAGAAAATAGCACCTAGCAGAAGAGTGTCATAAACCTGCCATATAGCAAAAAAAACAAAAGAAGAAGACATGTGTATGCAACTTCATCATAATTCTACTACATAATTGTCTGTCCAATGCAATGCATAGCATTAGACAGAGTATAAAATCACCTTTGTGTGCGTGCAAGCGTCCGACATTTCTTAAGCTATCTTCCTTCCACTTTCCCTTCTCCTTCCCCATTTCCCTTCTCGATCCCCTTTCCCTTTCCTCTTTTTTCCCTTTCCTTCCCCTTCCTCTTTTCCTTTCCTTTCTCCTTTCCTGTACCATTCCTCCTATCCCTTTTCCATCCCCTTTCCATTTCCATCCCCCTTCCCTTTACTTTCCATTACTTTTCTCCTTCCCCTTTCCCTTCCTTTTTCTTTTCCACTTTCCTTTTCCCTTCCCTTCCCTTCCCCTCCCCTTCCTCTTTCCATTCTTCCGTCTTTCTTTCTGTGTCCAGGTCCGTGCGTCCAATATTCGAGGCACCATATCTCCATAACGGTGCAAGATAATCGCATGGCAATGATGGACCATTTATAGTGATTCGAACGGTCTCGTGACTGACAATGTCTATTGTTTAGTTAAAATAATAGAGAAGGATGAAAGGATTGTTGCTGCTGTACACTATGAAATTAAACTGTTTGATTTTTTCTACCAGTCTAAACAGCTCACTGATTATATTTACACGGACATATACTGTAAACTATCGAAAAGCATTGGACAGACTCCGAGTTCATATGAACATTATCTTGTTCTCACATATATTCCTTTTATAAGCATCAGCCAAACTGAATTTGTTATACACCTCCCATGAAACAGATGGCAAACTAGCTAAGTGATGAATACCACTCAGAAACGCAAAAGTAAGCACCTGTAGGTAATGCTAAAAACACAGCAATGTATACCAAAAATTAGTATGCAAAAATGGCAAACAAAAATAAAACTGTGAATCATGTAATCCACATTTTTAAACAACTCACTAACGACAAAATGCACATAAACTCGTACACGTCAACTGAGCACACAGATCCATAAAAATGCACATACATGCTATCATATAAACCTTCCACTGAAGAATACCCTTAAGCTGCATTATGCACCGCATCAAGATGCCTTCTGCACCACGCCTGAAGGTTAACTAAAGGACAGGTCAGTGGATGTTCAAATTTTACATACAGCATTAAATGATCAAAAGTCAAAGACACAGAGTCAAAGATTATACAGAAAACAGATGATGAAGCACCACATGACAATAACTTGCAATTAATAGTCAAATTATTACATGTACAGCTAATGCAGTTACAAAAACACAAGACCAAACAACATGAACACTGAACAGACAGGTTAACCTTACAGAGCTAATAAACACAACTGTCACTTACAAATTTTTACAAATAACGAATGTGGTAAGAAACCGGAAAACCAAAACATACACAAAACTCGTAAGTTCAATAACACGCTCCAAATCATAGCAATGAATTTCAATCTGCCAAAGTTACTTAAATGCACTTTCAGTCTCACTGTTGCAAACTTCAACTCTCAATTACATGAACAGCATGTTCGTTAATTATTTGTAATATTTAACCATAACTGCACTGAACACAAATTAGATTCTAGCACTACATAACTGAACAAACCATCATACACTTACTAGTGCAAAATTCATTCATTTATTGAGACTAAGAAATGAACAAGATACAGAAAATCCTATGGTAAAATGAAATGCAGAAAAGATAAGTCAATCATGTGCCAAGTTAGCATATGTTAACTAAATAGGTACAGGATGGCACATACCACAAGACGAAGAAAAGATTTTCATTTTCTGTCTTTATACTGTGCAGTGTACACCACACACATGCTGGAAAAGCCAATATGTCAGTCAAATTGACAGTACTTATGCAACTAATCAAAACTGTTCAACATGACCACCCTTTACTGCAATGAATGAAATTAATTGTCTCCAAAACTTTCTGATAATAAAAACCTTTATGCAAAACATGTATGTTCCACATTTTAGTGCCATTCTGTAATGCTTAAATAAAATAAACATAAGTATTCAATCTCACCTTCATCAGTGGCTGGTACGGTGTGTGACTGCGCTGCATCACCAGCTCCCCCCTGCCTGTGGTTGTGATTGTCATGCCTCGTCAACTGATAGCGGTACTTGAACTTCTCACCACACAGCTTACACGCAAAACGTTTCAGCCTGTGCGTACGTTTCTTCACTGACGACCCTACGAAACACCCGAGTACGACATTATTAACTGACAAACAGCTCAAACAAAGTACACAGTGTGTACAACACACAACACTCCAATACCTTGCAATGATAGCTTGAAAAAAAAACATTTGCTATCTGCAGCAAAAATGCAGGCAGGGACCCATACCATAAGTTTCTGGTATCAAATCACAATGAAGCTAGATGGCAAACTGTTTATTTACATACAATCTTGACAACAAAACGTCAGAAATGGAGTGTTTTTCATAATGCCATGCAAACAGTACTGCAGGGTACCAGTCCATGTCTATTTAGTTAAGGACTACAATAAGTGTACTCATCTTGTGCAATATGCTATTCACATTAATACACTAGTAAAAATCACACTAATGATAACCACACCACCAACAGAAAGAACTGAACTGCTAGTTGCTAATACATGACAGATATTAACAAATGCACAATGTCTGCAAATGTGATAACAACATAAATATGCAAACGTGTATTTTAAATGTATGTGGTACGTTACAAATTAATCACACATACATGAAACAGTAGAAAAGCCTGCATCATTTACTTACGGCCCTTTTTAGCATCATCAACTTCAGCACTAGCATTTTCATCAACTACCACCAAGTCGAGAGTTGCAGACTCATTGCCATCAGTAATAACGTTGCTGATATCAGGCTTCAGATCAACTGTTGTATCAGACCGTGCTTCCCAATCAGCAGTGCCTGAGACCGGGACTAGAGACGATAAGTCACCGGGATCATCGTCATCACTGTCCGGAGGCAATGCATCAGCTTCGGCACAAGACAGCTCAATTGTGTCAAAACCCTTTGTCCAATACCGCTGTAACCGCGAAAGAACTGCAACTCGCTGGAGGAACTGTGCAACGGTGCCCTGTGATGCCAGAAGTGCTAGGTTATTACATATAGTCACAGCTCGGATATACCGATCCAATGGCAGGATTTCTGCTGTATACACACACACACACACACATACTCCCATGTAAACACATAGTTTCTTATCACTATGGCTGTAAGCATATACTACAGAATACAGATTGCTAAATGTGTTCAAAAACTGCAGTTAAATATAATGCTAGTTTCGCTAGCGGTAATCCTGTTACTTGGAAAGCACACATCGCTTTTACATGCACCTGGCACACAACGTTCCTAAAGTCTCTACAACAACAGCTGAACTTTGCTTTAAAATTTCTAGAAACAAAAATTCCACAACAAAAACAAAAAAACAAAAAAAACTAAGTCAGCAAATGACACTACACTAATGCTACATGCAACACAGAATGACTACGACACACAACCTAAGCAACAACTTTATTTTAAAGGCAAATAGCTTGGAAAACTAGGCAGGCAAAATAAGTCTTTGATGTACACAAAGAAGTTTACAGTCACAAAGTTCAACTAAACTATGAAAACCTGACAGACTAACGTGCCAGATGGGTCAGGTAGTGAAAATCTGACTCACCACTAGAGAGATATAATGTGGGATTGCGGGAGCTATTAGTGTACAGCAGCAGACACAGATAGGATAGTAATCATCTCTAAGCACATTACAAATCTACCACTAGAATTATTGATAGCCCAATTCCTGATCACGAGTTCATCTAAGCATTTACTCAGAAGACAATGGTCTGCTTTGTCACTTGACGACGACAACGCACAGCGGCAAGATACAATGACGACGATGCCCAATAACGTGCGACGTCGACGTAAGTGGTCGCCGCAGCATGTGACAAGATGCGCAGAGACGATATACGACGACAACGCGGGATGATGACTATGATGACGACGACGCACGACGACATACGACACGCAACATTACACGACGACGTAGGCCTACAGTGACGTCACGCGACGACTAAGACAACGGATCACGACAGGAAGTTACTATATATTGTAAACCAAGATTTGCCAACGGCCCAACTTACTCATTTTGCCAACTTACGATTTTAACTTGAACGATATGCAAAGTACTGTAATTTCAAAACGTGCCACGGTGCCTGTCACAAAGCATGGCGCCCAAACGTCCGGCGCCCAAAGCCCCCAAATTAATACACGGTTATACACCACTTATTCGTCCAGAGGCGTGGCTGAGTACGATGGGTAAAAGGCGGATGTCCTCCGCATCGACATCCGTCTTTTACCCGTTGCCACATCCGCAGATCCGTCTTATACCATCGTCCCGAATAGCCTACTGCTGCGAATGTCGCACTTTGGCTTCACGAAAATCCGGCACCGCCATTGTTGCTGCTACTTGCACCTACTAAACGCACTGCAGAGTGTAAATTTCGTACCGGACTGGCCACCTTCTTGTTTTACGGCTGTCGCCATAAGTGCACATACGTCAAAGACCGACTGTGGATGAAAATTAGCTATTAATACGCCTAGAAAGAGTACTCAAAAATATTTTCAAGATGTCGACGCCATCATCTAATGTATCTATATCCCATACATCCCTTGACGTGGTCGTTGTCTCAGTGCCAAAAAGCGGTAAAAGTGTCGTTTACGTGATTCGGCACAAAATGTGGGACAGCGCTACCGAAATCTCTCAAAGTGGGCGTGGCACTTATCTATGGTTAAAGTAATGTTAGTTGTGGTATTTAAAACATTTTTTTCATTGTACTAGACGTGTTTTTTAAGTTGCCTGCCTTTACTTTCTTTTCTGTTGCTTTCGGTTGTCGCAGTGATTCTGTATTGCATGTAGCGTTATTGTACTGTCGTTTGAGGGAAGGTGTACTTTGCGGGGTGTTTGGGTTTTCGCCCCTTTGCCGGTTCGCCCCCTGGTTTGTTCGTCCCCTGGCTCTTTTGTCCCCTTACCTTGGACGTTTCGCCCCCGTTGAATACCGGTAATTCGACATCGAGGTTTATACGTAATAATTGTCCTTAGGCCTAGACAGTTTATGCACGTTGATGAGAATAAACGATTGTGTAAATGTTCAATACTTTATTCAATTCTGAAATAAAATCATTAGGCCTATACACAAGGTTCTGTACTTGGACCCATTTTGTTTCTCATCTTCACAAATGATTTGGATACAGCTGTTCTGAACTGGGTACTCAAATTTGCCGATGACACAAAGCTGTTTGGGAAGGTGCAGAGTGAATCAAACAGACGCGGTCTACAACTGGACTTGAATAGATTGTTTGACTGGTCCAGAGAGTGGCAAATGGAGTTCAATGTGGACAAATGCAAGGTTATGCACATAGGAAGGACAAATAAAAATTTCAAATACTATATGGACAGCAAAGAGCTTGAAGCAGTTCACGAAGAAAAAGATCTAGGGGTTCTAATCACGAGTGATCTTAAAGCTTCTGGACAGAGTATTCAGGCATGTAACAAGGCCAACAGGGTCTTGGGTATGATCCATAGATCAATAGTCTACAAGTCGCAAAAAGTTTTGTTGCAGCTGTATAAGTCACTGGTACGTCCACACTTAGAATACTGTACTCCGGTGTGGTCACCAAGCTATCAGAAGGATAAAGCAATGGTTGAAAGAGTGCAGCACTGTTTCACGAGAATGGTCCCGGGATTCTCACAGTTATCGTACCATGATAGGCTTGATCGTTTGGGACTTTGGAGTCTGGAGGAAAGGCATAACAGGGCTGATCTCATTGAAGTGTTCAAAATGTGTAAAGGTCTTTCAGGAATCTCGATGGAGTCTGTGTTTGAGTTTTCCTCCAACAAACATCTCAGGGGACATGAATTTAAGCTCAGTAAACACCGGTCCAAGTTGGAAGTGCGACACCAGTTCTTTGCTGATTGACTTGTCAATTGATGGAATAGTTTGGATAAATTCATATTGGAGGCGACCACAGTGAATCAGTTCAAGAATGGTCTGCAGAAGCTGAAGCAATCTCGGATGGGTTTCTTCGAGGACTGAAGTCCGTTTAACTCTATGGCTACATCACTGCTTCAAGTCTGGTGTGGCCACACCAGGTATATTACCAGGTATATTTTGTTTTACATGTACAGAGTTTTAGTACGCTTTCTCGCCTTAGAATGTTTGCAATGATGTCTGACGGTCTCTACAGATCTAGGCGTTCGTCAAGCGGTTATTAGGCCTAGACCTAAGTATGCCTGTAAAAATTTATTTCAAAAGAAGCTTGGACACATAGAGCGCATTGAATTCAAACACACTTAGCGTGTGGTCCGCAGACAGTCACCTATCCAAGTAGTAACCACTTGATAGCAACCTGACTGGGTGCCAAACTCACGACGTCTTATCGTAAATCACTGACACCCTGCCATTACACCACCAAGTCGCTGCTACTACGTCGTACCAACACCACCACCACCAAAGATGATATCTAACCTTAATCCTCCTAACCCTGTGGCGGATCTTAGCTATGATGGGCCGTTACCTTGATCTCTCTGTGCTTGTGTTTCTTGTTACAGATTCTCACTGAAGAATGGCAGGCGCCCAGGCTGTAGCAGATGATGAAAATTTATCGGACAGTTACGTAGTTACCAATATCAGTGTTGGCATTGCCCTGCTGGCTGTTATTCTTACCATTCTGTACTTCTGGCTGCGTAAACGAGAGTCACCTTCCGTTTCAAATGTGGGCACTGCAGTGTCAAAACTTAGATTCCGCAAGCGTGAGAAGATAATGTTCTACGGGCGCAAGATGCTGCGTCGTGTTCGTAGCTTTGCAAAAGGCGGAATATCGCCGCTGGGGAGTGGAAGTCGCCGAGCTGGAGGCCGCGAGACTAGGAAGAGAAAGCTGCTGGATAGCATAGCCCGACGCTTGCTTCGTTTTCGACGTGAACAAGAACCACATCTGCAGAATCTTGCTCTGCGAGAGCCTCCTCCGTCACTGCTTGAAGTTGACTGGCCTCCCGGACTTGAACCATCGCCAGAATACCGGCTTCCAGCAGAGCTAATGTTCATGCTTCGGAATGTTCGTGTACTCGGTCACTTCGAGAAGCCGATCTTCCTGGAACTGTGCCGCTTCATGGAGTCCCGGCACGTGACAGCTGGAGAATACATATTCCGTGTCGGAGATGTTGATGACAGCATTTATGTGGTTCAGTCGGGTCGGGTTGAAGTTCGCATCATGGATCCACAGGACAACATTGACTACTGTGTCAAGGTGAACATTGTCGTAAATTATGTTATATATGATCGATATGTGTGGCTTGGTAGTGTAACTGTAGACTTACAGTTGAGAGGTCGTGGGTTTGACTCTTGGTCAGGTTAGTTACTATCAAGTGGATGGGTGACTGTTTATGAACAGCAAAACCACCTAGGTGTAAACCAACACCAAGGTCCACTTTGTCTTTTATCCCTCCGAAGTAGGTAAACTGAGTACCGGTCTGTCCAGCTGGGGTTAAGGCGGGCACGTTCACCTCTGTGATCCCCTATGGCAGGTGATGCTACGTTGCTGTGTGAGGGGTTTTTTTATCAAGAGCTATAAACAACCGTTACCTTTCACCTTTTTAGTTGATGCTTAATTGTTAAAACAATTTCGATTTTTTTGTTGTTTTTTTTCAATTGGTCATTAACATTTGTACCTTAGATTGCAGTTGTATCTAAGTCACAAGTCCACTACAGTGTAAATATGTTTAAGGTAATTGGAACCTGACTGCATACTGTCGTTGTTGATGTCTGTAGGTGCTAAATGTGGGAGACAGCGTGCATAGTCTACTGAGTATACTTGATGTGCTGACTGGTCATGCAGCACCGTACCGCACTGTTTCAGCGGTTGCCGTCCTCGACACAACTGTACTGCGTCTTCCTGCTCGGGCATTCCAAATTGTTCTCGAGCGTTTTCCGGAGTCGTTGGTTCGAGTTGTGCAGATAATAATGGTCCGACTGCAGCGTGTTACGTTCTTGGCATTGCACAATTACCTCGGCCTGGGCTACGAGCTTGTCTGCAATGATCTTGGCTCAGAGCATGAGTTTCTGGTCCATTCGCTGTCTGTGGCTGGAAGTCCAGGACACAGAACGTCTTCGGCAGTGAAGGAGGGTCGCGTTGCTCCAGCCGGGGCTGAGAACGATGCTGTGGTCATCGGACCTCAGCCTCAGCCCCCTGATGAGGATGCTGTAGCCAGCGGCTCTGATGTGGTGAAAGCTGAAGCTCTGGAACACAGGAAGCGGCATACTTGTCGGTCTCGAAGTTCTCAGTCGGAACGTGGCGAAGAAGCGTCTGATTTCGACGCCGCATGTTCGCGAGCACGTGTCAGCACAACACGTCTTGATGACGATCTCATTCCGTCGGACAGCATTCAGCAGCTAACACCAAGCCGTCGTAGTCGCAGAGTCGTGCTTACGGACAAAGTTAGTGTCATTCCGATACAGCGCGCAAATGCTGCAGCAGCCGCTGAGACAACAGCAAACGATGAAACTTTGGTTGAACTGGCTGTGTGCGATCTTGTCCGACTGTTTGACCTCAAAGATGAATCATTGCTCACTGGCCACTGCAGTTTCAAAATGGTGCCCAGCGGTGCAACGATTATCCACCAGGGTGACTCTGACTGTGATCTGTACTTTGTTATTTCTGGCCACCTTGATGTCTTGCAGCAGACTGTTGGGAAGAAGTCCGAGCAGCGTGTAATGTACGTTGCATATGCTGGTGAACTGATTGGAGCGTTGTCAGTCCTCACTGGTGAGCCGTCGTTCTTCACAGTTCGAGCCGCTGTCGACTCCTACGTCGTTTGCATCAAGAAGACCGATTTCTATGCCGTGATGAAGGAACAGCCATCGATTGTGCTGAATGTCGGTCGCACCGTCGTCCGGCGCATGTCGGCATTTGTGCGTCAGATCGATTTCGCTCTGGACTGGATGCAGATCGATGCGTCCCATGCTCTGTACCGACAGGGCGAACATTCGGACTCAGTTTACATCATCTTGTCGGGCCGGCTTCGGTCGATAGTGCAGCTCGAGACGAAGAAGAAGGAGCTGGTTGGGGAGTATGGTCGCGGAGAACTGGTTGGTCTTGTTGAAGTTCTGACTCAGACTGATCGTGCTACTACCATGATGGCTGTCCGTGACACCGAGCTGGCGCAGATATCTGATGATCTGTTGCACCACATAAAACGCCGATATCCTCAGGTAAACGTGCAGTGACAGAGTAGGTCACATTAGATGACGTTGATGTTAGATGTTAGATGACACTGCATGTTAGTCCGCCCGAAAACGATAGCTTGCGGAGCGGACTTGAGTTTTACCCCTGATGTTTTTTTATTTATTTATTTATTTTTTCTCCACTCGCAAAATCTCCGAGATGCGTGGGCCAACCGGCGTGAAATTTTGCACGATGGTCGGTAATAGGCCCTATTTTATAATGCCGGTCCAAAATTTTGGGGGGCACATTCCAAAAAAATTTCGGGGGCGAAAAACATGCAAAATTTGGCCCGATTTCGGACGACTTCGAAGTTCGGCGGCGTATATCTCCGAAACGGATGAAGATATTGAAAATCGGATTTTTATTCCGTCTACCGCGATTCCTCCTGCGTTAGGCGAAACAAGTCCGGTGAAGTTTGGTCCAGTGACCTCGGAGATCTCAATGTTGAATCGTACCCACCCAAAGTGCATTTTTCGGAAGACCATATTTCGGCCCCTAGGGGCTGCTGCGCCCCCAAATTTTTACACGCGTTAAAGAATCACCAAGTCTTACTAGCGCACCCCCACCGAGGGCGGGGGCCCCCCTTACAACTTTTTTCAAAGGGGAGTCAAAAATTGGCTTAAAATGCAATAAAGGAGCGCTTATAACTTCGGAGTTAGGGGGTATAGCCCGACGAAACTTTGGCACTTGACGCGCCTCTAGGTTGGGGTG
>Ga0209367_1001223_pt1 | contig 30815 bp, 23 predicted proteins | sample WorMetLIZISLAND2_FD_187412 | JGI IMG/M metagenome (GOLD analysis project Ga0209367, IMG submission 187412) | Marine gutless worms symbiont microbial communities from Max Planck institute for Marine Microbiology, Germany - Olavius geniculatus... ...
GATCCCCACTATCGATATGATGATTATCCTCATTATGAGGCTTTCCGGAATCCGGCTACGCAGAACCAAATCATGGGGACTCGAAGACATCGCCTTAAATTAATCCTTTAAATGGTAGATAGACCCGAAAAGTTTTTTATCTGTAAATTTCTGTTCGGACTTTACCAGGCGAGGAATTCGTGAAGATATACGCTCCGCATTATAAGTGAAAAGTTTCACTGTGTGGCCAATTTCTTGGAGTGCTAATTTGCAAAAACTGCCCATCTCGACGGTTGTCCGCCCCCAAGATCGAACGACTAAAACTCTCATTTATACCCTGTTTCTGATCACATTTTCGAATACATCTATCATGTTGGCAACATGCTCATTTAAGGTGAAAACATTAGTTCGCTTTAACGCTGATTTAATCATGTCTTCTCGCAGTTCTGAATTTTTTAATACTTTTACAATCGCACGGGCCATCATATCGGGATTTTCAAAGTCCACCAGATAACCATCTTGTTTGTGGCGGATGATTTCGGACACACCGCCACCGCGCGCCGCAATAACCGGAACACCGCATGCCATGGCTTCGATGATTACCCGACCAAAAGGCTCATTATCCGATCCCAGGACCAAAACTGCTCCACCTCGGTACCAGGGGCGTACATCTTCTGCTTTTCCGACCCAGTGTATTCGATCGGAAAATGGTGAATCGTTTGACTTCTTTTTTAGATAGTTGCACCATTCCAATTCTAATTTGTCCTCATCGCCAAGGCAGATCAGATGCATATTAGGATCTGAAAGCGCTGCCCTTTCAAATGCGGAGAGAACGATGTCGTGGCGTTTCCATCTTGAAATTCTTGCAACAATCAAAACGACCGACCAGTCATCTTTAACATAATCAGTTTTTTGCACCCTATCATCTTGCAGCCATTTGATATCAATGCCATTGTAAACGACTCTTGTTTTGTCTTGATTTCTCGCGGAGATTCGCTTTGAGGTTGCATGACTGTTCGCAATGATGCAGGAGATTAATATTGTTAGTATCGGATCTAAAAGTTTATCACGGTGCAAAGTTCGGCAGTGCCAAATAACCGGCAAACCGGTGAGTTTACCGATAATCCCGCCATAAAGGGCTGCCCGGGTGCCATTCGCATAAATCAGCTTTGGGCGGTGTTGTTGGCAAAACCGTATGTACGCACGGAGGGAGGCCAATATTTTAGCAAGGTGCCAGGGTCTTATTGACGGTGTGGGAAGGGTATATGTTTCGATTTTTTTCTTTTTGAGTCTGCTTGACAACTCACCTTCTCGCGGGACGGCAACCATAGCTTTCCAGTCAAACGGCAGATGAGAGATAAAATCAACAAAAGAGTATTCGCCGCCCCCAAGCATCCTTGCGTGATTGGACATAGCTAAAAATCGCTTAACCAAGTACAATACCTCTGAACCGCCCCCAATCTGTCGCCAAATCCATTGTCAATTTTACCAATGGAAGCACCAATAGGGCAGCCGACCGCGCTTTGCTGAATCGCCAGGCATTAAAATATCGTGCATATTGAAAAATAGAATAGGCCAGCGCCGCAAATACAATCCCAAACCAGATCCAATCGGGGAAGATAACAGAAATTGGTATTAGAATGATCATTTTGATGGTCAGTGAGCGTCTGAGAATCAACCAAGATTTTGAATATTTGATTCTATCATGCGCCATCACTTTTAATTCAGCTCTGCCTCTCCTCACGAACCAATGCCATATTTTTCTCAGACTCCCCCGGGACTCATGGTTGACAAGCGCATCGGGAACAAACAAACAGCGGGCGTGTTTGCAGGCTTGCTTAGCTAACAGTTCATCTTCGCTGCCCATTTTTCCTCCACCTCCCTCGTCGAACCCGCCAACCTTGTCAAGCACCTGCTTTCGATAAGCGCAATTTAAGGTGGAAATCGCACTAGATTCCTGAATTTTTCCATTCGCCAATTGAATCCTTCTTACCCCCCCACCGGGAAATCCCAAAATCGATTCAGCCCAGCCGATTGCGTTTGTCGATTCAGGGACAGTCACTCCCCCCTGAACTCCTCCTACTGAATCATCTTTGAATGGATCTAAAAGTATTTTCCAACCAGCCGTTATGAATCTCGCAATCGTCGTCCAGGAAGACGATAATCTTTCCGGTGGCATGTCTTAGCCCGGTATTTCTCGCATAACCAAAACCTTTATTTTTCCGGGGGATAAAGACATACTTAACTCCATCTATCTCCTGAGGATCATCGGCTTCCTCCACGACGACTATTTCATATTTCGCTTTGGGGAAATTCAAATTTTTTAGTGAGGCAAGGGTTTTCTTCAGATATTTTCGTCTATCTTTTGTTATGATTATAATACTTATATCCGGATGATTAAATGAATCCATCATAATTTTAAGTATCCTGTTTCAGATCAAATTTGTGAAATATTTCTTTATCTGAAACAAACCGGTATTCTTTTTGATTTTTTCTTTTTTTAAGGATCAAAGGTAACATTCCAAGTGCTTCAGTGAGAGCATTTACCGAAACCAATAGTTGTCCTCGAAATACTGCGGCGCACATACGAATTGGGATAAACACAATATGCTTAAATATAATATAGTAATCGGAGATATTCTTCCATATCAAAATATAGCGGTTTCTTTCTGAAACTTTCTTAATAAAATTAGGTTCAAAGTATTTGGAGTTGATAGTGCCGTGCACTTGGTGCCGGGCTACGCTTTTCGGTTCATATATGATGAGCCATTTTCGTTTCCATATCCGGTATGAAAGATCAACATCTTCCCAGTAAAATGGGCTAAACAGTTCGTCAAAACCATTTATTTCCAAAAATTTTTCCTTGTCAATAACTGAAGCTCCACCTGACAGCTTGAACGTATGACTTGCTTCCTGCAGCCCACGCTCATCAACCAACTCGAATAGAGGGCATTCTATCATCCCATATTTTAACTTCAAGCCGAAGCGGATGGTATTTTGATTGCTGAACGGTTCATTGGTTAGCCTGGGAGTTGCCACTGCAAGACCGAATACATTGGGGTCTTTAAAATGCTTCGATAAAGGTTTAAAGAAACCCTCTTCTATCCACATGTCGTTGTTCAGCAAAACCACGATTTCATGCTTGCATTTGGCGACTCCTAAATTGCACGCCGAGGCAAATCCACCGTTTTTGTCCCTTGAGATAATGTTTATGTTCGGATAATTTTTTTTTAAATAACTAACCGTTCCGTCTATGCTGCCATCATCGACAACAACTATTTCAGTTTCAGCGCGGTAGGCCTGAGCAGACCTAACCACCGCCGGTAAATATCGCTTAAGCAGCTTCTTTCCATTCCAAGTCGGGATAACAATGCTTATTGGCGCATATTTCAAATGCTATCACCCTTTAAAATTCCCTTAGGGATGAGATTGTGTCTAATTAGGTATTGCCTCAAAAGATGCTTTCGCCACCAATAATTTGCCTTGATTTGATGGAGAATCAATCTATTGAACTTGATTTCATATTTTGGATAATATAAGACGCAATTGTTACAAATCTGATTTGTTCCCTCCTGAAATTGGGATCTAAACATGCTATATTTACCGTTGTTCCAGATGGCTTCGAATGTCTCGTGATTTAAGTTACCGAAGCTGTATTTCGAGTCATAGACGATCGCACAACAGGGAAACACCGCGCCATCACAGCGTATCGCGGGCTGGCTAAAAGCCCTGGTACATTCGCCTTTTAAATAAGTTGGGTTCTTTGACAGGGCAATATCGCCATAGTGGTTTTTTCTTTTAGGCAAAGGCAGATTCGACCCGGTTAAAGAGCCGTAATTGAGCACAATCTCATCAATTTGATCGAAAAGATCATCGTCTTTTAATTTTTCCCTCAATGTACGCTTTAGATCTTTCAAGGAGGTATAGTTGAACGGAAATTGGAGGTAGCCAATATGTATTGAAGGATTCCTACTGCCGCTTCTATTTTTAAATTCGCATAAATATGTCAGGGTTTCGTAGACTTTATTGATATCTCCACCTCGGTGGTAGCGCTGGTAAACTTCGTTTTCGGTTCCACTTATGGAAATGAACAGCCAATCCATTTTTGATTTTACCAATAACTCAGCCATATCTTCAGAAAAATAATTGGCGTTGCTACTGGTTCCCACGATTGTGTCTTTGGAATGGCTTTTTATATGACTTATAATCCCAAAAATATCCCTATTGAGTAAAGGCTCCGACCAATTTGAAAATGTTATCTTCTTTGCATACGGCAATATGGATTCAGATAGTTTTTTAAAGCCACTCAGGCTCAGTCTCTTTTTCGGCTGATGATTTATGTTTTGACCCTGGGGACAGAAGCGACATTTAAGGTTACATATGCCCATAATGTCGATCAAGAAGTCAGAAGGGTAGCCTATCATAGTTTCCTGCAATATAATTCAATGGTTCCCCCCGATCCAAACCAACCTAGCACAATGGCAAACATGACAATTGAAAAATTAGTTAATAGTTTGATGGCGCTGACATACTTTTTTTCATGTTTCTGTTTGCCGGCCGACCTCCAACTTTTTTTTACAGACTGATAATTCATCAGGTTAAGCTTGTTAAATATGCTTTTCTTCAAAACCACCATATTTTGAAACAACTGGTTGTGGTATATATCGAATGCTTTAAAACCCGATTTTCGTATAAGCTTATTCAGGGTTTTCCCGTTGAATTGATAAAGGTGTCGGGGTACGTCCAAAGCATCCCATTTGTTTGCGAACACTACTTTAAGAAGTCCTGTATAATTCGGGCAGGCAATGATAAGCAGCCCGTCATCTTTTAGTAGGTTGTGGATGATTTTCAACGATTTTCTTGGAGAGGCCAAATGTTCAATTACATGATGCATCCTGACGACATCGAAGGTTTTCGAAGGGAAACTGATTTTATCCAGTTCTCGCTCATAAACTTCCACCTTATTCTTTTCACGGGCATATATGGCGGCCTCAGGGTGCAATTCGGTGCCGACCACCTCCCAACCAATGTTGGCAAGCTTTTCCAAAAAATCTCCCTTCCCGCAACCGATGTCCAAAATTCGGCCTTTGTCTTTATATTTCTTTAATCTCTTCACATCGCAGTGCTTTAAAAATGAATACTCCTCTTTTTTCGATGCGTTATATATTGCTTCATAGGAATAATATCTATCATAATATTTCCTGAGCTCCTGCGACTGAGGTCTCGGATTTAAGTATATCAAATTGCATTTTTTACATTTAACCAAATTAAAGTCCCGTGTCCCCTGATAGCGAAAATCCTTAACCTTAAACAACAGGGTCGTGATGTTTTCTCCGCATAAATCACAATTTACGTTTTCCATCAATTAATTCCCTGAAAAATTAAACCCTGAAAATAATTCCTTTAGCAATCGCCAATCGTCGACCTTAAGCGCTTTGGAGCATACCAGCAGGAAGCCATAAAGCGCGGCTCCGGTACAAACCAAAAAGAATAAATTTAGATCTTTGAATAGAAAAATAACGATTCCAAGCAACAGACCACTTATTAGGGGCCTTACGCAAACCTTCAGCAAGTTTAAAGAAAATATCTCCTTTGAGATAATTATAAAAAAAGTGGTAAAATAGAAGCAATTGGTTAGAAGTGTTGCCAGAGCTGCGCCAGCACCGTAAAATCTGGGGATCAGAAAAAAATTCATTATAATATTCAACAGCATACCCCAGAAAAATATCTTCGTGGAAGTCGCCTGTCGGTTTATCGCCGGCATAATTATTCCTAGAAGTGTGGATACAAACTGTATTGCCAAGCTCCATACCAATATCTGAAATATTGTTATTGCGGCCAAATATTCATTCCCGTAAACTACAGTGATAATTTTCTTCGAAAGTAACATCCCGCCAATCGCTACGGGAATTGCTGTCATCAACAGAATTTGAAACGACTTGTGATAGTACTTCACAAAAGACTCGATTGAGGACGGCCATAGACGTGAGAATATCGGATAAAGTGCTTTGGCGAAACTAGAGGGGATAAACAACAGACCTGAAACCAGGCGCAACGCTGCACTGTATGTTCCAACCGCTGCGTCATTGACCATCATTGAAAGCATCACGACATCGATTTGGGTGGAAATAATTAAAAAAATACTGGAAACCGCAAAGGGAAATCCTTCTTTTACTAGTTTATACCACAATTGCCAATTAACTTCGTACTCTGGTTTCGCAAATAGTTTGGTGATCAGCAGAAAACCAATTGAAGCAGAGATCAAAGCCGAGACGACATGGACTTTGGCCACCTCAAGTACGCCTAACCTGAAACTCAAAATCAATGACACGCCAACCAAGATTAGTAACCTTAATAGAGATGTCAAAAGAGCTTCTATTTCCATCCGCTCAAATGCAGCCGCAATTGCATGAAAAAATACGCCATATGATTGAAAAATGATGTACCCGCCAAACAGGTAGACAATCAATTTTACATCGGAGGAATAATCCATCACCTTAATCAAAGTAGCGATTAAAAAAAATGTGAAAAGGCAAATCAACGCCTTTATGATGAGAATATTTCCCATGTATTTGCTGACGGCATTATTTTTTCGTGCGATATTTCTGGTTGTAATAGGACTTAAGCCCAAGTCCGTAAACACCATAAAAAGACTGGTGAATGAAATCGCAAATGAGATCTGCCCGAAGCTGACTTTGCCCAAATACCTAGCCAAAAGTACAGCTGTGAAGAAGCTTAGCAGGTTATTGAATATGGCGCTGCCGCTGAGAACGGAAAAATTCTTGGTAACTCGAAGAATTGTATTTATTGTTGGCTCCTTGGGGACAAAAAGTCGTTGTTATTTGCTTTTGAAACCATTGAAGCGTTGGCGACTATTTTGGCTAGAACCCGTTCCAATCCGCGATGAGACCGGATGCAAGAACCCATGTCCGATAGCCTTATTTGAACCACCAGGTTGGCGTGGAGTCCCACTGCTCAGGATTACATCGTGAGCATATTGGTATTTTAGCCGGCGTTTTCTGCAAGTGAAATTTTCTGATCTTATTGATTCTCGAGGCATTCCAAACCTCATTGAGACTTTGATAGTTCAAATTTCCCAATGATATTTCGCAATCCCAATCTGCGCAGCAGAGCGCGGCTTCACCATCACTGCAAATGACAAGTTGTTTCCATAGTCTAAAGCATGGGATACGTGCGCGACCGCGACCATTCTCTTCCCCCTTGAGGGCTCCGGCTCTTGTGGTGTAATTCGTAATAACGACTTGATCTGCTAACCGCTCCCACATTTTCTTAAAGGCCGGAATTTCGTGTTCATTTTCCGTCATTCTAATGAACTCGACGACGATCCTTGGCAGTTTTGCTTTCCGCTCCTTTTTTCGCTGAATCAGATTAAGCGTATTATTTACCACTTGATCAAATTCGCAATTCTTTCTTATTTGTTCATAGGTCTCTTTCGTGGCGCCGTCGATTGAAATATTTACCTGATGCACCCTTTGATTAATTAGAAAGTCGGCCCATTGGTCATCCAAGAGAACGCCATTGGTAACCAGCAGAATCTTAATTGAACCTCGGCTCTTTTCCCCGATATACGAGATATATTTGTCAATAGAAGGCAACAAAAAGGGTTCCCCATAGTTGTGAAGCTTTATACACCTCGTATTTAGCTCAACACATTGATCTACAATCCTTTTAAACAAATCAAAATCCATTGTCGCTTTCGGTCGGCGCATATTTTCACGGGGACACATCGTACATCTGGCATTGCATTGACTTGTGCTCTCGATGCATACTTCTGGTGGGGACTTGAGCATTTGACGAATTCTCTGCTTGCGAACCAGAGAAGCGACCAGTGAATAACTTATAATTTTTTGAAATAATGGTTTAATAAGACCCTCGCAGTGTCCTCAATATTCTACTGAGACTGAAGCCATTGGTCTAATAGGTAGTACCGTGCTTTGCACCCGTGGGGTCAAGGCTAGGTTGCGCGGTATGCGGAATTAGTATCTGTTGAAGCGGAAATAATTGCTGGTGGACAAAAAAAGGGGGAGATGTTTAAGATTAGACAGCTCCGCCTTCTTAATTACATCTATAGATCGATGTAACATTTCAAAATTATTATATATCCGGATATCAATCGCAATGAATTGCTTTTTGCAGATTAAAGGGCTGCCGATGCGTTCAAGATACCTTTGGAAATTTAATATCCGTTGCGGTTTTTAAAATTCGGAGCTTCACGTAAAACAAGCCATCATTTGGACCACAATTCGCAGATATTTATGCAAGTTACGTGCCTGTTTGGAATTTAGTCTGACTGCGACTGGGAGGGGATTGCATCTGGTCCGTAACAGGGCAATCGGTCTAATACCTCACTGAATCAGCATTTACTTCACGAACACAGTCCCTATGCTGAGGTGCGTTCTATATTCTACCAGATTTCAAGCTTACGCCCAACGGAAGCTCGTGAAATCAAGGTTGTGCTCAAAAATGACCTGCGAAACTAAAACGAAAGAATCTCTATAAAGGGTTCAGATGATAATCAAGATCGGAAAGGCTTCTGGGAGGTGCGTTTATTGAATAGCTTTATTCTGAAATCTTTGGGAGAAATTAACCGAAAAACACATCCCACCGCATATTAACCATTACGTATATGAAGGAGGACAGAATCAACAATGTTACCGACATATCGTTGACGCTCAAAAAAAAGCTCGATAGTCGCTGTTTAAAATAAATTTCGCAGGCTCGATAGCACAACCTTTGTTTTTTGTTTGTAATTCGCAATCAATGACAATTTTTTAGTTTCCTTTTTCTCTATATTGCTCACCCGTCTATTATGCAGGATCGAATACAATTTGTAATTCGATAGATCTATCATACTAAATTCTTTCTGTTTTCTAACTTTAATCATTACACCATATCCCGGATCTTTCTCTATCTTTTCTATACCGCAGTCCGAGAAAATATGTCTAAAATCGTTAAGTTCATACCGCCAAAAATCGAAAGGAAAACCATGATAGGGGCAACCAAAGGACCTTGTTGTTACCAAAATAATGCCGCCCGCTTTGCAGATACTTTTGATGTTCTTCAACACTTTTTTCCAGTCGCGGACATGTTCAAGTAATTCAGTTGATATTACGACATCAAAACACTCTTTGCCAAATTTTTCCAAAACATCTTCCGCCCTGCAGATTATATCAACACTAGGACCCGGCTTTAGGTCCACGCCGATATACTCTGAAGGAAAATAAGACTCAATCAATGGTCTTAAGCCACCATTGTGGCTATAAGATCCAATTTCGATGATTCGTTTGCCCTTAACCTCTTCCGCTTTTAAATTAATGGCACCAAATAAAATACAGTAGGCGTTGCACATCTTTTTATGTGTAATCCTCCAATGAGACCATATATTGATTTATTTAGATAAAAACCACGCCATTAAATATAATTATGAACTCCCTCAACGATTCCTTTTTAGCTTTAAAAAGAGCAAATTTCGTGCCAGTTCAAGGCGGCCTCGGATGGCTTTATAGTGATAGGTCACTCAGACCGCTTGCAGAGCCAACTGTCCAATAATGTCCAATAATAGAATTGATTCTCAATTTTATTTTAGGGTCTGGTGACAGAAAATTTTCCCCAACCAACCTAAACATCAGAATTCAAAATAAGATAAAAATCAGATAGGTTGACGACATATTATTGACGCCGCCGGTATTATGTTTGGCACGACTCATTCGTGCCAAAAAAAGAGTTTTATGTCTGGTTTCTCAAGCCCGGCATCAAATGCTTTAACAATTCAAGATTATATTAATAATCAAATAAAGCGCACAATTTTTCTTGACACTCTCCGGAATCTGTCCTTTAATAGGGAGTAAAGTGGATAAATGTGGAGTATTGTGGGGTAAATGTTTCGCGGCAGCTCAAATCATACAATTGACCCGAAGGGACGCATTATCATACCGACCCGGTTTCGCGACACCATAAAGTCCAACGGCGGCAATGGTGTCATGGTGACGGTTATGGACAATTGCTTGTTCGCCTTCCCCTTTGATGCCTGGCACCGATTGGAAGAAAAAATCATGTCGCTGCCCACAACCAACGCCGCCATGCGCCGATTCAGGCGGGTGATCATCGGTGTAGCATCCGAATGCAAATGTGACAAGCAGGATCGAATTCTCATACCACCTACTCTAAGACAATATGCCAAACTTGAAAAGGAAATTGTTCTGGTGGGTGTGCTGAGACATTTTGAAATCTGGTCCCGTGAACAATGGGCCACCGAAAAAGAGGGTTTGAGCAGCGATATATTAAAGGAGGAGCTCAGTACCGATATTGCCATGTTAGGGCTTTAAATCGATGTCTTTCAGACACACGCCGGCCATGCTGAATGAGGCTATCTTCTACCTGAATTGCCGCCCCGGCAAGGTTTATGTCGACGGCACCTTGGGCGGCGCAGGGCATGCCCGCGCGATTTGCGAAAAAATCACGCCCCACGGCGTATTCATTGGATTTGATCAGGACATCGATGCCATCAACCATACAAAAGCCACCTTGCAATACGATGACATACAAGTTCATCTCCGGCAAGGCAATTTTATACTTCTACCGGAGATTTTCTCACAATTAAGCATTGATGCGGCAGACGGTATACTCCTGGATCTTGGCTTGTCGCAGAATCAACTCGAACGCAGCGGTCGCGGTTTCAGCTTCAGAAAGGATGAGCCTCTGGACATGCGGATGGATATCCAAACACCCCGGACCGCCGCGCAGCTCGTCAATGATTTGGCGCAGGATGAACTGCAAAAAATATTCAAAGATTACGGCGAGGAACGCTGGGCCAAGAGAATCGCCGACCGCATCGCCCAATTCCGGCGCCAAGAACGGATTCACAGCAGCAAACAGCTGGCACAAATCGTAGCCGATGCGATTCCGGCGGGTGCCGCGGCCAAACAAAAAATCCATCCGGCCACCCGGGTGTTCATGGCGCTGCGTATCGCGGTAAACCGGGAATTGGACAGACTCAAAGAGTTCATGGAATACGCCGTGGACTACCTGAATCCCGGCGGTCGCCTGTGCGTGCTGTCTTTTCATTCGCTGGAAGACCGCATCGTCAAACATCGGCTGAAAGCCCTGGCGCAGGGATGCACCTGCCCGCCCCGGCTTCCCCAGTGCGTCTGCGGACAAAGACCGCAGATTCGTATTCTAACGAAAAAGGTGGTCCGGCCGACGGACGCGGAAGTCGCCGCCAATCCAATGGCCAGGAGCACCCGGTTGCGGGCAGCGGAAAAGCTGACGCAGCCAGAAGACAGAGGACAGAAGGCAGAAGGGCAGAAGGGCAGAAGGTGAGAAGGTGAGAAGGTGAGAAGGTGGGCAACATCACTAATCAACTAATTAACGAATCAACTATTCAACTATTCAACTGAATTTATCGTGGCGGCAAAAAACACCAGAAGACGCAAAAAAAAGCGCACCAAACGCAATCCTGTATTGACTGCGGTTTATCTGCTGCTGATGGCGGCCTTCATTGGCGAGCTTTTATTTTCAGCCTGGTGCCGGGAACAGAGCCGCATCATTGAGACCGATATCATCAGACAGGCCCAAATTGCAGAACGACTATCGGACCTGCAGGATAAGTTGAAAATTGAGCTGGCCGTGCTCAAATCACCCAAGCGCATAACCACTATAGCCAGGGATCGACTGGGCCTGATCACGCCGACGCCGGACCAGACGATGGTGATACCCTGAAGTCATTGAATATTGAAAATTTAAGATTGAAGATTGAAGATTTTAGGAATCCTGGAATTTTAATTTGGTATTCAGCAATTATGGCATAAATCCATATTTACAACCAACAAACCAATTAACCAATCATTCAATCAACCATATCTGGGATGCAAAACAAATATTTTAAATTTCGAATTCTGCTGGTGGGCCTCTTATTTTTTATGGCCTTTATCGGCATTGCTGCCAAAGCAATCCACCTGCAGGTTTTTCAAAGCCAGTGGCTGTCTGAAGCAGCATCCGATCAGTATGAAAAATCCTTAACCGTCTCCGGCAAGCGTGGAAATATCTATGACCGCAATCGGCGGGAGATGGCGGTCAGCATCGATGTGACCTCAATTGCCGCCTACCCGGACCGGGTAGTAGACGCTGAAGGCACGGCCCACAAACTGGCCGGGGCATTGAAACTGGATCTTCATAAAATCAGGCAAAAGCTGACGCGCGACCGGTCATTCGTCTGGATCAAGCGTAAAACGACGGCGCGGGAAACCCAGCTGGTAAAGGAACTTGAACTGGCAGGTATCGGCTTTGTGCCGGAATTCAATCGCTTTTATCCGAACAAAACGCTTGCCGCTCAGGCCCTGGGCTTTACCGGAATCGATGGCAAGGGGCTGGAAGGAATTGAGTTTTACTACAACCGACAACTCAGAGGCGCCGAGCGCAAAATTACGATTTTAGAAGACGCGCTGGGCAACGGATTTAGATCCAGAAGCAGGCAGGTCACCGGCAGCAGCGGCCACAACCTGGTTCTGACGATCGACGGCAATATCCAATTTATCACCGAGAGCAGCTTGATTGAAGCGGTAAACCAGTCATCAGCCAAATCCGCCATGGCTATCGTCATGCAGCCCGGAACGGGTGCCATTCTGGCAATGGCCCATTACCCGACCATCAATCCCAATTCCTATCTGAATTTCGACCGGTCCCTGTGGCGTAACCGCACGATCACCGATCCGTTTGAACCGGGCTCCACAATGAAGATTTTCAGCGCTGCCGCCGCACTGGAGTCCGGCGATATCAACCACAATGACATCTTTTTTTGTGAAAACGGCGCTTACCGCATCGGTAAAAATATAGTTCACGACACCACCAAACACGGCTGGCTGTCATTGCAGCAAATCATTAAATATTCAAGTAATATCGGGGCGGTAAAAATCAGTAAAAGAATCGGGGCCAAAACGCTGTATCAAACCTTTCAAAATTTCGGATTCGGTGCCAAATCCGGGATAGATTGCCCAGGTGAAACGCCCGGCAGTCTTTCACACCATTCATCCTGGTCGGAAATTGACATCGGCGCCATTTCCTTCGGACACGGTCTGGCCGTTTCAGCGGTTCAATTGGTCACGGCCGTATCAGCGATTGCCAATGACGGCATCCTCATGAAACCCTATATCGTCAAGGAAGTCACCGATCAAAACGGACAGCAGGTCAAACGCTTCGAACCGCAGCAAGTCAGAAGAGCCATATCCGGCCGAACCGCCGGCATTGTCAAAAATATTCTGAAAACCGTGACCACCGAAGGGGGGACCGGCATCCAGGCTGCCCTGGACGGCTATACCGTCTGCGGCAAAACCGGCACGGCCCGCAAACTGGATGAGGAAGGCCGGTACTCGAACAGCAAGCACGTCGCCTCCTTTGTCGGTTTTGCACCGGCCGAAAAACCGGAAATAGCGGTGTTGGTGATTATCGATGAACCCCAGGGCAGCTACTATGGCGGAGTGGTGGCGGCACCGGTTTTTAAAAATATTGCCCAGCAGACCCTGAGTTATCTGAATGTCCCCCCCCCCGACAGTGACACGACTAAATTCAGAGTGTCCAGGGATAATGGAGCCAACGGGTGAAACTCTCGGAACTAGCAAAAGCAGTTGACCCTCAAAAAATATACAGTCTTCAAACAGAGCGCCGGGCGTGGCGGCAACCGGACCCGGCCAACCTGCCGGTTCGGGAGATCAAAACAATCCACTACCGGGCCCAGGAAGTTCAACCGGATGGGATGTTCGTGGCGATAGAGGGACAAACGGCTGATGGCCACGATTACATTGGGCAGGCATTGGGAAACGGAGCCGCTGTGATCGTGGTCCAGAAGAATCCCGGTCAATCCTTCGTGCCGGGAGATTTGGCCGGTGCGGGAGATAAAAACCCGGTCATAATCCAGGTGCCGGATACCCGCATGGCGCTGGCTGATCTGGCAGCTTGTTTTTACCATAATCCGTCGGAAAATTTATACCTGATCGGAATTACCGGAACCAACGGCAAGACCACCGTCGCTTATTTAATTGAGAGCATTTGGTTGGCGGCCGGTTTTCAGGTAGGGGTGATCGGCACTATCAATTATCGATATGCCAACAAAGTGTTTCCCAACCCGATGACAACGCCGGAATCGCTTGACCTTCATCGCATTTTATCGGAAATGCTGCAGGCGGGGGTCACCCATGTCGTGATGGAGGCATCATCCCATGCCATGGATCAATACCGCATAAGAGGATGCCGGTTCGATGCGGCGGTGTTCACGAATCTAAGCCAGGATCACCTTGATTACCATGGCGATATGCAGTCGTACTGGTCCAGCAAAAAAAGATTATTTACTGAATATCTGATTCACGAGTCACCCAAAAATAATTTGGCGGCCATCATCAATTGTGATGATCCCCGGGGTAGAGAACTGGCGGACGTTTTGTCCGTAAACGTCATTAAAACCGGGTCGGCGCCCGAATTTGATATAAAGGCCGAAACCTCCCGCTATGAATTGGTGGGCACCAATGGGAGGCTCTCAATCCCACAGGGGAGTTTTGATTTCAAAACTCCCCTCGTGGGAACTCATAATCTTGAAAATATCCTCAGTGCCAGTGGTGCAGCCGCAGCAACAAATATTGCGCCGGAAACCATAAAAGCCGGCATCGAGTCCCTGGCGGCCATACCTAGCCGGCTCGAAAGCATTGAGAATTCAAGCGGACGTTTTGTCTATGTAGATTATGCGCACACCCCGGATGCATTGAACAATGCCGTATCCGCCCTGAAAGCGATTGCGCCGGCCAGGATCATCTGCGTTTTTGGCTGCGGTGGTGACCGGGATCAGGAAAAACGCCCCATGATGGGTGAAATTGCGGGCCGGCTTAGCGACCTGGCCGTGGTAACATCGGACAACCCCCGCTCCGAGGAACCCGCAGCCATCATCGACCAGATATTGCCGGGGGTTACAAGATCTGCAGAACGCCGCTATACGTCAGAGGAGCTTCAAATCGGATTTGAGCAAAAAGGCTACACGGTCGAACCGGACCGCCGCCGGGCCATTGGACTTGCGATCAAGGCCTCCGAACCGAACGACGCCGTCCTGATCGCCGGCAAGGGTCATGAGACGTATCAGATAATCGGGAATGAAACCATAGATTTTGATGACCGGGAGGAAGCCAGAAAAGCGCTGGCCAAATTGAATCATGAATAAAGGTATAAGGTGTAGGGTATAGGGTGTAGGGTGTAGGGTGTAAGATATAGGGTAAAAAAACTGATGGTCCCTGGATCGATTTAGAATAAATTTCCTTACACCTTAAACCTTACACCCTAAACCTTATACCTTCTACAATACAATTTTTTAATTTGGACTATTGCCATTGGACAACTAACAAAGAACAATGACTAGCAGCCAACTATTACCCTGGACAACCGCCGACATCATTGCCGCAACCTCCGGCAAGCTTGTGTGCGGTGACATGACGCACTCCTTTTCGAGAGTGCTGATTGACTCGCGCGAGGCCGCGGATGACGGCGTTTTTGTGGCCATCGTCGGGGAGACCCATGACGGTCATGCATTTTTGCCTCAGGTCGTCGACCAGGGTGGGAAGGGGCTGGTCGTCAATCGGGAACAAGTCGGGCAGCTCCCCCTGGCCGACTGGCGAACAATGGGTCTTGTGTGTGTTGCGGTGGCCGACACCACCCGGGCACTGGGCGATATGGCTGCATTCAATCGGCAACGTTCCGGCGTGTCCGTGGTTGGGATTACCGGTTCCAACGGCAAAACCACTACCCGGCAATTCACGGCCACCGTTGTATCCCAGCAATACAGCACCCTGGCGACTGCCGGCAATTTCAATAACGAAATTGGTTTACCCCTAACCCTCCTCGGCCTTGCGTCCGAGCACCAGTGGGCGGTATTGGAATTGGGGACCAACAATCCCGGAGAAATCGCCAGGTTGACCGACATCTGTTCTCCTGATATCGCGGTCATTACCAATATCGGGCCGGCCCACTTGGAAGGATTGGGCTCCATCGAAGGGGTGGCACGGGAAAAAGGATCGATATTGAATGGTATTCACACAAACGGCAAGGCCATTCTCAATGCCGATGATCCGCGCGTATTGAATTTGGCCCGCCGGGCCCGCAGTGAGGTCGTCCTTTATGGACTGTCGGCGGATGCCGCGGTCAGGGCCAGCGAGGTGCATGAAAACCAGGCGGGAATCAGCTTCGTGCTGTTCCTACCCAGCGGCACCAGTTCAATCCGTTTAAATAGCCCCGGCCGGTTCATGATTGCCAATGCCCTGGCAGCGGCAGCCGTGGGATTCAATCTGGGACTATCCATCAGCACGATCAAGGCAGGGCTAGAAGCCTTCACCCCGGTCGGCGGCCGCATGAATATTCTGCATACCGCCAACGGGATCCATATCATTGACGATACCTACAATGCCAACCCGGATTCCATGCAAGCCGCCCTGCAGACGCTGAAAATGATGCGCGCCGGCTCCCGGAGCGTCTTGGTCGCCGGCGATATGCTTGAGCTCGGTGATCAGGCACCGTCGCTGCACAGTGCCATCGGAGCCGCAGCCGCCCAATCCGGCATCAGCCGGCTATATGCCCGGGGTGATTTTGCCGATCGGGTGGCATCCGGCGCCCGGAATGCAAGCCTGCCGGCGGAGCAGACGATGATTGGGTCACGCCGGGAAATCATCGCCGATCTGACCGGCTGGCTGCAACCCGGTGATTGGCTGCTGGTAAAGGGATCGCGCGGCATGGCTATGGAAAAAGTCGTGCAGGCGATCCTAGCCTGGGCGGAAGAAAACAAAAGTTAATGGTTATTCGTTATTTGTTATTTGTATAAGGAATTTTATCGATTTATATCGCGGCTGAAAGCCGCTCCCATGGAAAGGAAAAAGAAATAATGATAATTTGTTATTTGTTATTTGTCTATGGAATGTTGTCGATTTTACTCGCGGCTGAAAACGGTTCCCTCAGGGAGGAAAGAGCGTTGCTTGTAATTAGAAGCTAATTTTGTGCCCAAAATTCATTTACAAAATGACCGAGCGCAGCGACGCAATTATTTTAGGCACCTTAGCGCATTTTATGCATTTGGTCACTTTTGTACGCCATTTTTTGGGCGATTCTCAAGACGCGGTTTAAATTGAAAAATGCACTAACCGATAAAGAATAAGCAATAACTGATAACCAACAACCAATAACCAATAACTATTAACTAATAACCAATACCCAATAACTAATAACTAATAACCAATAACCAATAACTAACAACTATGCTATACCACCTGTTATATCCTTTACATACTACCTTTTCGGTATTTAACGTATTTCGCTATATTACGTTCCGGACCATTTATGCCAGCTTGACGGCATTCTTCATTTGCTTTCTGCTGGGTCCCTGGATGATCAAAAAGCTGGCAAATATGCAGGTGGGACAGTACATTCGCGAAGACGGCCCCAAATCCCACTTTGACAAGGCCGGCACGCCCACCATGGGTGGTACCCTGATCATTCTATCCCTTACGGCATCCATTCTCCTGTGGAGCGATTTAACGAATTACTACGTTTGGATTGTGCTGTTGGTCATCGTTGGATTCGGAACCATCGGGTTTGTTGACGACTACCTGATGCAGGTCAAGAAGCAAAGCAAAGGCTTGACGGTGCGCAACAAACTGCTGCTGCAGACATTATTGGCCCTGGTCACCGGCTTTTTGGTGTACGCCACGCCTGATTTTTCCACCCAGGTCACCATACCCTTTTTTAAAAATATCAGGCCCGATTTCGGCTGGGGATATATTATTTTCGCGGCCTTTGTAATCGTGGGTGCATCAAACGCCGTCAATCTGACCGACGGTCTCGATGGCTTGGCTATTGGTCCGGTAATCATTGCGGCCTCGACCTACATGATTTTTGCCTATGTGACCGGACATGTTAAAATCGCCGGCTACCTGCAACTGAACTACGTGCCCGGTACCGGGGAATTAACGATTTTCTGCGGCGCAATGGCGGGCGCCGGTTTGGGCTTTTTGTGGTTTAATTCTTATCCGGCCCAGATTTTCATGGGCGACGTGGGCTCTCTCTCCCTGGGCGCATTCTTAGGCACAATCGCTGTCATCACCAAGCAGGAGATTTTGCTGGCCCTGGTGGGAGGCCTTTTCGTCATTGAAGCCCTGTCCGTCATTTTTCAAGTTGGATTTTTCAAGATGACCAGCGGTAAACGGATATTTAAAATGGCGCCGCTGCACCATCATTTTGAATTAAAGGGCTGGCCGGAGCCCAAGGTTATCGTTCGGTTCTGGATTATTGCCATCGCCCTGGCCCTGCTGGCCATGAGTACCCTAAAGCTTCGCTAAAGGTTCAGGGTTCAAGGTTCAGAGGTTCAAGGTTGATTATGGGCTGAAGCTTCAGTACAGCAAAACCAAAAGGGACGAAAACATAAAAAGTCAATTTAATAACTATAAAAATTTGAACATAGAATCTACGAACCTTCGAGCCTTGAACCTCGAAACTTTGAACCTTTAAACCTTTGAAACCTGAACCTATAGACATTTGAAACCTGAACCTTAAACCTTTGAGCCTTTGAGCCCTGAACCTTTGAACCTTGAACCTTTAAACCCATAAACCTAAATTCCGGCCGCCTTCGCTCTTGCTCAGGCCTGCCCTCCTGCCAGCACGGGCGGGGCGGTCGGATGGGAATCAGGGGAATAATTTTTCGGCACAACTAAGTGGATCGCTGGGATGATTGATGTCGCGCAAAAAAACGTTGTTGTCGTTGGACTCGGTGTTACGGGCATTGCCGCAGCCCGCTTTCTGAAAGACAGAGGGGCGGCTGTCGTTGCGACCGATCAGGCATCCGAAACCGAATTGGGATCCAGAGTACAGCAGTTTTCGGCATTGGGCATCCCCCTGGAACTGGGCGGACATCGATCTGAAATTTTCAAAAAAGCGGATCTGATCGTTCTGAGTCCCGGTGTCTCCCACACCATCGCGCCGGTACTGCAGGCCCGGGACCGAGGTGTGCCCGTCATGGGTGAAATAGAGCTGGCCTCCCGGTATATCCGGCAGCCGGTAGCGGCCGTGACCGGCACCAATGGCAAGACGACCACCACGGAGCTGCTGGGCGATATGCTCGAACGCTCCGGGTTGGAAGTCTTTGTGGGAGGCAACATTGGAAATCCCTTAATTGACTACGCCGGCGGCAAGCAGGCAGCGGATGTCATCGTGGCGGAGATCAGCAGTTTTCAGCTGGACACAACCGAAACTTTTAGACCTCGCGTCGGGGTACTGCTCAATATCACGGCGGATCATCTGGATCGCTACCCGAATTTCGAAGCGTACGCCGCCGCCAAAAACAGATTGTTCGAAAACCAGCAAGCCGATGATGTCGCCGTTTTAAACGGCGCCGACCCGGTGGTCCGCTCACTGACTGAAAATATTAATAGCCACAAACTGTATTATGCCTCTCTCGATAATCATGAGGAAGGGGCCTTATATAATGAAGATCGCATAAATTTTCGTTTCAACGATTCTAGGAGGTCTGGTATTTACTTCCGCATTCCGAATTCCGACTTCCGACTTCCGACATCGTTAAATCTCAATGGATTCAAACTTGCCGGCCGGCACAACCTTGAAAACGCCTGTGCCGCGAGTTTGGCGGCTCTGGCGGCCGGGGGACGGCCGGATGCGATTCAGGACACGCTGAACCAATATCGCGGGAGCGCCCATCGCATGGAATATGTCGCAACCATCGATGACATCGATTTTTACAATGATTCCAAGGCGACCAACGTGGCGGCGGTGATGCGGGCCGTGGAATGCTTCAACAAACCGGTGGTGCTGATTATGGGCGGCCTGGATAAGGGAGGCGATTTTAAAGAACTCAGGGACATTATTACCCGGCATGTCAAAAAGCTCCTCCTCCTGGGCCAGGCCGCGGATCTGATCCGCCGGGCTTTGGAGGATACGGTGTCCACCGCAATGGTAGCGTCAATGTCGACCGCAGTCAGCCTGGCGTATCAGGAAAGTTCCGCGGGTGACGTGGTGTTGTTGTCACCCGGGTGTGCCAGCTTTGATATGTACGACAATTATGCCCAGCGCGGGAATGACTTTAAAGAAACTGTGGCAAAACTCGAACTGAAGAATCCGGCATGAATTCAAAGGATCAAATCGCAAATAACGGTTCATATGATATCGGGCTGCTGTTTCCGGTTCTCTTTCTGGTCGGTATCGGAGTCGTTATGGTCTATAGCGCCAGCTCAGCCGTGGCGCTGCAAAGATTTGGCTCAGACTATCATTTTTTGGAAAAACAGGCGATTTTTGCCCTGGTAGGACTGGTCGGGTTGGTTGTCTGCCGCAATTTGCCCTACCGCTGGTATCGTCTATTGACTTATCCGCTGCTGGCGCTGTCCTTGATTTTACTGATAGCGATCCAATTCACCGACTATGGGCTTACAGCCGGCGGAGCAGCCAGGTGGCTGCGCTTCGGCGGTTTATCCTTTCAGCCGTCCGAGTTAGCCCGCCTGGCCCTGGTCATATTTTTGGCCTATTCGTTGGATAAAAAAGGCGAGCGGCTTAAGAAATTTAATATTGGGTTTGTACCCCATGTAATCGTCCTGGCGGTATTTGCTTTTTGCATAATCGGACAGCCGGATTACGGGACGGTCATAATCCTGGCGGCGCTGACCTGGTTGATGATGTTCGTCGGCGGCGTGCGTTGTCTGCATCTTTTCGGAACATTGCTGCTCCTGTTCCTGCCCGTGGCCTATTGGCTGCTGGCAAGCTCTCAGTACCGGATGAGCAGAATTACAGGTTTTCTCAACCCCTGGCAGTATCCGGCCGGTGAAGGTTATCAAATTATTCACTCGTTAATGGCTTTCGGCACCGGTGGGTTGTGGGGCACGGGCATCGGCAAGGGATATCAAAAATTATTTTATCTTCCCGAACCCCATACTGATTTCATTTTTTCTATTATCGGGGAAGAATTCGGGTTGATGGGAGTTCTAGTAATCATCATACTTTACGGCTGGATTTTGTTTAAAGGCATCAAGATTGCGCGCAATGCACCGGACAGATTCGGATCGCTGGTGGCCATCGGCCTGACGGCTGCCATGGGCATGCAAATCTGCATCAACATGGGGGTCACCCTGGGACTGCTGCCCACTAAAGGTCTCACCCTGCCCTTTTTGAGCTACGGCGGAACGTCACTGCTGCTGAATATGGCATCCATTGGGATCTTGATGAATATAGGCGCTGCGCGCAGGGCGTGAGGGCACGGTAATTAGTAATTAGTTGTTCGGCATTCGGTCTTTAATTTTAGCCTTTTTTAGATTGTCCGTAAAAGCCGTGAGCCAATAACGAATAACTAATAGCGATTAACGAATAACTGATAACGATTAACGAATAACTGATAACGAAAAACCAATAACCAATAACAAATAACCAATAACGAATAACCGGCGATGACTAAACGAAGCAGGAGCGGGTATCAAAATAGTCAATATGGTTGAGGCAATGGAAAACCGCCCATTAAAAATTGTCATCGCCGGCGGCGGAACCGGCGGGCATCTTTTCCCGGGAATTGCTATTGCCCGGGAATTCGAAGCGCGCAATTCAGCATCCAAAATAATTTTCGTGAGCACCGGCAATCCCATGGAAAAATCGGTGCTATCCAAGGCGGAATGCGAACTGCGCTGTATTACCGCCGCCGGAATCAAGGGACGCGGCGTCTGGAATCAGCTGATATCCGCTTTTAAAATCCCCAAGGGGATAATCGAGTCCCTGCGAATCATTGGCGACTTCACGCCTGATTTGGCGATCGGGCTCGGGAGTTACTCGGCCGGTCCGGTCATCATCGGTGCGTGGCTGCGGCGCATCCCCATCGTGATCCATGAGCAGAATATTCTACCGGGAATCACGAATAGAATTCTAGCGCGCTTCGCCAATCGCATATTTATTTCGTTCAAGAGTACCGAATTCAAACTAAATTCCAACAAAATCCGGTGGACGGGCAACCCGGTGCGACAAGAACTATTGGAATATTGCCCGGAACCGGGCGCAGCAAAAACTAATGACACTGCAACCGGGGTGTTGACCGTGCTGATCATCGGCGGCAGTCAGGGGGCTCACGCCATAAACATGGCGGTCATTAACGCACTGGAAGGTCTCAAGGATACAGATAGTCTGCATTTTATTCATCAGACCGGCGCGGCGGACGAACAGGAGGTGATAGAGGCGTACCGCCGCAACAACATTGACAGCACGGTGCAGTCATTTTTCGACGACATGGCCGAGCTATACAGTCGGGCCGATCTTCTGATCTGCCGGGCCGGGGCCACCACCGTCGCGGAAATAACGGCCCTGGGCAAAGCGGTTATTTTCGTCCCCTTTCCCCATGCCGCCGACAACCATCAGGTGCTCAATGCGGGCATGCTGGCCGACGAGGGTGCCGCCGATGTGATTATCGAAAAAGATCTCAACGCAGAATTTCTCGGCCGGAAGATAACATATTATGCCACCCACCGCGAGGTATTAAAGGATATGGCCGCCAGGGCCCGGCAATTCGGCAACCCGCAAGCCGCCGGCAATATCGTCGACGATTGCTATCAATTGGTTGATAGGTTTAATGGATGATCCGGTTGTTAAGAATGAACTTCGTCGATAAAGCGGAAAAATTCGAGAGTAAGCGTAGCAATGACCAAAATTGCAAAATGACTAAATTGACAAAAATTGAGGTATTCTGTCGATTCTAAAATATGGGGCTGCAATAACGGGTACACACGCAACGTAATACTCGCAACCCGGAACCCGAAACCCGTAACCCGTAACCCGAAACTCGTAACCCGTAACTCGAAACAATGTACTTAAAAAAGTATCACATCCATTTTGTCGGAATCGGCGGCATCGGTATGAGCGGCATTGCCGAATTGCTTCTCAATTTAGGCTACAAGGTATCCGGCTCAGATCTGGCCACCTCCGACATTACCGAACGCCTCCAATCCCTGGGCGGCACTGTTTATGAAGGGCATCAGGCCGATCAGATCGGGGGCGCCGATGTAATCGTAACGTCATCGGCCGTTAAAAATGACAACCCGGAAGTATTGGCGGCCGAACTGGCATCGATTCCGGTGATCCCCCGTGCGGAAATGCTGGCAGAACTCATGCGCCTAAAATACAGCGTCGCCATCGCCGGTGCCCACGGCAAGACCACGACCACTTCGATCGTGGCTTCGGTGTTGGCCCGCGGCGGACTCGACCCGACGATTGTTATCGGGGGTAAATTAAAAGGCATCGGATCCAACGCAGTGCTTGGGCAGGGAGATTTTATCGTCGCCGAAGCAGATGAAAGCGATGGATCGTTTTTGAAATTTTCTCCCGCCATTGCCGTGGTCACCAATATCGACCGTGAGCACCTGGATTTTTATCCGGATATGGATGCCATTAAATCCGTGTTCCTGAACTTTATCGACCGGATACCGTTTTATGGCCTGGCCATTCTCTGCCTGGACAACGAGCCGATACAGGATCTGATTCCCGCCATAAAAAAGCGCTATACGACCTACGGGATGAGTACCCAGGCGGACTACCAGATCCGGGATGTCGAGTTTGACAAGCGGCAAAGCTGCTTCACCGTCTTCAAGCGGGGCCGCAAGCTAGGCCGCATAACTCTGAATCTGCCGGGCCTGCACAACGTCTATAATGCGACGGCCAGCATCGCCGTGGGCATCGAACTGGATGTGCCTTTCGCCGCCATCAAAAAAGCGCTTGAAACCCTGGAAGGCGTCCAGCGCAGGCTGGAAATCAAAGGGACGGTCAGCGGAATTACGGTAGTGGACGATTACGGCCATCATCCGACTGAAATAAAAACCACTTTGGATGCCCTGCAGAAATGCTGGCCGGACAAGCGCAAGGTCGTAGTATTTCAGCCTCATCGCTACAGCCGGACCCAGGCCTTGTTCGACGATTTTACCCGGGCCTTCTATCAATCTGATGTCCTGCTGGTGCTGCCGATCTACGCCGCCAGCGAACCTGAAATCGAAGGCGTCTCCGGACAGCTTCTATGCGAAGGCATCCAGGCGCACGGCCACAAGGAAGTTAATTTCGCCGGCTCCATGCAAAATGCGGTTGTGGCCTTGAAGAGCAATTTAAAATCAGGTGACATCCTGCTGACACTGGGCGCCGGCGACGTCTGGAAGGTTGGCGAACGGATGTTAAAGGAGTTTAAAGAGCGCTGCGATTAAGGAGCGTTTCACTTGATGAGCGCTTCGCTTGAGGAGCGCTTCGCTTGAAGAGCGCTTCGCTTGAGGAGCGCTTCGCTTGATGAGCGCTGCGCTTGAGGGAAAGGAAGGCCTGAGTGCTGAGGACTGAGCAATACACTGGAGGACAACATAGATGCTGGGCTGCATTGCAAAGACGCTACGAGATCGGAAAGTTTGGATGATAGAGTACGAAGAGCACGAGGCATGGAGTACGTAGGTTATACCTTTATACAGAGGTGAATATATCCTTTTTTGCCTCAAGCGAAGCGCTCTTCAAACGAAGTGCTCATAAAGCGCAGCGCTCCTAAAACGAAGTGCTCATAGAGCGAAGCGCTCCTATAGCGCAGCGCTCACGAAGTAAAGAGGTTTATTTTGGCTAAACGCAAAAAGACGCGCAAAAATTATCGTAAAGGCCAAAAGCTAAAAGCGTGGCGCCGGTTGTTGGGCCGCCTGGCGCTGGGAATCAAGGTCGTGGCGGCAGTGTCTGCCTTTGCCGGCATGACCGTCTTTTTTATCCTGGTGCACGAAATTGCGACCCAGTGCGACTATTTTGCCGCCGAGACCATAACCATTGAAGGCAACCGGCGCCTGACCCAGGAGCAGGTCGCCCGTCAGGCCCGGGTTCGCGCCGGCGATAATATCCTGTCGGTCAATCTCTCGCTTGTCAGAAGCAGACTGATGGCGCATCCCTGGATCGCCGAGGCTGAAGTTATCCGGGAAATTCCGTCGACGCTCATTATTCGAATCAAAGAACAGAGAGCGTTGGCGGTAGTCGATTTCGGCGAAAAATTTTTAATCAACCATCAGGGTCGCATCTTTAAGGCATGGAATCCCACGGATCAGCCGGACCTGCCGGTGATCAAAGGCCTGGATCTATCGGACCTGGAGGTCTACGGCCACCTGGAGCCATCCCCGCCGGGGGTAACCATGCCGGATTCGACACCTTTTCGCGCTGTGATGCAGGTATTGGAGCTTGGCCAAAAGCAGGGCAGCATCCTGCCCAACCATTTGATCCGGCAAATAAGTGTCGATCGGCAAATCGGACTGACGATCCACGCGTTTGACCAACTGAAGGCCATCAGTCTGGGCTACAGCGATTACATCAGAAAATACCATATGCTGGCAGAATTATTTTCCTATCTCAAACGGCAGCCAAGCATTTTTGATTTTGATCGGGTTGATTTGAACAATTTGCAGCGTATCGTGGTTAATCCCACTAAAACGGAATCCCCCCAACAGGGAGACTAGGAGGACATACATGCGTCGACAAGAGGACATTATCGTAGGTCTTGATATCGGAACGACCAAGATCTGTGCGGTTGTCGGAGAAGTAACCGGGTCGGATATCAATATCATCGGTATTGGAACTCATCCGTCTATCGGCTTGCGCAAAGGGGTGGTGATCAACATCGAATCCACCGTCGATTCAATAAAAAAAGCCGTGGAAGAGGCGGAACTGATGGCAGGCTGCGAAATTTCATCGGTGTGTGCCGGCATTGCCGGCGGACACATCACCGGTTTCAACAGTCGAGGCATTGTGGCCATTAAAGGCACGGAGATCACGGAGAACGATGTCGAGCGGGTAATCGATGCCGCCCGGGCCGTGGCGATCCCCATGGATCGGGAAGTCATCCATGTCCTGCCCCAGGAATTTATGGTTGATGATGAATCGGGAATTCAAAATCCGGTAGGGATGGCCGGGGTGCGGTTGGAAGCGAAAATTCACATTGTCACCGGTGCGGTTGCTTCAGCCCATAATATCGTTAAATGCGCCAACCGGTCCGGTCTCGATGTTTCGGATATCGTCCTGGAATCCCTGGCATCCGGTGAAGCGGTATTGACCGATGAAGAAAAGCAGCTGGGAACGGCCCTGCTGGATCTTGGCGGCGGCACCACCGACCTGGCGGTGTTCGCGGGGAAAAACATCAAGCACACCTTTGTGCTGGCATTGGGCGGCAACAACCTGACTAACGATATCTCGGTCGGTCTGCGGGCCTCCCAGGCTGAAGCCGAAAAAATAAAAAAGAAATACGGCACCTGCCTGGCCCGTGCCATCAGCAGCGACGAAAGCATCGAAGTCTCCGGCATGGGGGGGCGGGAGCCCCGCAAGCTGCCCCGCCAAATTCTGGGAGAGATTCTTGAGCCCCGATTGGAGGAAATCTTCGAGTTGATTTACCGTGAGCTGTACCGGGCCCGTATGGAAAATGCGATCCCATCCGGGATTGTCTTGACGGGCGGAACCTCCCTGCTCGAGGGTGTATCGGAGGTGGCTGAATCGGTTTTCAAGCTGCCGGCCCGCATCGGCAAACCCCAGGGAATCAAGGGCCTTGTGGATGTGGTGAACAATCCCATGTATGCCACCGGTGTGGGCCTGGTCCTATTTGGTGCGCGCAATCAGGATGCCAAAAAATTCAGGATCCGGGATAAAAATATTTTCAACCGGGTAATGGCCCGTATGAAGAAGTGGTTCAGCGAAGTGGTCTAAATTTCAGAAGACAGATGTCAGAGGACAGATGTCAGAAGAAAGAGGACTGAGGACTGAGGACTGAGGAAGGAAGACAGAAGACAGAAGACGGAGGGCAGAGGACAGTTTAAAGGTAAAATGATGGGTTGGAAATCGGACTAGAGTATAGGCTCAACAATAACGAATAGCCAATACCCAATACCTATTACCCGATACCCAATATCTAATACCCAATACCTAATACCAATACCTATTACCCATTACCCAATACCAATTACATATAACCAACAACGAATGACGAATAACCAATAACGAATAACCAATAACGAATAACCAATAACGAATAACCAATAACTAAATCCGGTAGGAGGGCAAACATGTTTACCTATGTTGACAAGGAAAAATCAGCGAAAATCAAGGTTATCGGAGTGGGAGGTGCCGGCGGGAACGCCATCAACAACATGATTTCATCCAATCTCCAGGGAGTCAAATTCATTGCGGCCAATTCGGATGCCCAGGCCCTTGAAATTTCCAAGGCCCCGGTTCGCATTCAGCTGGGCGAGGCAATTACCGAAGGGCTGGGTGCCGGAGCGAATCCCCTGGTTGGGCGGGATGCGGCCCTGGAAAATGAAGATGAAATCCGGCAGGCCCTGGCCGACAGCCACATGGTCTTTATTACGGCCGGCTTTGGCGGCGGCACCGGCAGTGGTGCGGCGCCGGTCATCGCTGAAATCAGCAAAGATCTTGGCGCCTTGACGGTCGCCGTCGTGACCAGGCCATTTTCATTTGAAGGCAAGAAGCGGTCCAAGGTGGCGGAAGAAGGCATCGAAACCTTGAAAAAAGTAGTCGACACGGCTATCACGATTCCCAACGACCGGCTGCGCGGTCTGGCATCCAAAAAAGCGACCCTGATGGAAATGTTTGTCAAGGCCGATGAGATCCTGCTGCATTCGGTCAAAGGCATCACTGACCTGATCATGATGCCGGGCGTGGTCAATCTGGACTTTGCCGATGTCAGGACCACCATGTCCAAAGCCGGGATGGCCCTGATGGGAATCGGCATCTCGACCGGCGAGAACCGCGCCGTGGAAGCCGCCGAAAAGGCAATATCGCATCCGTTGCTGGAAGACATCCCCATCAATGGCGCCAAGGGGGTTTTGATGAACATCACGGCCACCAGCGATATGGAATTCGAAGAGGTCGCCGAAGCATCCGAATTCATTCACAGCGAAGTGGGCGAAGAAGCCGAAATCTTCTGGGGCACCTCCGTCGACGATAGCCTGGGCGACGAAATGCGGGTGACGGTAATTGCCACCGGAATCGGCCAGGAACCCGCTGAAACCGAAGAAGAGATTGTACAGCCGCTGCGCGGCGTGATCAGGGATATCACGCCGGAAGATAATATTATCGATTACGATGAGCCGACTTTCATGCGCCAGAAAAAAGCGGTGGGTGAGTCTTCCGGCGCCTACTACCGGGGCAACAGCGGTGTCATCATCGACGACACTGAGTTGGATGTGCCCACCTTTCTGAGAAGAAAGGCTGATTAAAACGTCCGTTGTCCGTTGTCAGTTGTCAGTTGTTTGAAGGGTGCACCACAAGTGAACGATAATTCCGCTGAGCGGGAAGCCTCAGGAAGCCCTCCGGAAAAGGGCAAGACCACTAGTGCAATGATTTAAATCCGAAATCCGAAGCACGAAGCACGAGACAAATTCGAATGACATAAATCTCAATGACCAAAACAACTTTCGTTCCAATACGCAAAATAGCGTTTGCGCGTTGGTCAATTGGATGAACTGCTCTCATCGTCTTGTTTTGGCCGTTTTGAACATTTGGACATTCGAATTTAATATTTGTTTCGGATTTCGAAATTCGGGTTTCGTATTTTTTTTTCCAGCTCGTTTGATTCTCACCGGATCGGTAGAGGCTTTTCGGGGCCGCCATCGGAAGTGGTGGTTTGATGCCGCAATTATGTGAGAATGCCGGATCTTTGAGCGCAGCGCTAGGGCGGATCCTTATTTTGGCGGTTGACTTTGTCCAAAACAGCACCACTATTTTATTCAGCGACAATCTGTTTTGCACACAATCGATCCGCCTGCGGCGGAACAACGGACTACCGAAAACATGCCGCGCAATGCAAACAAATTGCCCCCACCGGATATCCGCTCCGAAATCGGAACCATCCGCAAGTCCTGGCGCGCAAGCGTCAGGATTGCCCTGGTTTATCCCAATCGCTACCACGTGGGCATGTCCAATCTCGGGTTCCAGACCCTGTACCGGCTTTTCAACAGCTACGCGCAGGTGGTCTGCGAAAGGGCCTTTTTGCCGGAAGACAAATCGCCGCAACCCGGCCGGCTGAAAACCCTGGAATCCGGCCAACCCATTGCTGCGGCCGACATCGTGGCCTTTTCCCTATCCTTTGAAAATGACTACCCCCATCTGCTGGCCATTTTAGACCAAGCCGGCATCCCATTGCAAGCCGGCGCCCGCAGCGAAAACCAGCCGTTGATCATCGCCGGCGGTGTGGCCAGCTTTTTAAACCCGGAGCCTATCGCCGCTTTTATCGACTGTTTTCTGATCGGCGAAGCCGAGGGCATCCTGCCGCAGTTTTTTGAGGTCTTTGATTCCAATGCGGGGAAACAGGATCTCTTGAAAGCATTGGCACGCCAGGTGCCGGGGGCCTATGTGCCGGCATTCTACCGGACCCACTACCAAAATGACGGCACCATTGAAAGCGTCGAACCCCTGGAAGATGTCCCCCCCATAATAGAGCGTGTCTTCATGGATGATCTGGCTCAAGAACCCACCTGCAGCACGGTCATAACGCCCCACACCACCTTTGGCGATACCTTTTTGATTGAAACCGGGCGTGGATGCCCCCACGGCTGCCGATTCTGCAGTGCCGGATATATATACCGGCCACCCAGATTTCGCCCCATCGCGCTGCTTGAGGAATCCATAAAGCAGGGTGCCGAATTGACCGATCGCATCGGCCTCGTCGGGGCCGCGGTATCCGACCTGCCTGAAATTGAGCATTTGTGCGAAACATTCAAGGATGAGGAAATTCGAATTTCATTCAGCTCACTGCGCGCCGACCGGTTAAGCGACAGCCTATTGGGGGCTTTAACTCAAAGCAACGTTAAAACGGCAACCATCGCGCCGGAGGTCGGCTCCCAGCGTATGCGTCAGGTGATCAACAAGGGGCTTGCTGAAGATGATATTCTAGATGCCGCCACCAGCCTGGTGGCAAACGGCATACCCAATTTGAAGCTCTATTTTATGGTCGGCCTGCCGACCGAAACCGAGGCGGACGTCGACAGTATTATCAGTCTGGTCAAACGGATCAAACACTGTTTTCTGGCCTCCAGCCGAGCGCGCTGGCACATCGGGACGATTACCGTCAGCCTCAATTCATTTGTACCCAAACCGTTTACCCCCTTTCAGTGGGTGGCCATGGACGAGGTTGGCCTGCTGAAACGAAAGATCAAAAAAATCAAAAATGGCTTGCGGAAAGTCGCCAATGTCAGGATAAATTCGGATGTCCCCCGTTGGGCCTTTATCCAGGCCTTGTTGTCACGCGGGGATCGCAGGGTTGCCGATGTTCTGGCAACGGCCCATGCCAATAACGGCAACTGGGCCCAGACGCTTAAAAAAGTGCCGGTAAACCCGAGCTTTTATGTCCACCGGGAGCGTGAACTGGATGAGCGTCTTCCCTGGGATTTCATCGACCACGGCATCAAAAAATCCTATCTCAAAAAGGAATACCAGCGGGCCCGGCAAGCCCGCACAACCCCCGACTGCCAAGTAGACACCTGCCGCATGTGCGGGGTCTGCTGAATAATGTTGATTATGTTGATTATGTTGATTGAGTTGATTGAGTTGATTGCGGATTGATTCGATTGCGGATTGAATCGATTGCGGATATCGGATTTCGGATTGCGGATTGATGGAATCGCTACGCTTTATCTATTTCGAGCCTATCTACATTTTTAAGGTTAGTGTGACCGTATCTGTCACACCCATGGTGTAAGATCTCCTTAAAAGAACAAACGAAAGGAGATCTTATGAATATCGATCAATTAAGACAACAGTTTCCG
>Ga0209367_1001224_pt1 | contig 30808 bp, 24 predicted proteins | sample WorMetLIZISLAND2_FD_187412 | JGI IMG/M metagenome (GOLD analysis project Ga0209367, IMG submission 187412) | Marine gutless worms symbiont microbial communities from Max Planck institute for Marine Microbiology, Germany - Olavius geniculatus... ...
GAAAGGGGGAGTTATGACCGGGGGGAAGAATGACCGGGGGGAATCGTGACCGGGGGGAAGAATGTCCGGGGAGAAGAATGTCCGGCATTCTATACGCTCAGTGCGCTATAGCTCTACGCTGTACATTCGTTGCAAACTCGCTATAGTTTCTCCAAAATATAGATAAAAGCTTATAGGCGCACAACGACGCATAACTAATTTTTTTGTGCGTCTCGCGCGTTCTGCATGCGTGCACCTGGTGTGACCGGGGCTTTACCGGAAGTCAAAAACTTCACGAAAATGACGCATAGCTATAGCATGATTACGTACTGCTTGTGTGATAGCAAAAGTGCTCCATAAAACATATTGCCCGTCAGTGGAAAAAGGCAATTTGAACCCGCAAAAAAATTAGAATGGGTAGGATTATGAATGATCTCAGCGCGGGATTTTTTCTTGCGCCCTTTCCAATAAAATTGGGTTATTTGTTCTGTCATTACGCAAATCACCAGCCAGCCGCTGCCGCTGAGCTCTTAAGACCTTTTTATAACTGTTTATGCGTAGTTAAGAGCATCAGTTGATGGCTCGGCTTTGGAATGAATGCTGGCACGTCGGCAGACAGACAGTCCGACAGGCGGACAGACGGACATGACATGTATTCAGCTGGCGAGTTGCTAATGTGAGTTGTGGAGCCGACGTCATGTGACGTCATGTCTCCAGTGACCAAGTGCGCACATGCGCTCAGCTCGACATCGATTCGAGGAGGATTTGTATCGCGTGTGACGAGATGGGGATTACGTTTCTCGTGATCGTGTTTGGCGATTTGGGAGCTTTAGTTCTGTGGCTGGCAGCACTGCTGCGTGCACTGCAGAATCTATAGCATTACGTCAAAGTCTAAACGCCACTGTTTCGATTTTTTCGTGGACTTGTTTCGCAACTGAAATATTTCTTATAGTGTGAATCGTGAAATATGTTGGTTCAGTGCATGGATGTATAAAAAACATTTTAATGTTGTTTTATAAAAGTTTAAAAATATGTTTTTTATGTTTTTTTTTATTTTTCTAAATGTTTTTAAAAATATTTTTTATGGTTTTAATTTTTGTGTGCTTTCTGATGTCGTGTTTTTTGTTCTTATTAAAACAGAAACGTACAAAATTACAAATATGATTTATTTTTATGGGCAAATTGCGTTCAGCTGTTTTTGATCTGTACGTTCAGTACATTCCGGTTTTTAATTTTTACAAATGGTAGGTTTTTGTTTCTAATTATCCGAGTTAGGCCTAAATATTTTTGCGTGTATAATAGCAAAAAAGTTTGCAAATCAATGTTTTTAACATTTATGGTTCAGTGTCGACATATTGTACGGCTGTCCGCCGAGAACTGCGCAACGTTAACCCTAATATCTAATCTTTTCAACTAAGAATGGCATTTTCCGAACTAAACACGTTTTGCAGTTTACTCAATGTTGAAGTGACTGATTTTGCTATTTATTATGTCGCTATTTTAATAACTAATCGCGTGTCAAAATTTACGAAATGTTTTTATATAATACTACTGTGTTGTGCTATTTTTGCAAAAATTAAACTTTATTTTATGCGTCATTTAGCATTACTTCACGTTGTCTCGCGACGTCGACCCCTGCTATTTGGTGCCTCGTCAGTCGTCAGGTCTCGCAATTTCATTCGTCCCGGCCGGATGGACAGGTAGAACTGGGGCCTATTAAGATGACTGCACAAAAGGGAAATGTTTTAAATGTCGCCGGCCGAGTATGAAGCATAGATGTTTAAAACATTTTAAAAATGTTTTTTATATAAAAGTTTAAAAAAACATGTTTTTAATCTTTTTTAAGAAACAAAATTTTAGATGTTTTTTTAAAATTTTTATGTTTTTAATTTTTTAATGTTTCCAATGTTTTTGTTCTATTTTTAATGTCGCGTTTTTGTTTTTATTAAAAATAAACATACAAAAATTACAAATATGATGCATTTCTCACGGGCAAATTGGATTTAGTCCTGTTTGTGATCTGTACCATAATCACGGTTACATAATAGATTTCAGTACATTACGGTCTTCAGTCTTCACAAATCGAAAGTTTTTGTTTTTAACATGTTATTGTGCCGAATATGGTTCAATGTTTTTATGTATGTTTTTTGCATGCTTTTTTATAAAAGTGAAAAAACGTGTTTTTATGTTTTTTTTGCAAATTAATGTTTGTAACATCTACGGTATAAAGGTGCATACGGAGCGACATAAATGAAATTAAATGTAATAAAATAAACTAAAATAAATCAAAATAAAATAAAAGTTTGAGCGCGTGGCTTTTATTTCATTTTATTTCATTCTGGTTTATTCCATTTCTCTCGCTCTGTACGCATCTGAACGCTGCAGACAAATCGTACGTCGTCTGCCTTCACAGCTTATTGTACATTATTTTGCACAATTTCACCAGAAAATCGAACCGAATGGAGTTTAGTATTACTCGTGCTATACGTTCGACACAGTCATTAGCGTCTCTATCGGTCATCCATCGAGCTTTCAGCGTCACGAGTAGCTCCGCTGTTTATATTAGCGACGCGGGTGGGTGCATTAGCCATTGTTCACGCCAGCGTTTACACAAATGCGCCGCATGCGACAAAAATACGTACGGAACGGGGTGTCCGGACAAAACCCTCCCTCGGACACAACCCCTAGGACTAAACCCCCTTCTTCTACGGGGGGTAGGACGAAACTCCCCCCTAGGGAGGGGGGTTCTGTCCTAGTCTGTGTCAAGGGGGGGGTCCGTCCTACTACGGCGAAAGAGAGGGGTTCGTCTTAGGGGGTTATGTCCGGGGGGGAGGTTCGGTTCTACTTTCATGGAACGCAGCATGCAGAGCTGTTTTATAGAACATTATTTTATACTCTGGCAATATAACGAGACTCCCGTCGTGTTGATTTTAGCTCCGGTGGTTTTAAACAGTATATCAGTATATCATCCAGGCCCGTCGAGAGAGTGGGGTAAAGGGGGTGTAAGTTACCCCGGGCCCCGCGACGTTTGGGGGCCCGCTGTTGCTGAAAAAATACAAAGTACACCAGAATGCGTTATTTAGAAAATCAAAAATTTTCTCTCCAGAAAGACCCCTCGAGAATGTTTCTACGGGGCCGCACTGGCTCTCGACGGGCTTGATATCATCTACAAAACACAGTTGCACGAAATCAGTCAAATTTACGGCCACTGTGTGCATAATAAAGACGCGTACAGAGCGATGTAACTGAACTGAGCTGACATGGTTTAGTTCTTGACGAACTAACCAATAGGCAAGCAGTAATGCATTACAGTCGGCACCGTCTAACGGCGTCGGCGACTATGTGACTACGCGCACGCACGCGTCAACCAATGACAATAGGCTCGGCCTGCTAGTCAAAAACTAAACCGTGTCAGTTCAGTTCAGTCACGTCGTTCTGTACGCGTCTGTATACGCCATGAAAACGTGGCTGGAATTTGTGGCGCTTAAAGGACTCGGCTCTTTATCCGTTTAATGGTGTCGTACTGTCGAAGCGAACGGACTGCGCGATGTTCTGATTTACGTTTACAATCGCGCTTCCGTGTGACGTCACACGTTAATTACTGGTTATGTGAAAATTGGAAATTCGAGTTTGCTGCGTAGTGATCCCGCCATTGCCAGGTCTGAAACGATATTTGGCCATCTGGATGATGCAAACGCAGTATAGACGCAGACAGTATCTGGGGACCAGCTACAGTATCAGGTAGGGTCGTGACATTTACCGGAACGGACGCTGTCCGGACGGATTACATAACGCAGACGTTATTAATACTGGCGATACGTCACGCTATGATAGCGATATGATGTATAGGCACTGGCGAAACGCGTCCACGAAATTATTGTCTGCGCTTGCAAAATTAAATATAAACATCAACCAACAGTTCGACGTTTTGCCGGCGTTGTTTGGGTCTGTGGTCAAATTTGGGGTCATCGTTTGGACTCTCTCTCTCTCTCCATGTCTGACTGCCTGCCCCATATGCATTCGCCATGGTGGTAAAAATTTTTCGCATACTGTTTAAAACTGTCCGGGACCTCATTCCTATCCAAGTACGAGCAAGATAACTTTTTAGTTTTTACTGAGGCAAAACTTTATTTAATATGCAGCACGTCGTCAATATCGGGCGATGCTCATTTCGGACTGTTTTTTTTGTCTTTTTGGCCATTCTTACGTAATTTGTAAGCGAAGTCATTGCGTCTTGTTGCTGATGTTTGGCGTATTTTAAACACGTGATTTGCGACGTCACTCGGCCGATCGCCGCTAAACTTAGTCACGTGCACCATTCCCTAACGCGTTGCGAGATAAGAAAGTTAAAAATTCGGCGCGTTTTTGGACAACTTAAAACTGCGATCGAGAATATTCCCGGAAGGGAACACGGCATCGACCATCGGTAAACGGTCTAGCAAACTACAACCTTGCCCTCGTACGATGACATCATACGGTCAGTTTTTGTATACAAAACGACGAAAAAAGGACCGAAGTTTGGCCAGCCTGCGAGCCATATAGGGTGACCATTACATTGCTAAGTGCACCGTTTAATTTATCTTCATTTTTACGTTTACGTGCAGCTTCGTTGCCACCGCTGTGAAATTTTTACCAGCAAGTTGCGCTCCACCATAGCACCGTTGTTGTCTTGTCCGTCGATCGTTCGTGGCTCGCACGTTCAGGGCCGAAACGGGCACGGGACGAAGCGACCGGAAGCGACGTCGGCGCGGCGGCGGCCGTTAATTAGATTGACCGATTTATCATTCATTCATACGTGGTAACACGGGCCCATCTGCGCCCCTACCGTGTACTCTCTGTCTGCCCCCCTCCTCCCGCCAGACACTACTAGGAATCCGGAAATGTTTATTTTATGCTCTGCTCTCTTTAAGCGACGCGTACACAGCGACATAACTGAACTGAACTAAACTGGCCAATGGGCGAGGAGTAGTCTAACGCATTACTGCCCGCCCATTGTTTAGTCCAGTTCAGTTAGTCAGTTTTTAATTTGTGTTACATATTTTATGTTCAGAAATCGTTTACAGCGCACAAGTTGAGACTTGAAAAGTTTTAGTGGCGAAGTAATTATAAAGTAAGTAAGTAAGTAATTTTTGTAACGCGTTAACTGCGTTAACTTTAGCTGTAAGGAATTCAAACGCGCTCGGTGGATAAAATGTCCGAGATGACGTGTAATGGCCATCTCACACCTACGACGCCGAAGCAACTCAACTCAGTTGTTGAGTTCAGTCGCTTCGGCGTCGTGGATGTGAATCGGCCATAAAAGTGGAGAGAGTGCGCGCGTGTGCTGCATTTAAAATACTTGTAATCTGGGAAAGTTTTCCAAGAAATAGACCGGCATGTTTAAAAGCACGGCTTATGGGGGTAAGGTCGAGCGCCGAAGGGGGTGGGTGTAAATTGTGTTTGATATTTTAAGGTCAATATGGCGTAATTTCGTGGACTCTTGGTGCTAAATTTTGCTTTTTTTCTATAACCAAAACAGTATTGAAATACGCCAGGAATGCACATGGATTGCCGTGGAGATTGACATGCATGCGATATTCATGGGCGTCAATCCCCTTAAGTTCTTCGAGCAAGTTCCTTCCCCCTAACTCAAGGTGAGGTGCCTCAGGCGCCGTGAATGAGGCGTCGCATATAGCCGTATATAGGCGACGTATATAGACTGATAGATTAAGCTTTCCCAGCGGAGTTCGGGGCGGAGCCCGGACGAAAAACAAATTTGGTGAATTCTAAGCGTTATATAGAACACATCTGCTTGCAAGATAGCGTAAATGTAGTAGAAATGCAAAATAATAATATTCAACTTTTTCCCTAATTTCTCAAAAATCTTCACATTTGCTTTAACGTTTAAATGGTGTAGACTTCCATGATGGCATTATTTATATTGTTTATTGTTACTTACTGCTACACAGGGGTAGCCAGAATTTGGAGTCACAAAAGACGAACTGACCTCCAATGGCCAAAAATTGAAGCCGAAAGCTGAAAGCAGAGGTAGACTTCTTGGGGAAGGGATGGTTGTCGGTGCGCAGTCCCGGAAGCGAGCGTTTTTAAGCATGAAAACCCCCTAAAATGCATATATTGAGTATAAATTTCATTAGTTTTACTTTACAAATTTATAACACACTGCATATGCATGGCAGAAAAGGGCGACTTTTAACATTGTGGGGGCATGGCCTTTTTGCCCCCCCCTAAATCCGCCTATGATGCACAGCCGGAACCTAGTCCGGTCAGTGACATCTAGCCAGTACACGTAAAACATGGCGCCGGAAATGGGTCGACCAGTCTTCGGTTGTATTTTCCTCAGTTTGACAGGACTCTCGCAGCTGCGTTGAGAACACATTGTCTCAAAAACCTCACCCTTTTTGTTTTCGTGATATCTTAGTCAGATTCCGTGCGGTTTTGCTAATATTTGACAAACTTAGTTTAGAAAATGTGAAAGAAAGGCATATACACGAATTATTCACATTTGTGTATGTTTGTACTGTACCTTGTAAAAACTAGCGGCGCATCGAAACGTACATTGAGACGTCGGTCGCTTTTCGTTCGTCTTGTCACTGAACTGTCTTGCAACTTCTTTAACGAGAAATCTGAGCTAATGCTCATGAGAGGCGCGAGAGCTTATAGCAGTTTCTGTTCGCAGGTTGTCTTGGTCTGTGTCATCCATTTTGTCGCAATTCACGCTTCTGCAGGCGAAAATCGCAAAAAATGCTACAAAAACCTTATTGTTGCGGTTCAAGGTCATTTGAAGTCATCGATGTTGATACGACTAACAAATCATTTTACCAGTGCTTGTTATGATGAGCAGCATGTTTGTACCTATCTGCAAGCGTTTTCACGCTAAACAAGCCGATATCGGAAAAATAACCATTTTTGGGTGTACCCCTTTTGAAAATTTTGTGCGCAGGCCTCGTTGAACGTAGGAGATCAGGACAAAAGCTGCTAGAATCTGCATTCAATAATAAAAATATTATACGCAGGTTGTTTTGGTCAATTTCCAATTGTTTCGACGCAATTCACTGTTGAAATATGTGTCACAGCCCGACCAACCAATGACCAATGGGCTAGCCCTGCTTGCTTATCTGTCAATTTGTCAAAAACCAAACCGTGGCAGTTCAGTTCAATCACGTCGCTCTGTACGCGCCTTATACCCCGTTTACACGATGAAGCTAGCTCGACGAGCTGGCTCTAGTTAGCTGAACGAGCCAGCGCGATGTTTGCTTGATCGTGTAAACGGGGTATTAACGGAACAAGTGCGCGCTGCAGTCACGCTGCTGCAGCAACCGCCGCGGGCTGCATGATGCCAGCCATAGTGAATATTGGACGAAATCTCGTTTTCTTTCTCGCACGTACGCGATTGACCTCGTTTGTTGCCCCACATCTCCGCTCCGCTCCGCCAGCTTGGTGCGTGTCCAAGTCGATCCGCTATTCCGACTGGAAGCGGTCGAAGCGCTCAACCCGCCGCCGATAAAAATGCTGTCGCCGATTCACAAATTATCCCGATACATATCGCCATCGAACTTTCAACTGGCTGCTTTTTGGGCCACTCTACGCCTCTTCCTAAAATGTCGTTAAAGTTCGCTCGTAATTTGCTGAGATACACCGTTAGGTGCATGTCAACTTACGTCGTATATTCTAATAAAAAAGAAAGCTAAAAATTGTCAGGTGTTACCAGAAGAATTCTAATGGCCACAACTTTTTTGTCTTAGGCGTTTAAAATTGCGTCAAAATCTGTTCACATTTTCAGACTCGGTTTATGATCGAGCAGGCAAAAATCGACTCACCCCAACCAGAAATATATCCGTCGCTTCGCTTCGACGGATCTAATGAAATTAGAAACATTACCGTATTATTGTAATATTTTAATGAAGGTTTTGCTGTAAGTAGTTTCTGTCAGATTGTTATGTTAAATGCTCTAATTGAATATCTAGAATATTTATAAAATTTAAAGCCGTTCCTTCAGCCTCCCTCCTCCCGAGGCTGTTCGATCCATCGCCCACTTGTCGTGACGTCCTCTCTGTCGATACGATCAGTTATCGTCCATCGATCTAAAAATGAGGCTCTGTGTGTGTCACGTGACCCGGAAATCAAACGGATTCGCGATAAGCCGCCGAATGCCGATCAAATTAATATTCGTTTTCCGGTCGACGTATTCGGCTGCCAAATTTCGCCGAATTTCTGCTAACCGCTAAAGTGCACATCCGCCGTCTTAGTGACGCAAAATGGCGTGACTGATTGTAACAAGTACCGTATATAACAAGGTAAATATTCCGTTCACGTAATAACTAGACGTCCGTCTATCAGTCATTTTTTCCGGTTAGTTTGACGCTTTCTTTCTATAACCATTGCTGGTTCTCAATACTGTAGCACTGTAGACTTCTTTTCCGTGCGATGCACAGAGTTGAAAGCGTTTTATGTGTTATGTGGCTGTTTGTGCGCCTGTTTGCCTGTCTGTTTTAATAGCAAAATATGTTTAAAAGTTGCGAAAGGGTTAATTGTTTTCACACCAAGTCGTACGAATAAACTCTGCCCAAAGGTTATGCTGGCAACAAAACGAAGAAATGGAGCTTGCACATAAGTCTGTAGTGCTGCTAATGCATCTGTAATGGTTGTCAGAAAATAATGTGATGTGATAAATACTTACTGACGCAAAACATCCGCAAGGAATACGGGTTGCCGTTGTCGCATTAGCTTGCTTCCGCAAGATTTCGCAATGCTGTCAACCTACCGCCGAATGGTTTTTTTTTGAAGTCAAAAATAACACATTTCACGGAACAAAACACGCAAAAAGGCGTACACACAAAAACGCATAAAGCAAAAAGACGACGAAGTAAATTTGCATCTCAAGTGTGCAACTTATCGTTAAGAAAAAAAGCTGACAACCTTTAGTTTTTATAATCTTAAAAACTATAGTCGATTAAGTCACGAAAAGCTATGTCCGTCTTTCTACATGCTTTTGCCGTTTTTCCGGTGAAGACGAATAAAGATTAGTTTTTTGTCGTGTGTCCGGTGTTTGCTTTTCATCTCAAGAATTAAGATGGATCAAATGCGTTATAGCGGACGGGCTCAGAGCTCTGTCCGGGGTCGACAAATAGACAAAAGTTTATAAATTTTTTTGCGAAATCTTCAGATTACTGTCATAGTTAGGTGCGGAACAATAGGTTTATAAACATGTTTCAAACGTTTTGCAAAGTTTCGGGTTTTATTATGGATGCAATTACGTCGAAAACATTAGCAATTTGGCATAGGTTTATGTCAATGTTTCATCAAAGTTTTTTTAGTAATTTTGACTAATTATTGCCGCTTATTTGTCCGTTCCCTTGTTTATCTATCTGTAAGATTACTTTTAAATTATCAACGCAATTTGATGATTTTTGCAATGACTAAAGAAAAATCCGACAAAATTTTGTGGTGATCAGGGTTACGATTCGGGTTCAGAAATTTAAAAAAATTATTCGTTGATTGGCAACAATACTCTACTATTATTCAACAAACAGAGCACATGTAAGCTTATGCCAAAGTTTTTTTGTGACAATATCGAATTCTCAACTGAAAAAACTAAAACAGACTTCTCGGCGGAGGTTTACTTTTTCCGAGAGCCTCTAAGCATTTTTCTACTGTTCAAACCAATTCCCCGTTGGTCACACCGTTGCAGTCTCGTCTAAAAGCCGTATAGAGTGGCAGTAAATCCGAATATCGAATAGAATAGCATTAATATCTATTCGCAGTGTGATACCGATGTTTCACTGCATTCCCGTGTGATTCATTTACTGTAAGCCACCCTCCCGGTTGTGTATAGTTTCATCTAATATTGATCAAGTTTCACGTACGATAATCTTTCACTCACTCGCTTGGTCATTGTAAATTTGCAACACAACGATAGCCGGTCGCAAAAAGATTTAACCACACCTTAAATGGGTTGCTACACTACCTAGTAAATTTCAATATTCAAAAGTTGGCCATAGTAAATAGGCCTATCGTAACTCATGAGATTATATGATTATGCTGTAGGCTATAATAGTGTACGTGACTCATTAGAGACATGTTACTGGCTGATAGCAACATTGGCAAGGCGGCGTTTAGTCGAATTACGGGAAAAAACAATTTTGCAAATGCATTATCACCACAAACAAAAAATACAATGCTGCCATCTTAAAAACGCTATGTAAGATTCTAAACTTTTAGTACAAAAATGTAGCATTTTTCTTAGTTTAATTGTTTTTAAATTTAATTCGGTTTTGGTACGTGAATATTTTTTTTGTTGTTGGGCCTCGGCACCTGTTTTCCTTGGTGTCCATTTAAGTTTTAGCATTCTTGCTATATTTTTTTTACTTTTGCTGTAATTTCATGTTACAGCCTACATGCTTTTATGTTAATAATTACTCGAATAAGCAATTGATTTAATTTACTTGACTAAAAGTGCTTAAGAGATTAATGTTTGCGCAGAGCATTTTAAAGAATTTTTCTGGACTCCACAAAAGGTGATAAAATGGGGATTTTTTAACGCAGGTTCAGATGTTGGAAAGCCATTTTGTCGGCATTTGTACAACGTATCTATCTGATTAGTTCATAAAAAGTACATTGAAATTTTATCTTTATCCAACCAAAATTGCAAGCGTTGGAAGTCTACGTTTTTTTTTAAATTTGGCTTTGCATATTTTTCTGTTTGGGCTGCATGTTTTTTTTAATTTTAAACGCACGTTTGCTGTATTTTGTCGTAAACAGAAGGCCTGTACTGGACCAACTACTGGCAGCGCTACAGACATCTGCCGTCTGACAACGACGACACCTACGACGACTACAACGACAACTACTATAACTATGACTACGACTACGATGCGGACGAACAGATCGTCGTGCGACCGAGCTTTCTACAGACCAGACGTAACGTCAGCGTGCATCGCGGAGACACGGCCAGACTCTGCTGTCAAGTGCAGGATCTCGGCTCGAAAACGGTATTTTTATACTTATTTTTTTATTGTATATAACATTATACATTGCAGCAAATAGTAACGTGACGGCTGGGCAACGAAGCGTAAACACTAACAATTATATCCCGTTTACACTATCAAGCTGGCTCGACGAGCTGGCTGTATGATAGCTGAACGAGTAGCTCGATGTTTGCTCGACGTTTGCTCGATGTTTGCTTGATCGTGTAAACGGGGTATTAGCCGGCATTAACAATACGCAGACAGCGACAAGACTGTTGACTTCTGTTAGTGACATAGGTAGATGGACAAATGGACATCTTTAAACGAATGACTGAAATGAAACTAGTAAGATCGCCAAGGAACTAAAACACAAACCGTATGCCATAATTATTAGAGATAGGCCCAGTGTGTAGCTTGTATGTTACTTAGAGGCGAACTCCACTCTGTGGTTTTGATATGCAGCTTGTTGCATGACTTGTAGTGGAGTTCGAGTTTTAAAAAAAGTCTTCAAAAACTGTTAGTAGTGTCACCGACTTTAAAAACCGTATGCCAACATCTGGTACATTCAACGAAGAAAAATTGAATCGATTAGCACCGTGACAGTTATACGAGCTAAGCGAACAATAGAGATCATATTATTTATGCACCCTGTAGATACAAAAACAGAACTAGAAAGCAGTCAGAGCCCGCACACCTCCGCCAAGGTAATGTTGTTCGCTAGGTGGCAGCACCATCTTTGGTTTTGCAGCGGTTTCCCTTATGCCGCATTTAAAGCAGTGGTAACGAAAATTACAAAGTGATCCAGAATCCAGGATTCCTTTCGGATCACCCCCAAAAATTGAATCACTAGTAGTTTGTGCCATGCCCGACATTCCCAGAAAATTTCAGAAAGATCCGTCCGTAACTTTTTGAGGTATTTTGCTAACAGACAGACAAACAAACAAACAAAGTCTGGCAAAAACATTACCTCTTTGGCGGAGGTAATTAAGAAGCCCATTCCAAATAGTTTGCATAAGCGGTACTGCAACACCAAATTAAGTCGCATTTTCCAGCAGATATACGCGCGTGGACTCTGTCAGTTTCTTTCAAAAGCTTTCTGAAGACAATTTCTATTTTATTGACTATTTATAGGCCTACTGTCTTGGCATGCACGTAACTTTGCGCCGTTGTAACTCAAAATTATAGGCCTCGACAGCGCTGAGTCTGTTAGTCTGACTCTATCGCTTGCCCGAATCAGAGTCTTGAGTTTTAGTCCTGACTAAGTCCAACTTACCGGCGGAATCGATTAGCCTACTATATAATCGGACAGTTTTCTTTGATGCGTTTTGCTGCATGGAACACAGAACACGTTGCAGGCTTCCGATCGCCGATAGTCGCAACCGTGTACAGGGTGTTAAAGGTCAGGGGGCATCTTCAGAACGGGCCGGAAAGGCCAATTTCGCGGCATCGACCTCTGGTGCATAAATTTGTCCCCTTGGAGTCTCGCCATCGCAAATCTGTCTGCACCGACCTCTCGGGCACTGGCACATAATCCGGTTGTTTGTTGCAAAATGCGGCGTCGGAGCCTGCGCACGTACTTGATAATGAATGCGCGTCCGCGTGCGAAATAGTTCCTCAGAGACTGGCCGCGGGTGAGAGAGGAGGCAAACGTCGGTTTCAGAGGCACCGCGGCGCGAAACATCTGTGATCCGCTGGTTCTAGAATGCCGGATTCACTAAAAATGAAAAATCCGCGTACCCCACTAGGCAGACATGTTGCCGACTCGACATGAAACTGTGGGCCATATGAAAGTAAACGAGAAATCTGAACTATTGCTTATGAGACTCGCGACATCATCAGTGTAAAGTAATTTGGACTCATTATTGTTCACTCTTGAAATATGCATAATAAGCCTGAAATCGCGAAAAGTTCACTAGAACATTCTATGACCTTTGGATTATGCAGTACGGTCAGCCCAGCGTAGCGACAGCTGGGCTTTTTGTTGTAAATTAGCAGCACTTGATTATTTCGCAAAAATGACGCAATGAAATTGCACCGCCCTGATAAAAGTCGCGGTCATTACCCGTTGACCTTACAACTTACGAAAATGGTGTCGCCAGTTCCTGTTTACTTGATAAGTAAGTAAGTAGTCTGCATTTGTAGCTCGCAATATGTCAAAACAAAAGTTCAAATCGATCAAGCTGGCTCGATGAGCTGGCTCTAGTTAACTGGACGAGCCACCCTGATGTTTGTTCGATGCTTGCTCGATCGTGTAAACGGGGTATAACGTTCATAATTATGTCTGCCCATCCGTTCGTCCATCTCTCTGTCTGACACAACCCTGTGTCGAACCAAGCCCAAGTGAGGTACAAACTTCGAGATTTCACCGTATGATAGCAGACAATTCCTATTTTTTGTAACAAAATCGCTAGATAAGAGGATTCCATTGAACGAAGGCGCCAAAAACAGGTAGGCCCTACCCCTACGAAATCGTTGTTTTACTGCTATTAACTCGTGTAGCGCAAAAACGATTGCAGACTTGCACCAGTTGCTCACGAGCTTTTCGGCGGTATCAAGATCGATGACTTTGAGCGACCTTGAATCCCGAAAAAAATTGCCAACGTACGACTTCCGGTCGCGGAAAGAAAGCGATTTACTAGAGTGACTGCATGCAGTCCCGTACACGGTACAATGACGCTGCTATATCGAACGCTACAATCAACGCTGGATACGATAGGGTAATACGACGCACGTTGGTGATGGCTGCAGGCAGGAACTGTGCATTTAAAATTGCGGCCAAACCGCTGCAGATAAAACGTGACTAGTATTGACAGTTATAGGAACTCGTCATCGTTTTATCTAACGGTACCATCGCCGACCCTCTACGACGTGCTGTTTAGCCACAATACATGCGTTACAAGCAGACGACAGTCAGACAGACAAACAGACAGGCAGACGACATATCGTATTCAAGACTCGACTTAGCGGTTGCCCCAAAACGGATTGCCCCAAATAAAATTAAGTGGATACGTTTTCGCAGTGCTTATGAAAAAGCCGACAAGCATAAAGTTGGGAGACATATTGACTCCCCACCCCCGCAACGTCACTAGTTTGAGTGATATTAAATATGATATCTGTATCGGTAAGGATTCGTTTCAGCGAGAGTTAATTATAGGAAGAAGAATACCCGGCTTACTGCAGCGGCGAGGCCGAGCGAATCCATTTACACAATTACACCGTTGCAATAATAGAAAGATTATACTTCGGCTCGCGGGGGCGGAAATAGTATTGAGTATTCAGTTTCAAGTCACGACTCTCGTTTACGACATCGTCAATTCGTAATCCGTCGGATCGAATTTTCCGCACGCGCCGACCGTCTTCCATTATCGATGATTCGAAAGAATCGGCTGCTGTAAAACGCCTGACAAATTAGCCAATCTTGCCGCCGATTTTACTGCTCATTAAGGCTGGGCTGCTCCGAGTAGTGTTCGAAATCGAAATACCGGTACTCGCTGACTTCTTGACACCGTTTAGTTCTGAGTAATTGTTTTCCTTTCGTGTGAATAGTCCTACTAGGAAACTGCAGCATGTGTGAATATAGTGATGTCACTTTGCTGTTTGCTCCGTAATAGTACACCATTGGCCATAAAAGTTTCGACACTTTTTGCAAACATTGGCAAATAGTAATAATAATAATAAATGTATTACAATAATAAAATACTAATATAAATTATTACTTAAAATGGCAGAAGAATGTAAGAACAAGATATTTTTGTTATGCAAATATTCACTGATTATCATTGTTGGAATACTAAATGCATAAAAATTATGCATACAGCAGTTGTAATAAAAAGTAACCCAAAACATAATAAGAACAACGGGAAATATCAGCAAACACGCGATTTGGACAAACGTGCTGCACATTTCGCACAACGCATTATAAAAAATGTGATATTTTCCTACAAGTTTATTATTTTTTTACCTAGAATAATTCTTCGTGATTTGACACTGTATATTATTGCCTTATTGCCGGAGCTAGCTGTAAGCAGCCAACCCATCTGTTAACGGAAGCCTCTGGCTTTAGTACATAGCTATTAATATTAGTTACCTTGGTTTCGCGCGAAGCCTATAAGCCTAATAATACTGTTAGAAGTATCGACTGATTAAAGGTAGTACACTGTACAATGTACATGATCATAGGTTTTACTTAGGCCTAATGAACAAAATATTGCTATGAGTGAACACATAGCGTTCATTTATAATTAACGGCTGATATATATATCCAGCCAACCACACTTATGGGTGCTAATATGTTTATTTTCACATTAGCTTCTTCGTTCAAGGACGCAAGTAAACAATTGATGATGCACGTGGTATATTTATCATGCAATCGTGCAAATAGGTCGCATTACAGTTCTTGTCGGTCTGTCTGTCTGTCTCTCCGTCTGTCCGTCCATCCGTACGAGACAAAACACGAAAACCGGTTATTGCTCTGCCCTGGGAAACGTTTACAGCCATTTTGTTTTTTGTTCATTTTATTCTATACAGGATGCAGCAAAAAAGTAACCACTAAAGTTTTTCGTCGTTTTTAGCAACCGTTTGAAACTTTAATTTGAAATTTTACAGGATTATTTACTGAAATGTTTGCATTTTACGCTTCTTTTATTTTTAAAAAATCTGTTTCTCTTTGTGTGTGTGCTTGTCTTGTTACAGTTTTAATTGTGTTTGTGGCTGCCCTTGAGGCGAAATAAAGATATCTATTACACCTACAAGATAAGCAAAATATGATTCTGTTGAAAAACGACGAAGTTATAGATTTTCTAACATGACCGCCTACGGATTTTTCAGCATTAAAATGTTCTAGCTAAAATACTATTTAACTTTCAAAAACCGGTTACAGCGAAAAACTTTAGGGGGTTAATTTTTGCTCACCCTGTAGACTATTCCAGGGCTGACGGACAGACGAACAGACGGACGGGCGAGACAAGTAATGTGGCCTATTAGGACGGCCGCATCAAAATATTATAGTAATTAGTATTACATTATCGTTAATACAATCGATACATGAAGAACTACTGTATATCTTTGTTTAAAAGAAAGCATAATTGTACACAATGTAACCTATACTAATTCTGACAGAAACTGCGTAAAAGATTACAACTCGACGTTCTAGCTGCGTATGCTTTCCCCCACTTTTTATCATACTTAACTTTTGACCTCTTGACCTGGTCGCTTCATCTTTGTCGCAAGAAACGCTGACGACAAACATTCGCCTTTCGTAAACTTCGCGGAAACATCGGACGTACGGACGGACGGACGGACGGATGACATGAAAACATAATGCGTCCGGTTTCGCATATACCGCGTTGGCGAGCTGGAGCAATATTTTAGGTGAAATAGTCCATCATTTACAACTTTCTGGAGCCAAAATGGCAACGGCGAACAAGCCGTAGCACGACCTGATTTTTCTCTAGTGACCTTGTTGTGGCTTGGAAGCGTTGGGCTATAGCTGTCAATAAAACGCTGGTGCGACGAACACTATGAATGTAAAAAAGTGAACATAATAAAAGCAACGCTGTGATTGGCTCCCCGAAAAAACCGTATGTTTTATGTATCGTGTTTTAGATAAATCGGTGCTTCTAACTTTCGTGATAAACTTTGGCTAATATGGACCAGTTATTTAGTAATTTTTTTCCAGGCGAATTGCCGATGAGCTAAAAACACTAGTCTTGTCCATGCACTTAACGTTAAATCTGTTGCTGCTCTGCGGTGCGAAATTTAAAAGTTTAGCTGTGCACTAAAATACCTCACTTAGACCTATTTAATACAACGTTGCGAGAATCGTTATGTATACGCTAAATATTCATAATGGATGTCGAATTTGTTAATTGCTCGTTATTGTGAAAGAATGATAAAAAAGTGATAGAAAACCAAGAGAAAAAAGAATATACCTTGCTTATTTTTCGGGAAGGGGAGGGGCAGTCATTCTTCCCTTCATCAGTCTTTTAATCAGAATCTTCGTTTTATGCGATGTCGCTGCAGGTCGTATGGCGACGTGAAGGGTCTGTTCATCCGCTAACTATCGGCTTGTTCATGATGAAGAAGTGAGCTGGTAGTGGAGTGTAGACATAAACAGCTGTGCGACAGTGTGAAACGTGAATGCCTTATAGAACATCGGCTTGTTCACAGTCGAGACAGTGCAGTGTAAGCATGAACAGCAGACTGTGTGAAGTGGAATGTGGACTATATCGGCTTGTTCACGTTCGTCAGTGACTCGCGGGTGTCGGTCAGCCACAACGACAGCAGCGACGCCTGGTGTTTGATGATCGTAAATGTCCACCACGCCGACGACGGCACGTACCAGTGTCAGATCAACAGCAAAGAAGACCAAACCAACTTTTACGACGTTCATCTGCACGTTATTAGTACGTGATATTTTTTAGCTTTTTGACGCGCTACAGCTATGCTGTAAAGCGCCTGTGGCACGGGTTGTCTTCTGCCTGTTTGTCTGTCGTCTGTGACAGATGTATTGTGGCTAAACGGCGCGAGACAGGGCCAAAGTTACTATTGATCACTAATAAAAAAAATCGCGTACGAGCTTTCAGATGAGATGAAAATTATGGACCTTGGATAAACTTAAAGAAAGTGTACAGGCTGTAGCGCGTCTTCCCTAGCGACAGCTGAGCATAGCCTAGTAATTGTTAACTATTGGTCATTTTTGTATAATTGGTTATTTTTGACCACCTCTAGAACCCTACTGAATATCGAGGTCCAGGGGTCAACGCTCCAGGTCCCACGTGATATTTGTATGTTTTTGCGTGCACGATAGGGTACTGCTTAAACCGGTTGATAACTATAGATTCAAGAAACGTCAACCGGTAGAGATTGCGCCACTTTAGTACCGCTCGCGGAAGCGACTGCGGTTACCGGCGGGCAGAACATAGCCTTCAGCAAGGCTTGGCGATCTTAAGTTTTAGTAATAATTGTTACCAGTGCTAAATAAGTCTGCGTCGTATGGTAGGCTTACTTCGTTACTGACTGATATCCTGTTTACACGATGAAGCTGGCTCGACGAGCTAGATCATCCAGCTAACGTGAAGATGGCTAACGAGCTTGATGATTGCTTGATCGTGTAAACGGGGTATGACTGGCTGTTTTTGCAGTGGGTTGGCCGTTGGTTACGGTCCATGTGACGGGTACGGAGACGGTCGTACGAGGGGCACAAATTCAACTGGTCTGCAAGGCTAGTCCGGGTGCTCGCCGGGTAACCGGTCGACCTCGATCCGTACTCTGGGTTAAAGACGGCCGGAGGTTGACATCCGAGGTGAGACCTAAAATTACCCAATGACTAGTGTCCCCCTCTCGTGAATGATGAGCTGTCGGAAAATTGTCGAAAAAAAAATCTTCTTCTCGTCGATAACGTTTCGCCCAAAACTGCGAGACCTATGGCTAAAATGCATGTTGGGAAAATTTGGTGCGAACTTGAAATTCTGAACTTCCATGATCTCTCCTGTTAAAAAATTTGCAGTGTTTGTCATAAAATTGCAACTTTCTGCATAGGCTTCTTTTTAGCCCACGACGTCGCTGCTGTCTATCTATATATGTCATGTAGGCCTATGAGCTTTTGACGCAATAACAAAGGAAAAAATAATTAAAAATTGTGTAAACATTTCACGTTTCCCATTGAGACCCAACCGGCGTGCCAAATTTAAGTCCAGAAGGCCAAAGGACGAGGATTAAGGTTATGTTATTGGATTAGGGCTGCGCAGTGCAGTGTATAGCAAAGCGGACGGTCGCATTATATGTCGACACTCGACCAACGTAATGTTAGTCCGTCCGTCCGTTTGTCTATTAAGTTGATGACATTGTGTTCTGGCCACATAACGTCGAGTTAGGCTACTCCAAAAGCAATTACACCAATAATTAGCTTAGGGCTTTCGCTCTGTCATCTGAGCCCAGCATTGGCGATACATGTACTGGTGCCGAATTTTGGACGAAATGCATAGCCCACAGCGTGATAAGCTGCTTACAGTACTGTATACCAGCCTCATTTTTATGGCTGAAAAGGGAAAAGGCTTACTAGCTAATTGTAACAGTTGATAGCGTCACTAGTGTTTGTCGGGCAGCCTACGTTTTTAGTTTACTCGATATCGTCTCCGTATATAAAGAGATGGGTTCACACGGTGGTAAAATTCAGCCGAAACAAAGTTACGCAACATGTTTGGCGTTCCAGCGCCTGAAATTGTCGTTCAACCATTTGAGGTTTACAGTTGAGTTTTGGACTATGCGAAATATCACAGCTTATTGCAAAAATGGTTTTGTTTTGATGGTCCACGCTGCATTTTTGGCCAAATGACTTTCGAGAAAATTATTACAACTATTGCCATAAAGGTCAGATTCTAAGGCACCAATGGACCAAATTTCATCTCGGCTAGTGCTCAGCCCAAGACTTTGCTGTGAGAGTTTGTAGCACTCTCCCAGGCCTTTTAGCTAAGGGGAGGGGAGGGAGCAAAGGAAAACAAAAGGGAGCGGAAGGAAGGAATAGTAGTAAAATGGACAAAAGGAGAAGGAAAAGGAGGGGAAGGGAGAAAATGTGGAGTCCCGCCGCTTACTTTTATATTTTTTTGTTCTGGAACGTTGTTACATCATTCTATGATCTATGCCTTTAACCTGCGTTTGACGCTGATGCTGTATGCTATGTGTAGGCCAGTGGTCGAATGACGGTGACGGAAAAGGTGGAATCCGGAGAGGTGGTAAGTGTATTGTCGATAGAACACAGTCAGGCGTCCGACTCGGGTGTCTACCAGTGTCGCAGCACATCCGACCGATCTGTCGCTACTCGCCGCGTCAACGTGCTCAACGGTATAACAACATCCGCGCTTCAAAGTTAGCTCGAGGCCTAGAAAAAATTTCATACTTTCGGTTTCCGTTCGTTCGTTAAAAAACCTGGATTTCTGAAATTTTTATTATATTTTCCTATATATTTGTGTATTTTTAAAGAACGTTTTTTAGAGTTTTGCTAAACAAATACTGTTTCGCTTGTAGTCTGTTCTGCTGCAGTAGGCTGGTTTTTATTTTAATTCTTGTACTGTTTAGTGTGTCAACTTGGTTTTATGAGTTGTTGTGCGATATTACGTGACATGTCGATGATATTAAAATAGAAAATTAAAACAAATCTGTCTCTGTGTGTCTTCATTTTTTCGTTGGCTGCAAACTGAAGCACAAACACTTTTAGGCCTTAACTTAAGCTATTAAACGCATGCAATCGTACCTTTTGCAAGCCCAACACTACAGTGTATGTCTGCGTCATCAACGACTTGCTGAGAAAAAAATTGCCCGTGTATAGGCTGAACGTTAGTTTAGGTAACACGACAGAAATTCGGTTTTGTGAGTTCTGTTTTGGTGAATGGTTTTGCAAGATTTTGTTAACATTTGTCGACGGTTTAAAAAAAATTTAAACGCAGTTCGATGGTCGTAAAAGAGGACAGCAAGCTGCCGCGAAGTGGTTTTGCCGCTGCGCAAAAATGGTTGACGGCGACGTTATTTTTCATCGCGATTAATTATTTTGCTCGTTAACGCGTTCGTAGCCTAACCCGTTAAAGGCCAAATTCCATTACGCCGACTTTCACCAAAAAGTCGCAGACTTGTCGCGAGGAAAAACGGTTAAGTCACCGACTTTTCCTGTGTCTTGTCAAGCGGAAAGCCCGCGGCAAAATTGGCGACTTTGTGGCGGACTTTTTCGCTAAGTCGGCGTAGTGGGATTAGGGCTTAACTGGACGGCATAGCTCTAATGGTTGTTAGTAAATACTTAGTGAATCAATTAGCATGTTATGCGTGGTAAATGCTAGTTTTGTGTGTGTTTGTTCGCATGCAATGGTGATCCACGCATCTTCGTCGCATCAGCAGCTTCCTTAGGAAAAAGAGGTGAGACCGACGCGGTAATCTTTACTTACTTATTATTATGAGTTATTGAAACTTATTGGGATAATGGGTGGGACGTTGGACTCGGACTTGCCATAAATAAAGAAAATTGTATAAAAAGTCTGTTTATCATAATGAGGCGTATTGAGTAACACCTCGTTTACACGATCAAGCAAACATCAAGCAAATGTATACAGAAAACGCGTGCACGACGTGTGCTTTAATTGCTCGATGTTTGCTTGATGATTGCTTTGTGTAAGCTGTGCTTTATGCATGCTTCATATTTGCTCGATGTTTGCTTAATGTTTGCTTGATGTTCGCTTGATCGTGTAAACGAAGTATAACGGACGTGAGAACGGACCGAAGAGTACAGTGTTACGTTTATGTTGTTTCACTTAAGCCTATATTTAACGCCACTTTCGTATTCACATTAACCATTGAACGTATATAGGTCTAACAAAATATGTTTTAGAATGCTGAACAATTAAAGGAACACCAAAAAACGTTTTAATAATAATACAAAATAACAAAAAAAACAGTAAAATAAAAACTTTGCGCTATAATGGCGTCGATCGACCGACACACACACGGATAGACAGACGACCGAGCAGATAACACAATCATGAGCACGTGAAACTCTAATGCATAAAAGAACTTATATAAATGTTGAAACACACAAAAAGTACAATGGCTTGAAAAGACGATGATCAGTCATGGGCAAGCAGGGTGAACTCATTGGTCATTGGTTGACGCGTACGTGAGCGTAGTCACGAAGACCACCGATGCCGTAATACGTACGTACTGTAATGCATGACTGCTTGCCCATTGGTCAGTTCGTCAAAAACTAAGCCGTGTCAGTTCAGTTCAGTTACGTCGATCTGTACGCGCCTTTAACTGTGGCTTTTTGCTGTCGACAGGAACCGGTCAAATCTTGAGTTTAACTAGCGGCGGTGCAGTTCACAGTCGCCAAAAATATCTTCTAACATCCACGCTATCGTCGATATGTTTCCAAGTTCTCGTCTCGGCCATCAGATGGTGGCAACATTACTGCGGTCGCCGCCGAGGATTTTTTACTAACTAGTTCGTCAGATGGCACCACTCAGTAGTTCGATCGTTTTTTAATGAAAACGACGGACGGACTTAGGCCGAGGTTTCGTGTAAAACACGAAACATTTTGCGAATCTTTTAAAATTACGCAGCCGTCCTAATAGGCCCTCTTCGTCTCTCTGTTGCGTAAGGAAAACAAACAAGAAGCCTAGCTGTCGCTAGGATAGCCGACCGTACTGGTTGTCAGTGATCTTTAATGTTATCCAAGGTCGATGATTTTCATTTCGTCTGAAAGGGCGTATGCCACTTCCACTTCCTATTAGTGATTTACAGTAAACCTAACCTTGGCCGTATCTCTCACTGTTTCCGAGATATGGCCAGTTTTTCTTGAAAAACACGCATTTTTCCTACCCCCGTTCATTCAGCCCCCAATGTGAAAACGTTTCCCTGCACTGGATCACTGAAATTTTGCATGCCTGCGTATAAGACACGTGGCTAATTATTCGTGTGAGAAATTTCCCTTAAAACATAACGCTTAGCCACACTACATTCGTTACAAACGGACAGACAGACGACAGACAGACGGACGACAACCATGCCAAAAGCTCGAGCGTTACTTAAGTACGGTCGGCTGAAATGGCGTGAACGTTCTCCAAGACAGGAGTAAGTAAGTAACTGATGTGCCAGTTTGTAGTTTCTACGTTCGAAAATAAGGTCACCAAACGTAAAATTTTTCAAGAAAATGACGCAAATATTACAGCATAGCCTACTAGCCACTATAGCGCACTGGGCAGGTACACTGGTGTGCCGAGGCCGCTATAGACGGACGGCCGCATAGATGTCGGCACATGGCGTGGTAACGTTATTTACTTGTTTTACACGTAACCGTGTCTAACGTTATTTTGTTTCATATACTTGCAAATGTGTGATGCGTAGGTAATGTATTTAATGTACTATAGGCCCTAATTGTCTATGGCAGCTGTAATATAAACGGCTCACATTGGGGCAATTTGTGGACTAAATCTACAAAATTTGCGTGTCATGCTTCCATAATTTGAAGTGCTAAATTATATTGCCATACGTACATGTATTTCTTGAGAGTTAGGAAGACGCGATTGCAAAATCATTAAAGTTGAAGATTTTGGTATAATGGGGTCCGAGAATGTTGCGAAGTAGATGGAAGGGTATAATAATTATGTAGAAATAAAACAAAAAAATAACTTGTGATAGTTTTATTAAAGTACGTGACCAACGTGCGTAGATATAAACAACAGTTTATACATCTACAAAATATAGAGATAAAAGAGCAGTAACGGCAAATAAAATTGTGCAATGCTCTATAAGGGAAATTATGAGCCTATAGATTATTTGTTTAAAACTATTAGACTAGTCAACAAACGAACTTTAAATATCACGTATAGGCCTACTCGCAGTGAGGTAAGATATAATCAGACTGTAAAATGGTTTGTTTAAGAACCTTAATTTTGAATAAAATGTGCCCTTAGCCACCAGTCTATTACCGCACTTATTTAATTTACTTGAATGATCAATATTACGCGTGTGATTATAGTTGAACGGATGTCGTTTGTAAATATGATTAATTACAAATAACAATGTTCGCTGACTTGTTTTTGTTTTCTCAAAGCTCCGCCGTTCTAAAAACGAAACGCCGGCCCTTTTTAAAGCGACATTTCGTAGCCTCGTAAGTACTGTGGTCAAGCAGTTTCACTAACTGGGAAAAATCAGTGATGGTTAATGGCAAACTAAGCTTACTCATTGTTAGGCTGTGTAATTTGCAGTCGGCGCTTGAGCCCCCTAATGCGCCTGACCCTGCCGGCCGGCGCAGTCAACGGACACTAACGAGATTGTAACGTGTTTCTTTAGAAGACTTCTGACTGTATAAGCACAGCTATGAGGGCCGTGTTTTAGAGGAGGGGAGGTTAGCTGGTTCAACCCCCCACCCCGAAATGTTGGGAATTTAAAACGTTGATGTGACAATTCTTCGCACAAAAATTCAATTTTTTATGCTCGCTTCGCTTGCAATTATTCGTATCTCCACTGTTAAATTTGTTCCGCCACCCTTGTTTGCCTTTATTGTTTAAATTGCATGGATTAAATTTGGTCACTTGATTCTGAAGAAAATAATTAAAATTGTTGCCAGCAGATGCCATATTTTAAAGCTAAATGCACCAAATTCGATTTCGGCTGGGGCTCCGCTAGCGGAGCGCACAGCGCTTCCCCGTACTCCTTAGCTGAATTTGAGGGGTCCTTCTTCTTACGGAAAAAAGGGGAAGACAGGTAAAAGGGGGAGGGAAGGAAATAAAAGGGAAAGGGAAAAGGAAATGGGAAAGGGGAGAAAAAGGGGAAGGAGGAAGGAAGGGGAAAGAGAGGAAATGGTCAAACCCCATTCCCTCCTGAACAAAAATTCTGGCTACGGCCTTGATCGCTATAGCAAGTATACCGACGTATACAAGAAACCCAGCTGTCGTTAAGGTAACCCGACCATACCGCCAGTGCCCGAAGACCAGCAAATGTAACACAAAACAGCTACACAGGTGCGCAGAAATGCGAAATTGATACGCAAATATACAAAACACGAAAAATACAAAATTAACGCAAAACACGAAATTAATAAGCAGAATGGTGGTCCAACCGTGACAAATAGTAACCTTGGCTCTATCTCTCACCAGTTTCAAGATACGGCCACTTATATATTAAAACTTTTCATTGAAAATTGCAACCAAACCGCTGCAGATAAAGACATGGTTACTATTAACAGCCTATAAAAAGTCACCAGCGCCCTATCCGCTGGTACATTTGCCGATCCTTACGACTTACCATTTAGCCACGGTACAGCACGTTTAGCATACTAAAGTGCGTTATGACTCTTCAAGGTCATACAAGGTCGATAATTTTTTTTATGTCATTTGAAAGCATTTATGCGACTTCTAATTAGTGATCAATAGCAATCTATGCTTTATCTCGCACTGCTTAGCCACAATAAGCCTACATCCGTGACAGACGGACGGAGAGACGGACGACAACCACATCTTAAGCTTGACCGTTACCTAAGTACGGTTGGCTAAAAACGATAGGCCCTAATTGGCCTCTAGTTAGCTTAGTACAATTCGGTCCACATGCAGTCTCAAAAAAAACATGCCAATGGAAAACAGTATTTCTATCAAGACAATAAGCATACGAGAAATGCACAGCATTGAAACCAATAGCCCAGCATAACAGAATACACGGATATAACAAGGCAGTGATTACTTTGATAACATCAACGAAATTTACTGATAGTCACTTTCTGCAGCAATTGATGCAAGCATTTTATTCTTGGTACAAAACTGGATGAAACAGCACCGGACATCTTGTGTTAAAAAGTTAAAAAAGTAGGCGAGACATGAAATTGCAATTTCACGACAGATTTTCGACAGACAGCTGAACATTTTTCGACGGAAAAGATCACGGGTGCTCGAAATTTTCATTTTGTTTATAAACGTCACGAAAATGGGGGTTTACAGCCCTCAAATTTTGCATCCATTGAAGAACATTTCGGACAATTTTTTCGACAATTTTCCGACAGCCCAAAATTTAGACCCCCTCTGCCCCTTCTACGACGCCATTGGAAACAGTTTACTAGCACACATGTCTCAATATACATCTTTGTTCATCACGAATAATAGTACAAACAGACAAATACAACTTAACTACACTTATCCAATAGCCATCAGAAAATACTTACACTGGCAGTGGCTAAATATATTGACGAACGAGTTGTTAGAAATCGCGATTTTCTGATTAATGAAAACCTTATGAAGTTAGCAATAAAACTGCTGAACAAAAACGTACATTTTCTTGTACCAGTTACCATTTCTGGGTTAAGTTGAAACGAGGCTGCCAAGCTTTACTCGAGACTAAGTACTGTCCGCGGATAGCGCTATAATCGAGCCAGCTTCATAGTTTAAACGGGGTAATTCTGACTGTGTCAAAGTGCATTCATGAGAACGCTTAGCTAAGTAAACTATAAAATTTTGAAATGAAAAGCATTGTTTTCCTGCAATACAACATTTCCTGCAAAGTTGTCACTGTTATTTCCAATCAAAAAAATTAATAAATAATTACTAACAAATTAGGGTCTAGTCTTTGATTTCGTAAAGTTAAGTATGAATTTTTTTCATTTGTTAACAGCTCTGGACATAATTATTCCAAGTAACAATTCAGTTATTATTGTAAATTTCGTGATAACTGCAATTAACCTTTTTATCCTTTAGTAGGATAATGAAAAGTATCATATATTTTGTTGGTTGTTGTTTATCGCTGCGAGCGGTACAAAACTGCGTGTACATGCACTAAGAGGTTGATGACGTCACTGATGGGTCTGGTCGCAAACGCGTGACGTCTACAACTGAATAACAGCAACATCGCCGTAACTCTTACCTACAAACAGGCGTCGTGTTGTCTGATGGAAATACAGTCGGAATGGATCTGACACCCCCTCACTGAACTCACGTACAAACTCTAACGTCGGACTTAACAACACAACTCTGTTATTCCAATGATCAGCTACAAATATGAACTGTGAGTCTTCATCTACAGCCAAGCGGCGCGGGTTCTTCAACTGTCCTACGCCAGAGCCGCGCTGACCGCCGTAAATATGTGTTACTCTACCTTCAGCGTCGACCATACACACTCGCTGAAGTGTGTCCCAAAGACCATGACAGACGAGGTACTGACCAGTGGTCAGTTGTATGGCGTGATGCAGAAACTTAATGTCTGACTGCAGTGTTATTTTCCGTACAAGCTGACCACTGTCAGCACTCAACTCTATCAGTTTACCAGGCTTACCACCTTCCGAACATGCAACGAGTAGATTACAAGTGCCGGGTGTTACTGACAGACCGCGGGGTTCGCCAGGTACTGGCCACTCACTTACAGCACTGCTACTCAAGTCATATCTGTGTATACAATAGTCATGATGGTTAGACGCATAAAGACATTTTTGTCGTACGCATGACGTCATGTCATTGCCAGCATGTTTCTTTAGTCCAGGCAGCTGGATGTGACGCAGTAGTCGGTAGTTGCTGAGGGAGTAGACGGCGACTTGGTTGTATCCTCGGTCCAGCAGCGCAAACAGCTCGTCGTCGACTGACGCCGCACCCAATACCCAGTCATCAGTCGAGATCGTCTCTATCACACGTCTAGCTGTACACACAAAAACACATATGTACCGCGTCAGCTGTTGATTTGTAAAAAATATGAAAATATTAACCGTAAAAATTTTTAAAATTGCATTAAAATTTAAATCTGGTATTTATGATGGGCAAATGCGCAGTAAACATACGTACCGCGTCATCTGCGGCTGATTTGTACAAAAAGTTAACAAAATAATTAGCTCGCACGAAAACACAATCAACAAAAATATGCTCCGCTACGTTTGCAAAAGAAACTTCTTCGGTGACCAACACGACCGTGAGACACAAAAAAAAACAGTTGCGGCTTTGAAATTTCAAGAATAAACTGTAGACCTAAATTTTTATGTTCACAAACAGGGTGCGCCAAAAAATTTTACCCCCTTTCCGATAATTTTTCCGAAACGGCTGAGAATTTTTAAACAAAATTTTACATGCTTATCCATTCAGATTTACGCTAACCTGCAAAATTTTATTCAATCTACAATTTTGACAAAGTTATGCCGTATTAAGCACGACCACCCACTGAATTTTTACTGTACGGACTGTGACTGGTCGTCCACTGCCAGGCTGACGATGCACTGCAGAACCATAATTCCAATCAGTAAATGTGTCCATGACGATGACGTCATAGTGATGTCATTTGCTCAAAATTGGTGCAACGTAAGTAAGTAAATTAAAAAGTTAAAATTCTGGTGAAATGTAAAAATTCGGTTGGTGGTATCGCTTAATACGGCATAGGGGGTAAAATTTTTTGGCGCACCCTGTAGGTGAGACAAATTCACTCCAATAACAGTAATAGTTTTTAGCTCAAAGATTTTTCATTTAGCTTGCATTTGTTAACAGCTTTGACAGCGACTAAAATAAGATAAAACTTGCCGGGCTTTATAATAATAAAAGACTAAATTTTTTTTGCTCAAGTAGTTGTGTCAAATTCAACCCACAAGTGGTAATAATTTTGGCACACAGATTCTTCATTTAACTTACGCTTGTTGACAGTTAAAAAAAGCAACTAGGCCTACAGGATGGTCCAATAATAGTAAGCCATTGCATTTTGTCCATGTCTTTGCTAAATATTGACCAATTTTCACCATTTTTTTCACCAGTAGATTCTGTAAGAAATCTGCTACTCAATTGCGTGCACACTACACTTGCTTTGTCGTTACACTACCTTGTAAAACATAAATATAAAAAAACTAAAAATATGTACAGATCGGCAGCGGGGATAATAGTAATTTTGAAATATTTAAGTAAAATGTTAAATATGAATTATAGCAAGTGCCAAAAATGTTTGGATATAGCTACATAATAAGTTTTCATCTTTCAGCAAAATAGTGCACAGCTTGTAGGGTCGCACGATCGAAATACAATGCTCATGCAGTTAAATTAGCAAAATTGCACCGCCAACCAGCATTAATTTACATTAAAGTTTTATGCAAAAAAACGGTTAAAATTATTCAAAAAGATGCTCAATATGTTCTCCATTGTTTTTACACTTACTACAACTCATATTAAAATTTTAGTCAAATAGTTAAAACAACTACCATTAGACCTTTTGCAGATCTGTATAAATTCTTGGTTTTGGTTAAAGTAGGGACACAATAGGTGTGGTGTGCATGCCACTGAGTAGCAAATTTCGTACAGAGTTTACTGCTAAAAATTATGAAAATTGGTCAATATTTAATGAAGATGTGGTCAAAGTGCAATAGCTTACTTTTTTAGCCACTCTGTAAATTAAAGTTAAGCTTGCCAGAGCTGAGATATGACTGGCGAAAGGTTTCGACGTCGTCGCGCTGTTGTTGCCTCTGCTGGGACGATGTATCTTGCGCGCCTGGATTTGCTTCTTCGTCACCTGAAATTCGACACAACGAGGTTTATAAATCTTAATTCATATATTTCGTATAAACGCTTTTGTTAATAAAAAATAAACATCAGAGAGTAGACGTTAAAAAAAAATACTTCACATTGTATTCCAGTGATTTTCACCTGGGGTTTTGCGGAACCCAAGGGTTATGCGAGCACCTGCTAAGGTTTCCGCGGCTGGTCAGTGAAAGAAATAAAAATAACCTGGGGTACGAAATTAGGTGAGACCAAGCCATAGAAGCCAAGACCAAGCCAAATGCTGAGTTCCAAATCAATGCTTCTAGCCGTTTACTTTTGCATACAGTGCTGAATATTTTTGTTGTTTTTAACAGTCTTAAAATATTTGCATTGAACACTGGACACATATTAGTGTTTGTGTTAAGAAATCGTTTGTCTATTTATTGAATAACTATCATTTTTGAAACATTCTGCTTGAAACGTACAAAAAAGCCTCGCACATTAAAGTATCTGGCTGGGGGTACAGATCTCTGAGCTGTCCGTGGACGCAAAACGTAAAAAGATCCGATGATAATTTTTGGACCGTTGGCGACTTCTTCGTCAGGTGTTTTTGCTCAAATACAATAACGAGTGAAATAAAATTGCTAAAATATATTAATTAATGTGGTCAAATTTGACGAGTATTTTGCCTGCTGATTTATGGTCGGCTTTCGAGTGCTTTGCTTTCAGGCCCCACAGGTTCTTTTCTCTTGACTCCGCTGGGGACATCAATCCCCGTATACCCTGAAACTTCACTTCGACTATATACGCCGCTGGATTCACGAATCATTGCATGGGGTTCCCTGAGTGATCGTCACACTTATGTAGGGTTCTGCTGTAGCAAAAATTGAAAAACACTGTTGCAACCAATCTAATGTATACTCCGCGCACATTAAACGCCGATACGACTACAATTACCACTACTACAGTATTGCTACTACTACAACTGCTACTAAAGATCTGAGACATCTTTTACAGAAGCCGAGTTATAGCCCATTTTGTCCCAAATTTTGTTGTCATGGCAACCAAGGGTCGGTTGGGGTAAAATTTGAATTGCAGCTTTCAACGGCCCGACTCCGAAAAACCCTCATAGATGCAAAGATCTCGCAGATATCTTTTACGGAAGCCGAGTTATAGCCCATTTTTGTCTCAAATTTCATTGGCAACGAGGGTCCGTTGGGAAAAATGTAGATTGCAGCGTTCGACAACGCAACCGCGTAAACGCTTCTATAGACGAAAAATTTCGGAGATATCTTACAGAAGCCGACTTTTAGCCCATTCTGTCCCAAATTTCGTTGCCATGGCAACAAGGATCAGTTGGGCGTAAATATAAATGGTAGTGTTAAATTGGCGGACCCCGACAACCCCACCTAGAACCAAACCGGAAGTGGATCAAATGATTGGTTGCTGAGATATAGTCATTTGAGAGTGGACAACCACCTTATACAACGATAATGATAATTTTATCAATATGTGCAACAAACATGTACAAAATGAAATCAGTGCAGGTACAAAATAGAAACTGAATGACAAAAATAATGACTATAATAAACTAAGACTAAACAAATCACAAATCATTAACCCATTCATGCCTAGCGTCCCAAAAATGGGACACCTAGTTTGACGGCAAACTATAAAATAATTCAGGCACTAATGGGTTAAATGGACATCACACCTCACACGATAGTGTGAGTGTTGTAAGAACGACCTTCAAAGTCAATGAAAAAAGGCAAACTTAGAGTGCTAGAGTCATATGGAGTGGACCACCAGTTAGTCCGGTTGCTAAGAGACATCAATGAAAATGCTCAGGCAGCAGTGAGAGTATGTGGGCAAGAAGGAAGCTGGTTTGCAACCAGCAGGGGTACA